>Ga0268299_1001753_pt1 | contig 33014 bp, 29 predicted proteins | sample NOBtaG_FD_193484 | JGI IMG/M metagenome (GOLD analysis project Ga0268299, IMG submission 193484) | Activated sludge microbial communities from bioreactor in Nijmegen, Gelderland, Netherland - NOB reactor | ecosystem: Engineered > Bioreactor > Aerobic > Activated sludge | place: Netherlands... | reverse complement strand
CGAGTTGCATCACGGCGGCGCCGGAGATCTGCGTCTCCACGATCTTGGGGTTGATGGGCTTGCCGAGATCGCAGGCGTTGATGAGCCGGAGCACGCGGAACTGCCCGGTCTCGGTATCCACCTCCACTTCGGCGCCAGTGGCGCCGATCATCCAGAACGGCGTGGCGTTCGTCGATTGCCCGGTCTTGTAGTCGGGCGGCGCGTAGCTCGGCATGAAGGTGCCGCTGCCGATGATGTTGCCGGCCTGCATGCCGAAGCGGCGGCGGAACAGCTCCGGCACCGGGAGGTTCGTGCCCGGCGGCAGGCCGAGCTCGCGCGCCATCGCCTGGAGCTTGCTGCGCGCATCCTCCGCGGCCAGGCGGACCGCGTGGCCCATGTGGAAGGTGGAGCGCGAGCCGAGCGTCGACATGTCGTAGGGCGTCACGTCGGTGTCGGGCTGCACCAGGCGCACGGCTTCCGCGGGGAGATCGAGCGTTTCCGCCGCGATCTGCGCCATGCAGGTGTCCGAGCCCTGGCCCATGTCGGTGGTGCTGCAATAGACGGTGCAGCTGCCGTCGGCGTTGACGTTGACGATCGCGACCGAGGTGGTGGGCGAGATCGAGGCCTTGAAGCCGATGGCGATGCCGCGGCCGCGGCGCAGCGTGCCGGTGCCGCGGTCGAAGGGCTTGTCCCAGTTCAGCCGCGCGGCGACCTGATCGAGCGTGGCCTCGAACTCGGCGTCTTCCACGACGGTGCCCACGGCCTGCGGGCGGCCGTTGCGGAGGATGTTGCGCTTGCGGAAGGCGACCGGATCGAGGCCGAGGCCGCGGGCGATCATGTCGGTGTGGCTCTCATAGGCCCACACGAGCTGCGGAATGCCGAAGCCGCGGAGCGCGCCGGCCGGCGGGCGATTGGTGTAGAGCGCGTAGGAATCGATCGCGACGTTGTCGATGTCGTAGGGGCCGGGGGCGGTGAAGCCCGATTTCTGGGTGACGCGCGGGCCGATATCGGCGTAGGCGCCGCCGTTCCACCACACCTCGCATTTCCGGGCCGTGATCTTGCCGTCCTTCGAAACGGCGCTCTTGATGCGGAAGGTACTCGGATGCTTGGTGATGGTGTAGAACTGCTCGTCCATGGTGAGCGCCACGCGCACCGGGCGGCGCGCGATCAGCGCCAGCGCCACCGCCAGCGCCTCCATTTTCACGTAGACTTTGGCGCCGAAGCCGCCGCCCAGGAACGCGGTGCGAACGCGCACGCGATTTTCCGCCCAGCCTAGCAGCCGCGCGATCTCGAATCGCACGAAAGAAGGGCTCTGCGTCGAGGTGTGCACGGTGATGGCGTCGTTGCGCGGCTCGGCGACCGCGACCATGGGCTCGAACGGCGTGTGCATCGTCTGCTGGGTGCGGAACGTGTGCTCGAACACGTGGTCGGCCTCGGCGAACGCCTTGTCGGGATCGCCGCGGCGGAGGTGATAGTCGAGCGCGATGTTGGTGTTGGTTCGGCCGGCGAGGTGCTTCAAATCCGCGAATGTGCCGGCGGGCTTCAAGACGTCGTGGACGATGGCGGGCGAATCCATCGCTTCGATCTCGTCGTAGACGGCGGGCAGCTCTTCGTAGTCGACGGCGATGAGCTGCACCGCGGCCTCGGCCACGTGCGGATCCTCGGCCAGAACCGCGGCCACCGGCTCGCCGACATGGCGCACCTTGTCGAGCGCCAGGATCGGCTGGTCGTGGAAGGCGGGGCCGAAATAGGGCTCGGGGATGACGGCGCGCACGTCCTGGCCGGTGACCACGTGCAGCACGCCGGGCATGGCCGCGGCGGCGGCGGTGTCGATCGCCTTGATGCGCCCATGCGCCACGGTGCTGCGCAGGATCTTGGCGTGCAGCATGCCGGGCAGGCGGAGATTGTAGATGTATTCGGTGGTGCCGGTGACCTTGGCGCGCGATTCGAGGCGCGGCACCGAGCGCCCGACCTGGCCCTTGGGCATGATCTCGTTCATCGCGCCCCTCCTCCGACGGTTTGCGCCAGCGCCGCGCGAAGAGCGCGCGCGGTGTAGACGCGCACGAGCTGCCGCTTGTAGGGCGCCGAGCCGCGCACGTCGCCCGTCACCGGAGCGGCCGCGGCTGCGGCCTCGGCGGCGCGCCGGAATGTCGGCTCGTCCGCGGCGGCGCCGGCCAGCACCGCTTCCACGGCGGCAAGCCGCATCGGCTTCTCGGTGGCGGCGCTGATCGCCACGCGGGCGCCGCTAATCGTGCCGCCGGCAAGGTCGAGCGCGACTGCGATGCCAAGCGCGGGCCAATCGTCGGCCGAGCGCGTGGTGACTTTGAGATAGGCGGCGCCAGGGCGGCGCGGCGGCACGATCAATTGCGTGACGAGCTCGTCGGCTGCCAGCGCCGTCTCGTAGTAGCCGCGGAAGAGGTCCTCGACCGCGATCCGGCGCTCGCCCTCGGGCCCCATGATGACGAGCGACGCGCCGAGCGCGATCAGCACCGGGGGCAGATCCATGTGCGGGTCGGCGTGGGCGAGATGGCCGCCGACCGTGGCGACGTTGCGTACCCGCACGTTCGAAAGCCGGCGCAAGGCCTGGGTGATCACCGGCGCCGCCGCGGCCACCGCCGGCGAATGCTCGAGATCGGCGAGCGCCGCCATCGCACCGATGGCGAGGCCGCCCTCCGCCGGTGTCGCGATGCGCGAATAGGCGGGCTCGATGCGGCGGAGGCTGACCAGCTTGGCCGGCTTGAACAGGCCGGCTTTCATCATCAGCATCAGCGCGGTGCCGCCCGCGATGGGGCGGATGCTCGGATCGCCGGGATCGAGCAGCGCCAGCGCGTCGCGGAGCGAGCGCGGCTCGGCGAGTTCGAACGGGATCACGGCGCCACGCCCTCGGCGGCGAACGCCGCGCGCAGGTTCAGGGCGAACCCGGCCTCCATCTCCTTCGCCTTCGCCGCGAATGCCGATTGGCCGATGCTGCCGAGCTTGCCGGCGAGCGACATCTCGGTTTCGTAGATCAGCTTGGTCTCGCCGCCGGCCTCCTCGAGGCGCGTGATCGAACCGGCGACCAGGCGGCCGACGATGCCGAGCGGGCGGCCTTCCATCTTGGTCTCGATGAGATGCGGCGCCTCGATGCGCAGGATTTCCACCGCCACCTGAAACTTGAACTTGATGTAGGCCACCTTGGTCTGGATCGTCGCGGTGTAGTGCGTGGCGTCGATCTCCTGGAGATCGCCCACGCCCTCGATGCACGAGACGAGGAAGCGTGGATCGCTGATCTTGGCGAACACGGCCGCGGGCGGCGCCGCGACCGCGATTTCCCCCGCGAAGCGCATCAGCGGCACCTCTCGACGAGGCGGAGGAACTCGGCCGCGATCCGGTCCGGATGCTCGAGCGGCGTCAGGTGCCGTCCGTCCTCGATCACGGTCAGCGTAGCACCGGCGATGCCCGCCCGCAGCGCTTCCGCCATCGCGACCGGCGTTGCGTAGTCCTCGCGCCCGACGACGATGGCAGTCGGTGCCTGAACCTTCCGCATCGTGTCGCGCAGATCGACGGCGCCGAGCATGCGGCAGGTGGCCGCGTAGGCGGCGACGTCGTTGCCGAGGAACGTCTCGACGCAGGATCGAACGGTTTCCGGCGATGCCGCGCGGAACGCGTCGGTGAACCAGCGCGTGGTCTGGAATTCCACCAGCGCACCGAGGCCCGCCGCGCCGGCCTTCGCCGCGCGCTCGTTCCATTGCGCCGGCGCGTCGGGACCGTACCAGGCGGTGGTGTCGACGAGGCCGAGGGCGCGGGTCCGCGCCGGATGGGCCGCCGCGAAGGCGAGCGCCACGCAGCCGCCCATCGAGGCGCCGGCGACCGCGGCCGAATCCCAGCCCACGGCGGTTATGAGGCCGGCGAGATCTTGCGCGAAGCCCTCGGCCGTGTAGGGCCCCGGCGGCTTGCCGGAGGCGCCGTGCCCGCGGCAATCGTAAATCAGCACCGACGCGTGGCGCGCCAGCCGCTCGGCCACCGGGTCCCAGAAGTGTCGGTCCATGGCCAGCGAATGGACGAGGGCGAAACGCGCGGCCGCGCGCGGGTGCCGATAAAGGGAGAAGGCGATCGGCACGCCGTCGCGCGTGCGCGCGACGCCGACTTCGCCCTCCACCTGTTGCGGCCGGTCGAGCGGCATGCGCCCGGTTTCCTTCCCATCTGCCGCGGTCGCCGAATTGCCGCCGCTTCCCCTGAACCTAAGGAGACGCGGGCGGGCGCGTCAATTCGTTTCAATCGAAACGACCGCGTTCCCGAGCTGGGCCTCAGCCGCCGCGGCGATCAGCCGCCGGTCACCGGGGGGAAGAACGCGACCTCGTCGCCGGCGGCAACGGGTGCCGTCCAATCGGCGAATTCCTGATTGATGGCGACGCGCACAGCCTTGACGTTGGCGAAGGCGGCGGCGTGAGCGGGGCTCCTGGCTTTGAGCCACTCCACCAGCGCGGCCACGGTCGCGACCGTGGGCGGCGGCGCCACGGCTTCCTCGCCGGCGCCGATCTTCTGCCGGAGCCACGCGAAATAGAGGATTTTCATCGGCGCCTCACGCCCCCACCTCGCTGAACGGCAGGAAATCCACCGTTTCGCCGGGCTTCAAATGGGTCACGTCCTCGCCGAGTTCAACCAGGCCGTCGGATTGCACCACCGAGGTGAGGATGCCGGCGCCTTGGCGCGGAAACTTGCGCAGCAGCGCGGCGCCGGTCGCGTCGTCGTGGACGACGAAGGCGCGCACCCATTCGCGCCGGCCGGTCTTCTTCTTGTGCTCGAAATCGGCGCGCATGCGGAAGAGCCGAGGCGGCGCGGGGGAGGCACCGGCGAGGCGCAAAATGAGCGGCCGCGCGATGCGGAGAAACGTCACCATCACCGCGACCGGATTGCCGGGCAGGCCCACGAACGGCACGCGCCCGACCTGGCCGAAGGCGATCGGGCGCCCGGGCTTGATGGCGAGGCGCCAGAAATGAAGCTTGCCCAAGCCTTCGACCGCGGCTTTGACGTGATCCTCCTCGCCGGTCGACATGCCGCCAGAGGTGAGGATGAGATCGTGGCCGCTGGCAGCGCGCTCGAGGGCGTCGCGGATCGCGCCGAGGCGATCCGGAACGATGCCGAGATCGGAGACTGCACAGCCGAGGCTTTCGAGCGCGGCGCGGAGCGCGAAGCGGTTGGCGTCGTAGACCGTGCCCGGGGGCGCTTCGCCGCCCGGTTCGCGGATTTCGTCGCCGGTCGAGAAAAGCGCCACCCGCAAGCGCGTGCGGACCGGCAGGGCGGCGCGGCCGATCGAGGCGGCGAGGCCGATATCCTGCGGCTTCAGGCGCCGTCCCGCGGCCAGGATACGGTCGCCGGCCTTCACGTCCTCGCCACGCTTCCTCCGGTTCGAGCCGCGCTTGATGCCGGGGGCGATGTGCACGGTGCCGCCGGTCTCGCGGCAATCCTCCTGCATCAGCACCGTATCGGGGGCGCCGCCGTTCGCACCTGCAGGCATCGGCGCGCCGGTGAAGATGCGCACCGCGGTGCAGCGCGCCTGCGACCCGGAGAGTGGATGGCCGGCCGCTGCCCGGCCCACCACCGGCAACGCGGTTTCGCCGGCGGCAAGGTCGTCGAAATAGACCGCGTAGCCGTCGACGGCGGAATTGTCGTGCGGGGGCACGTCGCGCGGCGCCACGAGGTCCTCGGCCAGCACGCGGCCGAGCGCGGCGGCGAGCGGCACGGTCTCGGTGCCGGTGACGGCCTCGGTGCGCTCGATCAGCAGCTTCAGCGCGTCGTCGAGCGGAATGAGCGCGCCGCCGAAGGCGAAGCAATCGTCGGAGAGCTGCGCCATCAGGCGGCACCCCGCGCGCGGCCACGGCCGAGTCCGCAATGGGCCACGATGAAATCCGCGATCGCGCGCGTGTCGTCGAGCGCGATGCACGGCACGCGCGCCTCCGGCACGGGCCCGTCGCTGGCCACGGCCACCACGCGCGCGTCATCGAGGCACAGCAGCGGCTTGCCCACGGCGCGGCGGAAGACTTCGAGCTTGTCGTGGGCGTGGTGCTTGAAGCCCTCGATGATGAGGAGATCGACCGGCGTCATGTGCCGGATCAGCTCTTCGACGCTCGCTTCCGGCGCGCCGCGCAGCTCGTGCATCAGCGCCCAGCGGTTGGCGGAGGTGACGAGCACCTCGGTGGCGCCCGCCTGGCGGTGCGTATAAGAATCTTTGCCGGGCACGTCCACGTCGAAGGCATGGTGCGCGTGCTTCATGGTCGAAACCCTGAGGTCGCGCCCGACCAGCTCGGGCAGCAGGCGCGTCATCAGGCTGGTCTTGCCCGCGCCGCTCCATCCCGCGAGGCCGAAGATCTTCATGGCGCCGCGTCTTTCGGCTTCGGCTTGGCCATGAATTCGAGCCCGCGGCGGAAATAATCCCAGCCGGTCCAGAGCGTGAGCAGCGCCGCGAGCCAGAGCGCGATCTCGCCGATGCGCTGGGCCGGGATGCCCCAGGGCGCCGCCGCGCCCAGCATCAGGAAACAGAGCGCGATCATCTGCGCCGCGGTCTTCCATTTCGCCAGCACGGTCACCGGCAGGGTCGCGCGCCCGGCCAGGAATTCGCGCAAGCCCGAGACCAGGATTTCGCGCCCGAGAATGGCGATGGCGGCGACGATGGAGGGAATCGAGAGCCGGTCGAAGGCGGCGAGCATGAAGAGCGCGGCCGCAACCAGGAGCTTGTCGGCGATAGGGTCGAGGACCTTGCCGAAATCGCTGCCCTGGTCCCAGCGCCGCGCCAGCCAGCCGTCGAGCCAATCGGTCAGCGAGGCCGCCACGAACACCGCCAGCGCCACCCAGTTCGCGGCCGGGGCGGGCAGGTAGAACACCGCGATGAGCAGCGGCACCGCAACGATGCGGGCGACGGTGAGGGCGTTGGGCAGGTTGGCGTTCATGCTCCGCCGGTGAGGTGGGTCGTGCAGCAATATAAGGATATTGCGCGGATTGGCAGCCCTGTCATGGGCTGTCCGTCACCCCTCGCCGTGGAAGAAATCGTACACCTTCTTCGCCACGACCTTGCTGATGCCGGGCGTGGTTTCGAGGTCGGCGAGACCGGCCTCGGCCACGTTCTTGGCCGAGCCGAAGCGCATCAGCAGCGCCTTCTTGCGGTGCGCGCCGATGCCGGGCACGTCGTCGAGCTGCGAGCGCAGCGTACTGGCCGAGCGGCGCGCGCGGTGGGCGCCGATGGCGAAGCGGTGGGATTCGTCGCGCAGGCGCTCGAGGAAGAACAGCACCGGGTCGCCCGGCGGAAACTGGCGCTCGCTGCCGTCCGGCAAATGAAACGTCTCCTGGCCGGCATTGCGGTCGGGGCCCTTGGCGATGGCGACCAGCGGCACGTCGGCGATGCCGAGATCGGCCAGCACGCCTTTGGCCGCCGAAAGCTGGCCGGCGCCGCCGTCGATCAGCACCAGGTCGGGCCAGGCGCCGCGCTCGCGCTCGGCGTCCTCCTCCATCGCGCGCTTGAAGCGCCGCGTCAGCACCTCGCGCATCATGCCGAAATCGTCGCCGGGGGTTATTCCGCCCTCGACGGCCGTCTTGATGTTGAACTTGCGGTAGGCGGATTTGACGAAGCCCTCGGGGCCGGCCACCACCATGGCGCCGACCGCGTTGGAGCCCTGGATGTGGCTGTTGTCGTAGATCTCGATGCGCTCGGGCGTGCTCTCGAGCTTGAACGCATCGGCGACACCTTCGAGCATCCGGCGCTGCGAGGCGCTCTCGGCGAGGCGGCGGGCGAGGGCGTTCTTGGCATTGTCGAGCGCGTACTCGACGAGCTTCTTCTTGTCGCCGCGCTGGGGGATGGCGAGTTCCACCTTGCGCGCGGCCTTGACGGAGAGGGCCTCGGCGATCAGGGCGTCGTCGGGTACGTCTTCGCTCAGCAGCACCAGCTTCGGCGGCGTCTTGTTGTCGTAGAACTGGCCGATGAAGGCGGCCAGCACCTCGCCGCTTTCCGCGGTCTTGTCGTGGCGCGGGAAATAGGCGCGGTTGCCCCAGTTCTGGCCGCCGCGGAAGAAGAACACCTGGATGCAGGTCTGCCCGGCCTCGCGATGCGCGGCGATCACGTCGGCCTCGTCGATGTCTTGGACGTTGATGTCTTGCCGCGCCTGGATGTGCGACAGTGCGCGGATGCGGTCGCGATAGGAGGCCGCGGTCTCGAATTCGAGCGTGGTGCTGGCCTTCTCCATCTCGGCCGCGAAGCGCTCGCGAATGCCGGGATCGCGGCCGGAGAGAAAATCCTCGGCCTGCTTCAGCAGCACCTGGTAGTCCTCGGAGGCGACGCGGCCGACGCAGGGCGCGCTGCAGCGCTTGATCTGGTGGAGGAGGCACGGCCGGGTGCGCGCGGTGAACACGCCGTCGGTGCAGGAGCGCAGCAGGAACGCGCGCTGCAGCGAATTGAGCGTCCGGTTCACGGCACCGGCCGAGGCGAACGGCCCATAATAGATGCCGCCCTCGTCGCGCGCGCCGCGGTGCTTGACGATCCGCGCCCAGCGTTTGGCGCTGTTGACGGGCGCCGCGGCATCGGCCGGCGTGATGTGGATGTAGGGGAACGACTTGTCGTCGCGCAGCAGCACGTTGTAGCGCGGCTTCAGGCGCTTGATAAGATTCGATTCGAGCAGCAGCGCTTCGACCTCGGTATGGGTCGAGACGATTTCGAGCGACGCGGTCTCGGCCACCATGCGGCGCAGGCGCTCGGCCAGCTTGGCGACGGCGGCGTAGCTGGCCACGCGCTTGGCGAGGCTCCGCGCCTTGCCCACGTAGAGCGCGTCGCCGCGCTTATCGAGCATGCGATAAACGCCCGGCCCCTGCGGCAGACGCGGCAAGTGCTCCTTGATCAGCGCGGCGCCGGCTGCCAGCGGACCATCGGCCGGCGCCGCGTCCGATTCCGGAGCGTCGATTTCGATCTCGTCCATGGCGTCAATTTCGGCGCTTGCAGCGCCGCGTCAACGGGCGCGAGGCCCGGCGGCGGCAGCCGCGAGCGCTTGCGCCCTTGTGAATAAGTCTGTCGAAAAGCTGCGACCGATATTTCGTTTCCGGTTGACGCGGATTCTCGGACGGCCCGGCCGGCAATTTTTGGTGGTCGAATTAAACGATTGATTCACCACAATTTTCGCGCCTCGGTGCGATCACGGAATCGTCATATTTCGCGTAAATTCAGAAACTTAGCCGCATTTTCGGTCGATCGATGCCCTGTGCACAAGGGGTGGCGGCAGGGCAGTTGCCGAACGCATTTGCCGCCGACTGCGGGCGTCCGCCTGAGTCGTCGAATGGAATATCCGGCGAGCCCTGCGCTCAGCGTAGTGCGGCGCAAGCCTTCTGGATGCGCTTGCAGGCGTCGCGCAGCGCCTCGGTGGAGGTGGCGTAGGAGATGCGGAAATGCGGGGCGAGGCCGAAGGCCGAGCCTTGCACAACCGCGACACCCGCGGACTCGAGGAGGTAGGTGACGAAATCTTCGTCGGTCTCGATCCGCTTCCCTTGCGGCGTGGTCTTGCCGATGGTGCCGGCGCAGGAGGGATACACGTAGAAGGCGCCTTCGGGCATCGGGCAGCGGATTCCGTCGGCCTGGTTCAACATGGAGACGACGAGGTCGCGCCGCTCCTTGAACACGGCGTTGTTCTTCGGGATGAAATCCTGCGGGCCGTTGAGCGCCTCGACCGACGCGGCCTGGCTGATCGAGGAGGGGTTGGAGGTGCTGTGCCCCTGGATATCGGTCATCGCCTTGATGAGTTCCTTGGGCCCGCCGGCATAGCCGATGCGCCAGCCGGTCATGCAATAGGCCTTGGAGACACCGTTGATGGTGAGCGTGCGCGGATAGAGCCTGGGCTCGAGCTGCGCCGGCGACCAGAACTCGAAATCGTCGTAGACGAGGTGCTCGTACATGTCGTCGGTCATCACCCACACATGCGGGTGGCGCAGCAACACATCGGTGATCGCCTTGAGCTCCGCCTTGGTGTAGGCGGCGCCGGACGGGTTCGAAGGGCTGTTGAGCAGGAACCACTTGGTGCGTGGCGTGATCGCCTTCTCGAATTCCTCAGGCACCAGCTTGAAGCCGTTGTTCTGCGGGCAGGGCACGAAAACGGGCGTGCCCTCGGCGAGCAGCACCATGTCCGGGTAGCTCACCCAATAGGGCGCCGGAATGATGACCTCGTCGCCGGCCGAGAGCGTGGCGAGGAAGGCGTTGAACAGCACCTGCTTGCCGCCGGTCGAGGCGATGATCTGATCGATGCCGTAGTCGAGGCCGTTCTCGCGCTTGAACTTGGCGACGATGGCCTTCTTGAGCGCGGGCGTGCCGCCGATGTCGGTGTATTTCGTGTCGCCCGAATCGATGGCGCGCTTGGCCGCGTCCTTGATGTTCTGGGGCGTATCGAAATCCGGCTCGCCGGCGCCGAGGCCGATCACCTCGCGGCCGGCCGCCTTGAGCGCCCGCGCCTTCATCGTCACCGCCATGGTGGCGGAGGGCTTGATGCGGGCGAGGCGTTGCGCGAGGAACGGCATGACCGATGCAGGGGCAGGAGGGAACCGAAGGCGCGCGGATATAGACCGAAGCGCCGGTCGGTTCAATGCGTCCGCCCATAGCGTATCGAGACATTGCCGGCGGCCCGAGGCGCCGCTGGTCAGGGATTGCGGCTAACGGCTCGCCGGCCGGCGCCCGAAATAGAGAAGGGCGCCGCCAGCCACCAGCGCGATGAGGCCGATCACCGTCGCAAGCGGGAAGGGGCGCACGGTCTTGGCCGTGATCTTGAATTGGCCGGCCTCGAGGAACGCCTGGGTCTCGCCAAACATCGCGTATTCCGATGCCAGTCCGGCGATTCCGGCCACGATCAAGACGAAACCAAGCAGCATGATTGGTCGGATCGCGAAGATCCCCGCTCGATTTCCCCGGCGTCCGCATGGGCCGCGCCCGCGAATGTGGAAGATGCACGAGTCGCGATTTGGTTCTTGCGGAAGTGTTCGCCCGGACTTGCCGCCCCAGCATTCGCGGACGATATCCCGCTCGAATCCGGCAAGGCTCCGGTGGCCGAGCGCGCGTGTTTCGGCGGCGCGCGGTGCGGCGTTTTTCCCGCGCCGCCGCGGCGATACTACAGGTTGGGGCCATCATGCTTTCGCCGCGATTCATCATCGAATCGCCGTGCGAGCATCAAATCCCCGCCACGCCCGGCGCGCTTTATGTGAGCGTGGTTTGAAGCCGGACGTTCTCCCCGAACCGGCCCAGACCGAAACAGCGGCTTCCCCCCAGCCGCTGAGCAAGTGGAGTTCCGGCGTCTCCCCCACGCTGGACCCCATGTCCCCGGGAAGGCCGCAGTGGATGCCCCTCCAACGCTGCGGCCTTTTCCGTTTCCGGGGCCGGCCACGGCGTTTCGGGGCAAGCTTCGGGAATCGTTAACCAAAATTCCAGAAATCACAAACTCGCCATAATTTGGCGCAGTCTTCGCCACAACGCTCGCGTAAACGACATTCATTCCGCCGTTGGGGGCCGTCGCAGGACCTACGGGGCGGAAAGAGAGACGGGACGAGATAAGCGCCGTGGAGCGTACTCCTCCTCCGCTCCGGCGTACGGGATAGCTAGGCCGCGGGTCGTCAGACCCGCGGCCTTCGCTTTTTTGGCCCCCGATCAAGCGCTGTTCGCGGCCACCGGGCCGCCTTGCTTCAGCGGCGCAATAGCCCGACGACGAACAATACAAGCACGGCGCCGATGAAGGCGTTGACGATCTGGGCGATGATGTTGCCGCCGATCAAGATGCCGATCTTCGGCAGCAGGAATCCGGCCACGACCGCGCCGATGATGCCGACGAGGATGTTGCCGACGAGGCCGAATCCGGCGCCGCGCATGACGAGGCCGGCGAGCCAGCCCGCCACCGCGCCCACGACGATCCAGATCAGAATGCCCAACAGCGACATGTGCCGTCCCTTCTTTTGATTCTGGCGAATCCTAGGCGGTGTCGGCCGCCCGCGCTAGCGGCGCGGGCTGTGCGGTGCTAACCGAGGCCGAGACGCGTCATTTCACCAGCGCCGCATAAACCAGGGTGCGGATGAGGGCGCTATAGCGGGAAAGCTGGGTCGGCGCCTGCATCATCAACACGACGACGAGGCGTTCACGCGGGTCGACCCAGAACAGCGTTCCCGCATAGCCCGCCCATTGATAATCGCCGACCGAGCCCGGATAGGCGGGAAATCCGGCATCGAACCGCACGCCGAAGCCGAGACCGAAGCCATAGCCGGGCCCAGGCCTGCCGCGCAAGGTTGGGCCAAGATGTTCGCTGGTCATGTAGTCCACGGTTCCCTTGCCCAGTAGCCGCGCACCGTCGAGCGCGCCGCCGTTCAGCAGCATGGACATGAATTTCAGGTAATCCTCGGCGGTGGAGACGAGGCCGTGGCCGCCGGCGAGGTAGACCGGCTTACGCGACACATTGAGCAGGCCCAGGGGCGTCGGGCCTTGCGGCAGCGGTTCGGCGAGGCGCGGTAGCTGCGATTCCGGTACGTAGAAACCCGTGTCTTTCATGCCGAGCGGCCGGAAGATCCGCTCCTCCAGCACCATGTCGAGCGGTTTGCCCTCGATGCGCTCGATCAACATGCCCAACACGTCGGTAGCTTGGCCGTAATCCCAGCTCGTCCCGGGATGGTTGGCCAACGGCAGCTTCGCGACCTTGGCGAGGAATTCGGCGCTCGTCTGGTTGGTATCCCAGAGATTCGCGACCCGATAAGCCTCGTTCACCAGCGAGCGGCCATAGAAGCCATAGGTGAGGCCGGCCGTGTGGAGCAGCAGATCGCGCACCGCGATCTCGCGGTGCACGGGCAACATATCGAGCACGGGTCTACCGTCGGCGTCGGTTTTCTCGACGCCCACCTTCATTCCCTTGAGCTCCGGCAAATACAGCGAGACCGAGTCCCACAGCTGCATCTTGCCTTCCTCCACCAGCATCATCGCGGCGACGCTGACGATGGGCTTGGTCATCGAATAAATGCGGAAGATGGCATCCTTGGTCATGGGCGCTTCGCGCGCGCGGTCGCGGTAGCCCATCGCCTCGAACAGGGCGACCTGCCCATCGCGTGCCACCAGAATGACGGCGCCCGGAATCCGGCCTTCGGCGACGTCGGTTCGCAGAACGCCCGCGAGCCGCGCAAGCCGGTCCTGGGATAGGCCGGCGATAGTGGGCAGCCGCTGCGCGTCGCTCTGGGCGACGACGGCCGGCGCCAATCCGAGCGCGGCGGAAAAAAGCACGGCGGCGAGAATTGCGGGGCGAAAAACTCTGTGCATGATCGCTTCCATTCAATGGGGGAGCCGCCGAGCCTGATGTTAAGGCCAGCCCCGCCTTTGTGCCATGCTGCGGCATGCGGGGCCTAGGCTCGGCGCCGGCGCTCCATCGCTGAATTGACAGTCGGAGGATGACGTGAAGCTCTACTGGTGTCCGCAGACGCGGTCGTTCCGCGCTCTCTGGCTGATGGAAGAGGCCGGCCCGGCCCTACGAGCGCGTGTTGATCGGCATCCGCAAGGGCGACCAGAACGCCCCGCGTTCCGCACGGTCAATCCGATGGGCAATGTGCCGGCGCTGGCCGACGGCGAGGCGCGCGTCGCCGAATCGGCGGCCGTCTGCGCCTATGTCGCCGAGTGTTGTCCGGAAGCGGGCCTGGCACCGGCGCTCGACGATCCGGCGCGCGGGCGCTATCTCCATTGGCTCTTCTTCGCCGCGGGGTGTATCGAGCCGGCCTATACGGAAAAGTTCACATCGCTCGAGCTATCCGGCGGCAACGTTTCGGCAGGCTGGGGCAGCTTCGACCGAGTCATCGACGTGCTCGAGGCCGCCGTGCACCCGGGCCCCTGGCTGCTCGGCGACCGTTTCTCGGCGGCGGACATCATGATCGGTTCCGATCTCCACTTCGGCATCAGCCTGTTGAAAATAGTGCCCGCGCGGGCTGCAATTGCGGCCTACGTCGCGCGCTGCACCGAGCGGCCGGCTTGGAAACGTGCCATGGCGATCGAGGATGCCGCAACGCCGCCGGTCGCGGCCGGGGCTTGAAACGCCTGCGGCTTGACTTAAGTTCTTGTTTTGTTTTGAGACGTGCCCAGCGTGCCGTTGCGCGTGCCGTTGTGAAAGTCCACGAATGTCCATGAATGTCCATTGTTTGCCGGGGGTGGGGGCAGGGCCCTCGACCGCTTCCGGCACGGGTGCTGACCGATGGTGCCGACCGTCTCGACGCCGGTAGCGGAGCCGCCGCTGAAGAGCGAGCGCCTCGCCAAGCTGCGGGGGCGCAACCTCGGCGCGCGCTTCGAAGTCGTCTCCGACTACAAGCCGGCCGGCGACCAGCCGGCGGCGATCGCGGCCCTTTCGGCGGCGGTCGCCAAGGGCGAGCACGACCAGGTGCTGCTCGGCGTCACCGGCTCGGGCAAGACCTTCACCATGGCGCACGTCATCGCCAACGCGCAGCGCCCGGCGCTGATCCTGGCGCCCAACAAGACGCTCGCCGCGCAGCTCTATGGCGAGATGCGGAGCTTCTTCCCCAACAACGCGGTCGAATATTTCGTCTCGTACTACGACTACTACCAGCCCGAAGCCTACGTGCCGCGCACCGACACCTATATCGACAAGGAAGCGCAGATCAACGAGCAGATCGACCGCATGCGCCATTCGGCGACGCGCTCGCTGCTCGAGCGCGGCGACGTCGTCATCGTCGCGTCGGTCTCGTGCATCTACGGCATCGGCTCGCCCGAGGCCTATTCGGAGATGATCCTCGAGGTGAAGAGTGGCGCGACGCTCGACCGCACCGCCTTCCTCCGCCGCCTCGTGGAGCTGCAATATTCGAGGAACGACCAGGATTTCCACCGCGGAACGTTCCGCGCGCGCGGCGATTCGGTCGAGCTGTTCCCGGCGCATCTGGAAGACCGTGCCTGGCGCCTGTCGCTGTTCGGCGACCAGGTGGAGAGCATCACCGAATTCGATCCGCTCACCGGCGAGAAGACGTCGAAACTCGACGAGATCGTGATCTTCGCGAATTCGCATTACGTGACGCCCAAGCCCACCTTGCAGCAGGCGGTGAAGCTCATCCGCATCGAATTGAAGGAGCGCCTCGCCGAGCTTGTCGCCCAGGGCAAGCTGCTGGAAGCGCAGCGGCTCGAGCAGCGCACCACCTACGACATGGAGATGATCGAGGCCACGGGCTCGTGCCACGGCATCGAGAATTACTCGCGCTACTTGACCGGAAGACGCCCGGGCGAGCCGCCGCCGACCTTGTTCGAATACATCCCCAAGCACGCGCTCGTGTTCGTCGACGAAAGCCACATCACCGTGCCGCAGCTGATGGGCATGTACAAAGGCGACTTCGCGCGGAAGTCCACGCTCGCCGAATACGGCTTCCGCCTGCCGTCGTGCATCGACAACCGGCCGCTCAAATTCGAGGAGTGGAACGCGATGCGGCCGCAGACGACGTTCGTCTCGGCCACGCCCGGCGTCTGGGAGCTGGAGCGCACCGGCGGCGTCTTCGTCGATCAGGTGATCCGCCCGACCGGCCTCATCGATCCGGTGGTCGAGATCCGCCCGGCGGAAACGCAGGTCGACGACCTCATCCACGAATGCAAGGCGCGCGCCGCCAAGGGTGAGCGCGCGCTGGTGACGACGCTCACCAAGCGCATGGCCGAGGACTTGACCGAGTATCTCCACGAGGCGGGTTTGAAGGTCCGCTACATGCATTCCGACGTGGAGACCCTGGAGCGCATCGAGATCATCCGCGATCTGCGCTTGGGCGTGTTCGACGTGCTGGTGGGCATCAACCTGCTGCGCGAGGGACTCGACATTCCCGAATGCTCGCTGGTGGCTGTGCTCGACGCCGACAAGGAAGGCTATCTCCGCTCGCGCACCTCGCTCATCCAGACCGTCGGCCGCGCTGCGCGCAACATCGAAGGCAAGGCGATCCTCTACGCCGAGCGGATCACCGACAGCATGCAGGCCGCGATACAGGAGACCAACCGGCGGCGCGAGAAGCAGCAGATGTACAATGCCGAGCACGGCATCACGCCCGAATCGATCAAGAAGGGCATCACCGACATCATGCAGAGCGTCTACGAGAGCGACCACGTCACGGTCGGCACCGGCGACCCCGACCGGCCGCATCTCCTCGGCCACAATCTCAAGAGTTATCTCACCGAGCTCGAGCAGCGCATGAAGAACCATGCCGCCAATCTCGAATTCGAGGAGGCGGCGCGTCTCCGCGACGAGATCCGCCGGCTCGAGGCCGACGATCTCGGCATCTCGTCCACCACCGCCGGCCAGCAAAAGCTCGACCGCGCGCGCTTCCTGCTGGAAGAACCCGGCGCCCCCTACCGCGCCGCCCAGCAGCGCAAGAAAGCGATGCGCGATCGGGGCAGCGGCGGACGGAGCCGGGGCGGAAGAAGGCCGATCCGGGGTTAATGCTGCTTTTCTCTCCCGCTTGCGCGGGCGAGGAAAAGGGGAAGGTCACGCCGCCGCCGGGGCTGCTTTCGCCCCGCCCGTTCGCCGCCGCCACTGCAGCAACACCACCGCCCCAAACAGCAACACCGCCGGCAGCATGAACCATTGCGGCGAGGCGCGTTGGGCGGGCACGAGCAGGCCCACCACCTCGTCGCCCTGGCGGATGCCGAGCTTGGCGGCCTGGCTGCCGAGGCGGACGGCACGGGCGACGAGTTTGCCGCCGTCGGCCGCGAGCGTAAGCCCGGTGGCGCGGATGCGGTCCAGGCCGGTCGCGCCAGTGCCGAGCGTCAGGCGCACGGTGCGCGCCACTGCCGCGCCGGATCGCCGCTCGGTCTCGAAGCGCAGGCGAAGCGCGCCATCCTTGGGCGTGGCGTCGGCGGTGGCCAGCACCTTCTCCGGCCCTTGGACCGCATAGGGCGGCTCGATCTGGTCGAGCCAGAATGTGGGGCGGAAAAGCGTGAAGCACACCACCGCGAGGATCAGGCTTTCGTAAAGCCGGTTGCGCACCAAGAGCCAGCGCTGCGTCACGGACACGAAGGCGACCATCGCCAGCGCGGAGGCGCCGAGCACGATCGCGAAGTGCACCGGCCCGCGGATGTCGATCAGCAGGATCTCCTGGTTGAAAATGAAGATGAACGGCAGCAGCGCCGTGCGGGATTCGTAGATCGTGGCCTGCCAGCCCACTTTCAGCGGATCGGCGCCGGCGATGGCGCCCGCGGCGTAAGCGGCGAGGCCGACCGGCGGCGAGACGTCGGCCATCAGCCCGAAATAGAAGACGAACATGTGCACCGCGATCAGTGGCACGACGAGATCGTTGAGCGCCGCGATCTCCACCATCACCGGCGCCATCAAGGTCGCCACCACCACGTAGCTCGCCGTGGTGGGGAGGCCGGTGCCAAGCACGAGGCAGATGAAGGCGATGAGCACCAGCATCAGCACGAAATTCCCGGCCGAGAGGAATTCCACGATCTCGGTCATCACCAGGCCGATGCCGGTCAGCGTCACCGTGCCGACGATGATGCCGGCGGCGGCGGTGGCGATGCCGACCGCGGCCATATTGCGCCCGCCGGCGATGAGGCCGCGCACGATATCGCCGCCGCCGCGGCGCCACTGGCCGAGAATGCCGGCCTCGCCGCGGAAGAGGGCGGTCAGCGGATGCTGCGTGAGCAGCACGAAGGCCATGAACACCGCGCCCCAGAAGGCCGAGAGGCCGGGCGAAAGCTCCTCCACCATCAGGCACCAGATCAGCACGCCCACCGGCACGAAGTAGTGCAGGCCCGTGCGCGCGGTGCGGAAGAATTCCGGTACCGTCACCAGCGCCTTGGTGGGATCGTCGATCGGCAGATCGGGATTCTTGGCGCGCAGCGCCACCAGCCCGACATAGGCCGCGAACAGAACGGCCGCCATCACCGCGCCGGATGCCGTGCCGAGCGCGCCCTTGATCCAGCCGAAGCCGTAGAAGACGATACCGCAGAGGATGACGAAGCCGGCGACGGTCATGACCGTCTGCAGCGCCGTGCTCCGCAACCTTTGCCGCCGGGTGCGCGGAATGCCGCGCATGCCGGCTTTCACCGCCTCGATGTCGACGATGTAGAACAGCGCGGCATAGGTGAGGATCGCCGGCAGGAAGGCGTGCTTGACGACTTCCGAATAGGGGATGCCGACATACTCGGCCATGATGAAGGCGGCGGCACCCATCACCGGCGGCATGATCTGGCCGTTGACGCCGGCGGCGCTCTCGATGGCGCCGGCCTGCACCGGCGTGTAGCCGACGCGCTTCATCAGCGGAATCGTGAACGTGCCCGTCGTCACCACGTTGGCGACCGAGGAGCCCGAGATCATGCCGGTCATTCCCGAGGCGACGACGCCGGCTTTCGCGGGGCCGCCGCGCAAGGTGCCGAGCAGCGAGAAGGCCAGCTGGATGAAATAGTTTCCGGCGCCCGCCTTCTCGAGCATCGCGGCGAACAGCACGAAGAGGAAGATGAAATCGGTCGAGACGCCGAGCGCCACGCCGAACACGCCCTCGGAAGTCAGCCAGAACTGCGAGGCGGCGCGCCCCAGCGACGCCCCTTTGTGCGACATGAGCTCGGGCAGGAACGGGCCGAGGAAGACATAGGCCAGCATGAAGATCGAGGTCGCCGGCATCCACGGCCCCTCGGCGCGGCGCGAGGCCTCGAGCAGCAGCACCACGCCGCCGGCCGACATCGCGACGTCGAGCGGCGTCGGCAGGCCCGGCCGGGCCGCGATCGCGCCGTAGAACACGAGGAGGTAGAGGACGGTGGTCACGGCCGCCGCGGCGAGCAGCCAGTCGATGGCGGGAACATAGCGTCGCGGCGACGAGCGAAACGCCGGATAGGCCAGGAAGGCCAGCGTCATCGCGAACGAAAGATGGATCGAGCGCGCTTCGCTGCTGTTGAAGATGGCGACGCCGGCCTCGTAGGGCAGCGGCGAGGCGTACCAGAGCTGGAACAGCGACCAGGCGATGGCCAATCCCGCGAACAGCGCCTTGATTGCGCCGTTGGCGGGATTGCGTCCGCCGGTATCGGCTTCGGCGACGAGCGTTTCCAGTGCCGCGCGGTCGGTCACGGGCGGCGGCGGCGCCCGTGCGGCCTCGGTTTCGGCGGTCACGGCACGCTCGCGGGGAAAAGCAAACGGCGGCGGCCCAGGCGGGCCGCCGCCCGCAGGCTTACTTTAGCCAGCCCTTTTCCCTGTAGTACTTGGCGGCGCCGGCATGGAGCGGCGCGGAATTGCCGTCCTTGATCATGTTGGCGGGATCGAGGCCGGTGAAGGCCGGATGCAGCTTCTTGAACTCGTCGAAATTCTCGAACACCGCCTTGACGATGGTATAGACGACCTCGTCCGGCACCTTGGCCGAGGACACCATCGTCGCCAGCACGCCGTAGGTCGGCGTGGGATTGGCGTGGTTGGGATAGATGCCGCCGGGGATGTTCACCTTGGCGTAGAAGGGCGCGCCGGCGACGAGCTTGTCCACCGCGGCACCGGTCAGCGGCACCAGCTTGGCGCCGCACGAGGTGATCGGATCCTGGATGTTGGCCGAGGGATGGCCGACGCCGTAGAAGAACCCGTCGATCTTGTTGTCGCACAGCGCCGGCCCGTGCTCGTCGGCCTTGAGCTGCGCGGCGAGCGCGAAGTCGGACGTCTTCCAGCCGAGCGCGGTCAGGAATTCCTGCATCGAGGCGAGCGTGCCCGAGCCGGGATTGCCGATGTTGAAGCGCTTGCCCTTGAAGTCCTCGAACTTGGTGATGCCCGCTTCCTTGCGCGCCAGCACGGTGAACGGCTCGGGGTGCACCGAGAACACCGCGCGGAGATCGCCGTACGGCCCGGCATCCTTGAAGTTGCTCGTGCCCTTGGTGGCGTGGAACTGCCAGTCCGACTGCGTCATGCCGAATTCCTGCTCGCCGGCCTTGATCGCATTGATGTTGAAGATCGAGCCGCCGGTGGATTCGACCGAGCAGCGGATGCCGTGCGTCTTGCGGTCCTTGTTGACGAGGCGGCAGATGGCGCCGCCCACCGCGTAGTAGACGCCGGTGACGCCGCCGGTGCCGATGGTGATGAATTTCTGCTGCGCCGCTGCGGTGCCGCCGAGTGCCGCGACGGCGGCAAATGCGAGCGCGCCCCTGACGATGGGTCCGAGATGCATGTGGACTCTCCCTGGCCTTCGTTGATCGAAGTTCGTGCCGGCCGGGCGGCGCCAAGGCCGCTCGCGTCGGCGTTCGATGGCGTTTGTCGCTGCGTCAGGCTTAGCCTAATTCTGCTGCGTCAACAATCGGGCTCGCGGCCATGAACCACGTCTTCCATCGCTCGACGCGCGGCACGCTGCCGGTGGCCGTGGCCGGCGCGGGCATGACGATCACCGACGCCGAGGGCAAGACCTACATCGACGCCTCGGGCGGCGCCGCGGTTTCCTGCCTCGGCCACAATCATCCGCGCGTCGTGGCGGCGCTCAAGGAGCAGCTCGGCCGGCTCGATTTCGCGCATACGGCGTTTTTCACCACCCCGGTCGCCGAGGCGCTGGCCGACGCGCTGATCGCCTCGGCGCCGCCGGGCATGGAGCGCGTCTATTTCGTCAGCGGCGGCTCCGAGGCGATCGAGGCGGCGCTGAAGCTCGCGCGCCAATATTTCCTCGAGATCGGCCAGCCGCAGCGCAGCCGCTTCATCGCCCGGCGCCAATCCTATCACGGCAACACGCTGGGCGCCCTCGCGGTCGGCGGCAACGAATTCCGACGCGCGCCCTATGCGCCGCTGCTGATGGACGTCTCCCATGTCGCGCCGTGTTTCGTCTATCGCTTCAAGCGCGACGGCGAGAGCGAGGAGCAATACGGGCGGCGCACCGCCGACGAGCTCGAGGCGGAGATCCAGCGTCTCGGCCCGGGCACGGTCGCGGCCTTCGTCGCCGAAACCGTGGTCGGCGCCACCACCGGCGCGGTGACGGCGGTACCCGGATACTTCAAGCGTATCCGCGAGATCTGCGACCGTCACGGCGTGCTGCTGATCCTCGACGAGGTCATGTGCGGCATGGGCCGCACCGGCACGCTCTACGCCTCCGAGCAAGAAGGCGTGGTGCCCGATCTCATCGCTATCGCCAAGGGCCTGGGCGGCGGCGTGCAGCCGATCGGCGCGCTCGTCGCTTCCGGCAAGATCTACGACGCGATTGCGGGGGGCTCGGGCGCCTTCATGCACGGCCACACGTATATCGGGCATCCGCTCGCCTGCGCCGCCGCTTTGGCGGTACAGCAGACGATCCGCGACGACGATCTCCTCGCCAATGTGCGCGCGATGGGCGCGCACCTTGCCGATCGGCTGGTCGAGCGCTTCGGCAATCATCACCATGTCGGCGACATTCGCGGCCGCGGCCTGTTCCAGGCGGTCGAGCTGGTGGAAGAGCGCGCCTCGAAGCGCCCGTTCGATCCGGCGCGCAAGCTCCATCAACGCGTCAAGGCCGAGGCCATGGCGCGCGGCCTCATCGTCTATCCCATGGGCGGCACCATCGACGGCAAGCGCGGCGATCACGTGCTGCTGGCGCCGCCCTATATCGCGGCGCGCGCCGATATCGACGCCATCGTGGCGCGGCTCGGCGACGCCGTGGACGCGGCGCTCGCCCGCTGAAGATATTCAGCTTTCGCGGGAGGGGGTGATTCATCCCGCGCGCGTGGCCGGAACGCCCGTGACTGCGGCAGCGCTGCGTTGCAGCGTCAATCCGCAACTCTACGCATGAGCCGGTGCTGCACGGCGCCCGCCGAATCCGAAAAACCGTAACACCGGCTTGTCAAATTGGTGCAAAATAGAAGTCTGTGCGTGGCGCTTTCGGCCGCCGCGCACGGCATCCAAGCGGGGCCGAGCCAGAAGGACGGCGACTAGATGGCGACGGGCGTAGTGAAGTGGTTCAACGCGACCAAAGGCTTCGGATTCATCGCGCCGGACGGCGGCGGCAAGGACGTGTTCGTGCACGTCACCGCGGTTCAGCGTGCCGGACTGCAAGCTCTCAACGAAGGGCAACGCGTGTCCTTCGACGTTGTGGACGACCGGAAGGGCAAGAAGGCGGAAAACCTCGTCATCGCGAAATAGCGCGCGTGGCGTAGTGCCTTCTAAGTAGAATCGCGTATATCGGGCGGAGTCCGCTCCGCCCGGGCGGGCGCGATTTCCGATTCAGAATCGGCCGCCGCGCCGCATTTCACCCGCGCACATAGGCGGCCATCGCCTCAACCTCCGCGAGAGTCTCGCGCAGCCGGGCTTTGACGATGTCGCCGATCGAGATGATGCCGGCGAGGCGTCCGTTCTCGATCACCGGCAAATGCCGGATGCGCCGGTCGGTCATCACCGCCATGATGTGTGCGATGGTGTCGGCTGGCGTGCAGGTGATGAGGCGATCCGCGCTGGTCATCAAGGTGCGAACCGGCCGCTCCGCCGCTTCGGGCCCCTGCTCGGCGAGGGCGGTGACGATATCGCGTTCGGAAATAATGCCCTCGGGCTTCCCCTGGCCGCGGCGCACCACCAGGGCGCCGACGCGCCGCTCGTTCATCACGCGCGCCGCGTCCACGGCGCTGGCATCGGGCGCGATGGTCAGCACGGCGCTGCCCTTGTCGCGCAGGATCTGGGAAACGATCATGGCTCACCTCGCTCGTTCGTGACGCGGAAGTGAAACGACGCTGCTAGTCCCATTGCCCCGGAGGATTATGTTATCACGGATCGCGCGAGGGCGCATGCAGGGACCGGAGGCCAGCCATGAACGATTCGAGCCCCAAATCGGACAAAATCGTGAAAAGCGATGCCGAGTGGAAGAAGCAGCTCACGCCCGAGCAGTATCACGTCGCGCGCAAGCACGGCACCGAACGCGCCTTCAGCGGCGCCTATTGGAACACGAAGCATTCCGGCCTCTACACGTGCATCTGCTGCGGCACGCCGCTGTTCGAATCGGGCACCAAGTTCGATTCCGGCACCGGCTGGCCGAGCTTCTGGGCGCCGGTCGCCGAAGGCGCCGTGGCCTTGAAGGAAGATCGCGCATTCTTCATGCGCCGCACTGAGGTGCTGTGCGCCCGGTGCGACGCGCATCTCGGCCACGTCTTCCCCGACGGTCCCGATCCCACCGGCCAGCGCTATTGCATGAATTCGGCGTCGCTCGCCTTCGAGCCGAAGAAGGACGACAAGAAATAGGGGCGCCAGCGTCCACGGTCACGCCGCCTCTTTATCCTTTTCCTTCTTCTGCCCGTACTCGGTCAGGAGCTGGTTCATGTCCAACTCGGGCAGGCCGAAGGCGCGGATCACGGATTGCGCCAGATGCAGGCTCGAGGCCAGCGCGTCGGGCACGGCCTCGGTGGCGCCGGCGGCCTTGAGCGCGGCCGCGTGCTGCGCGTCGCGGGCGCGGGCGACGATCCGGAGCTCGGGCAGGCGGCGGCGGAGCAACTCCACCAGCCGCGTCTCGCCGGCCGGGTCGCGCGCAGTGGTGAGCACGATGGCCGCGGCCCGGTCGATGCCGACGCCCCAGAGGATCTCCGGCCGCGTCGCGTCGCCGAAATGGATCGGAACGCCCTGGCTCTTGAAGTGCGCCACCTGCGCCGCGTCCATGTCGAGCGCCACGTAGGGGATGCGGTTGGCGTCGAGCAGGCGCGCGATCATCTGGCCGAAGCGGCCATAGCCCGTCAGTACCACGTGTTTCTGGAGGTCGATGTTTTCCTGCTCGAGCGCGGCGAGGCCGATGCGGGTCACCCGCTCCATGCGCCCCGCGATCCAGAGGCCGAGCGCCGCCAGCAGCGGCGTGACCGCCATCGATGCGCTGCCCACCGCCAGCACCATCTGCTGCACGTCCGGGGGCACGATCTTCTCGCGGAGGGCGATGGCCACCAGCACGAACGCGAATTCGCTCGCCTGCGCGAGTACGAGGCCGGTGCGGATGGCGGTGATGGTCGGCAATTTGATCGCGTAGCAGAGCCCCGCGATCACCCCGGCCTTGATGACGACGAGCCCGGCGAGCAACGCCGCCACTTGCCACCAATGCGACACCGCGAAGCCGAGATCGATCGTCATGCCGATGGTCATGAAGAACAGGCCGAGCAGTAGCCCCTGAAACGGCCGGATCGTCACCTCGATCTGATGGCGGAATTCGGTCTCGGCCAGCATCAGTCCGGCAAGGAAGGCCCCGAGGGTAAGCGAGAGCCCCACCGCCTGCGTGGCCGTGGCCGTGCCGAGCACGGCGAGCAGGGTGATGGCAAAGAATAGCTCCTCGCGGTGCATGGCGGCCACGGCGCGGAAAAGCGGCGTCAGCAAATAGCGCCCCACGACGAGGATCACCGCCAGCGCCGCCGCCGCCGTGCCGGCGGCTATCGCCACCGCCTTCCACTGCGTGTCGCCCTGCGCTTGATCGCCGAGCAGCGGCACGATCGCGAGCAGCGGGATGATGGCGAGGTCTTGCAGCAGCAGGATGGAAAAGCTGATGCGCCCGAGGCGGCCGGACATTTCCCCGCGCTCGGCCAGGATCTGCAGCACCACCGCGGTGGAGGACAGCGCCACGCCGAAGCCGATGACGACCGCGGCTTTCCAGGCGAGACCGAGCGCCGCCAGCGCCGCGCCGATCAGCCCGGCCGTCAGCAGCACCTGGGCCGAACCGATGCCGAACACCTCGGTGCGCATGGTCGCCAGGCGCCGGAACGAAAGCTCGAGGCCGACGATGAACAGCAGGAACACGACGCCGAACTCGGCCAGGATCTGGATCGATTCGACGTGGCTGACGAGCTTCAGCGCATGCGGGCCGATCAGCACGCCGGCGGCCAAATAGCCCAGCACGGGCCCGGCATTCAGCCGGTGAAAGGCATAAACGACCGCGATCGCGGCCACGAGGATGATTACGCCCTCGAGGAGAAGCTCAAAGCCGTGCATGAGCGGTCAGGGCGATCCCGGCATTGCGGTGGGGAAGCCGAATAGCGGCGGCGACACGTTCGCTTTCTATCGGCTTTTCGCGGCGAGACAATGGCTTCGCGGGCCCGGCCGGGCCGCGGCGCGCGTCTTAGCGCGCCATCACCGTGCGGCAGGCTGCCGGCGGCTCGGGCGGCTTCCCCGGCCGCGAGCCGCGGCGCTGGAAGGGCTCGGTCGTGAACCACCAGGCGAGCACCGCGCCGCAGCCGTCGTCGGCCGGCAGCGGATCCTGGGGCCGGCAATCGGCGCTGCCTTCGGGGCAGCCGATGCGCACATGCATGTGCCCGTCATGGCCATACCAGGGCACGATCTTGGCCAGCCAGCGCCGGTCGCCCGTTGTGGCGCGGCACAGCTCGCGCTTGATGACCGGGTTCACGAAGATGCGGTCCACGGCCGGAATCTGCGCCGTCAGGCGCAGCATCGCCGCCTGATCGGTGCTCCAGCGGGTGGAGTCCATTTCCTTGGCGCCGTCGGCGAGCATGGAAAGCTCGGTCCCGTCCTCGCGCAGCACGGGGTCGAGCGGGCGGTCGGGCACGAGCTGAAACCGGATATCGGCGTCGAGCCCGATCTGGTGGCTGGCATGGCCGGTGGCGGGGCCGCCGCGCGGCTGGGCGATATCCGCCACCAGGATGACCTTGCCGGTGGCGGCGCGCACGCGGCGCGCGATCTCGCGCACCGTCGCGATCAGCGCCGGATGGCCCCAATTGCGGTTGCGATGGGGCCGCAGGACGCGCCAACCGGGGCCTTCGAGTGCCAGCGCCGTGGCGCCCTGGATGCATCCATTCGCGTAGGCGCCGATCGAACGCGCGGCACCCGTTGCGGGCGTGGCGGCGACGGCATGGCTTTGCGCCCGAGCCTCGTCGGAGGCGGCGAAAACGGCGAGCGCGAGCGCGGCCGCGAGGCGGACTTGACGGATCATCGGGTGACGGAATCCCTCTTGCGCGGTCCCCTCTATACGCGCCGCCGGCCGGTCCTGTGAACAGCCGCGGCCGGCCGCGGGGATTAACGGTCCGTCAACGGCGTCTTTCTTTGCGTCGTTCGGGCCCGCACGATGCCGGGGCGATACCCCGGGCGCCGAGGATGCCCGCATGCCGTGCCGCGCCACGCCCGAGCGTCGTGCAGCGCCCGCCCGCCGGGCCGGGTGGCCGGCGCGTGTCAGGGCGCTCGTACTTGCCGCCTGCGGATGCGCCGTCCAGGCCGCTGCCGTGGCCGAAAGCGCCGGCGCTCGCCATTCCGGTCAATCTTCTCGCTTTCGCTGCGGTGCTCGCTGGCAGCCCGAAAGCGGTCGAAAACCACCGCACCAACATCGTCGCCACGCTCGGCCTCTCCGGCGCCAACGCGCTGCTGCAATTCGCGGTGCGCAACCGCCTCAAGCTCTGATTCCGCCCGGTGCTTCAGCCCCGATCCAGCAGCGGCGCATCCGACGCCGGAGCGCGGCCTTCGACGAGCTTCGCCAGCGCCTCGATGCGGTCGGCTTCGGTGGCGGGCTTGTCCCAGCGGATGCGCGCGATGCGCGGGAAGCGCATGGCGAGGCCGGATTTGTGACGCGGCGACGGGTGGATGCTGTCGAACGCCACCTCGAACACCAGCCGCTTTTCCACCTCGCGCACTGGCCCAAAGCGCTGGACGGTGTGGTCGCGCACCCATTTGTCGATCCGCTTCAGCTCCTCGTCGGTGAAGCCGAAATAGGCCTTGCCGACCGGCACGAGCTCCTCGCCGCGCCAGACGCCGAAGGTGTAGTCGGAATAATACGACGAGCGCTTGCCGTGGCCGCGCTGGGCATACATCAGCACCGCGTCGGCGGTCAGCGGATCGCGCTTCCATTTGTACCAGAGGCCTTTGACGCGCCCGGCGACATAGGCGCTGTCGCGCCGCTTCAGCATCAGGCCTTCGCGGCCGCGGCTGCGGGCCTCGGCTTGAAGCGCTGCGAGCGCCGCGGGATCGCTCAGCGCCAGCACTTCGGAAATGTCGAGCCGGCCGCCGCGATGGCGGGCGACCAGCGCTTCCAGGCGCGCGCGCCGCGCCGCAAGCGGCAACGCACGAAGATCCTCGCCGCTTTCCGCCAGCAGATCGTAGGCGCGCAGAAACACCGGATACTTCTGGCGCATCGCCGCGGTCACGGTCTTGCGGTTCAGGCGCTGCTGGAGATCGTTGAACGGCGCCGCGTCGGCGTCGCTGCCGCTGCCGGCGGCGCGAACGAGCAGCTCGCCGTCGACGACCGCGTCGAGCTCGATGCCGTCGAGCAGATCGGGAAACGCGGCGGAGATGTCGTCGCCGGTGCGCGAGAACAGCAGCTTGGCGCCGTGCTCGGCCGCGAGCTGCACGCGCACGCCGTCCCATTTCCATTCGGCCTGCCAATCGTGGCCCGCGAGTTCGGCCTGGTCCTCGAGCGCCTGCGCCAGCATGAAGGGGCGGAAGCGCGGCGCCGCCTCGGGCGCGGGCAGCGCCGCGCGGTCCTCGAGCCACGCGAACAGCGTTTCGTAGGGCGGCGCTAGCGCCGGCCACAGTTCTTCGATCGCTACGATCGGCTTTCCGAAAGTCTCGGCCAGCGCAGTCTTGGCGAGCCGCGCCGATATGCCGACACGCAAGGCACCCGTCATCAGCTTCAGCAGCGCCCAGCGGCCATTGGCGTCGAGCCGGTCGAGCCAGCCCTCGATCCGCCGCGGCGTCTCGGCCTTGCTGGTGCGGCGCAAGGTATCGACGATCTCGGAAAGGCGCGGCGCGGGGCCGCCGCCTTCGGACGCCGGCCACAGCAGCGCGCAGGTTTCGGCGAGGTCGCCGACGTAGTCGTAGCTGTAGCCGAACAGCACCGGGTCGGTGCGCGCCGCGACGAGGCCGCGGATCAGCGCCGGCTTAGCGAAATCGAGCGCCAGCTCGCCGGTCAGCGCCGCCATGCCCCAGCCGCGATCGGGATCGGGCACGCTCCGGAAATAGTGGCCGAGCAGCGCCAGCTTGGCGTTGCGCGCCGGCGTGTAGACGAGCCGGTCGAGGAGATCGGCGAAGGCCCTCATTCGCCCGTCTCTTCCTCGCGGCCGGTCAACGCCAGTGCGCGCGCGTTGATGCCATGCGTCGTCGCCCAATGCACCAGCGCCTCCTCGCGGCCGTGCGTCACCCAGACCTCGCCGGGCGCCACTTCGGCAATCGTGGCGGTCAGCTCGTCCCAATCGGCGTGGTCGGAGATCACGAGCGGCAGTTCGACGTTGCGCTGCTTGGCGCGCTGGCGCACGCGTATCCAGCCCGAAGCCACCGCCGTGAGCGGATCGGGCAGGCGCCTGGACCAGCGCTCATCGACGGCCGAGGGCGGCGCCAACACCACGGCGCCTTTCATCGCGTCCTTGTCGGCGGCGGTGGCATCGGCGAGCGCGCCCAGCGGCACGCCCTGTGCCTGGTAGAGCGCCGTCAGTTCCTGGAGCGCGCCATGGAGGAAGATCGGCGCGTCGTAGCCGGCTTCGCGCAGCAGCGCGATCACGCGTTGGCATTTCCCCAAAGCATAGACGCCGACGAGATGCGCGCGCTCGGGAAACACCTTCAGCGAATCGAGCAGGCGGCCGATCTCGGCCTCGGCCGGCGGATGGCGAAATACCGGCAGGCCGAATGTCGCCTCGGTGATGAACACGTCGCACGGCACCGGCTCGAAGGCCGGGCAGGTGGGATCGCGCCGGCGCTTGTAGTCGCCCGAAACCACCACGCGTTCGCCGCCATGCTCGAGCACGATCTGGGCCGAGCCGAGAATGTGTCCAGCCGGCACCAGCTTCACCGTCACGCCGCCGATGCGCTTTTCCGCGCCATAGGCGAGCGTCTCGATCCGCCCGGCCTGATCGCCGAAGCGGCTCCGCATGATGGCCGCCGTCTCGGCCGTGGCGAGCACGGCGCCATTGCCCGGGCGCGCGTGATCGCCGTGGCCGTGCGTGATCACCGCGCGTTCCACCGGGCGCGCGGGGTCGATATGGAAACCGCCGGGCCCACAATGGAGCCCGTTCCCGGTTACGGTGAGCCAGGCACCGGCTTTCGGTCGCTGCATCGCCTGGATATGGTGCATCGGCCGGGCGCGCGCCACTGGGGCGGCGCCGGGCCAACCGCATGTCAGCCCGCCCGCCACACGCCGCGCTGCCGCCGCCGTTCGCCGACTGGTTCCGGCGGCGCGGCTGGCAGCCCCATCCGCACCAGCTTGCCATGCTGCGCGCCGCGCGGCGGGGGCAGCATGCGCTGCTCGTGGCGCCGACCGGCGGCGGCAAGACGCTGGCGGGCTTTCTGCCAAGCCTCGCCGATCTTGCGGCGGAGCCGCGGCGCGGCCTGCATACGCTTTATGTTTCGCCGCTGAAGGCGCTGGCGGCCGATATCGCGCGCAATCTTGAATCGCCGATCATCGAGATGGGCCTCGCGATCCGCTGCGAGACGCGCACTGGCGACACCTCCCAGGCCAAGCGCGCGCGCCAGCGCGTGAAGCCGCCGCACATTCTGCTCACCACGCCGGAATCGCTTTCGCTGCTGCTGTCCTTCCCGGAAGCGCCGGCGATGTTCGCGGAACTCCAGACCGTCATCGTCGACGAGCTGCACGCGCTCGCCCCCACCAAGCGCGGCGATCTCTTGGCGCTGGCGCTCTCGCGGCTTGGCGCGTTGGCGGCAGCGCACCGGCGCGTCGGCCTCTCGGCCACGGTGCCGGACATCGACGGCCACCGGCGCTGGCTGGCACCGGGCGCCGATCCCGCCGCCGTGGCGCTGGTCAAGGGCGCGCCTGGACCGGAGCCCGACATCGCCATCCTCGATCCGGGCGCGCGCCTGCCGTGGTCGGGTCACATGGCGCTGCACGCGCTGCCCGACATCTACGACGCCCTGAAGCGCCACAAGACGACGCTGGTGTTCGTCAACACCCGCGCGCAAGCCGAGCTGGTGTTCCAAGGCCTGTGGCGGCTCAACGAGGACAAGCTCGCCATCGCGCTGCATCACGGCAGCCTCGAGAAGCCGCAGCGGCTGCGGGTCGAGGCGGCGATGAACGCGGGCATGCTCCGCGCCGTGGTGTGCACCTCGTCGCTCGATCTCGGCATCGATTGGGGCGACGTCGATCTCGTGATCCAGGTGGGCGCGCCCAAGGGGGCGAGCCGCCTCGTGCAGCGCATCGGCCGCGCCAATCACCGCTACGACGCGCCGTCGAAGGCGCTGCTGGTGCCGGGCAACCGCTTCGAGTTCCTCGAATGCCAGGCGGCGATGGACGCCGTGCATGCCGGCGAGCTCGACGGCGACGCGCTCCGCCCCGGCGGCCTCGACGTGCTGGCGCAGCACATCGTCTCGACCGCGTGCAGCGGCCCCGTCGACCGCGACGCGCTCTATGCCGAGGTGCGCGGCGCCGGACCTTACGCAAACCTCGACCGCGTGACTTTCGACGACGTGTTCGGCTTCGTCGCAACCGGCGGCTACGCGCTCGCGGCCTACGAGCGCTATCGCAAGCTGGCACAGGGCGAGGACGGCATGTGGCGCCTCGCCGACGGCCGCTTCGCGCGCCAATACCGCATGAATGCCGGCGTCCTCGTCGAGGCGCCGACGCTCAAGGTCCGCCTTGGCAACGGCCGCAAGCTCGGCCAGGTCGAGGAATATTTCGCGATGAGCCTCGTGCCCGGCGATACGTTTCTCTTCGCCGGGCGGCTGCTGCGCTTTCAAGGCATCCGCGAGCTCGAAGTGATCGCGACTACGGCCAAGGGCGGCGGCCCGCCGAAAATTCCGGCGTTCGAGGGCGGGCGCATGCCGCTGACCACCCATCTTTCAGCGCGCGTGCGCCGCGCGCTGGCGGCGCCGCGGCGCTGGGGCGCTTATCCCGCGCAGGTGCGCGAATGGCTGGCCGCGCAGCGCGCGCGCTCGGTGCTGCCGGACGGCGAGGGATTGCTGGTCGAGACATTCCCGCGCGGCGAGAAGAAACAGCGCCGCCACTTCCTCGTCGCCTATTGCTTCGAGGGCCGCAACGCGCACCAGACGCTCGGCATGCTGCTGACGCGGCGCATGGAGCGTGCCGGCCTCCACCCGCTCGGCTTCGTCGCCACCGATTACGTGATCGCGATCTGGTCGCTCGAGCCGGCGGCCGACATCGATTCGCTGTTCGACCAGGACATGCTCGGCGACGATCTCGAAGCCTGGATGGCGGAATCGACCATGCTGAAGCGCTGCTTCCGCAATGTGGCCGTGATCGCCGGCCTCATCGAGCGCCGCCATCCGGGCGAAGTGAAATCGGGGCGCCAGGTCACCTTCAACGCCGACCTCATCTACGACGTGCTGCGCCGCCACGAGCCCGGCCACATCCTGCTGCGCGCGACGCGCGCCGACGCGGCCACCGGCCTGGTCGATCTCGGCCGGCTCGCGGGCTTCCTCGCGCGCATCAAGGGCCGCATCCGGCACATGGCGCTCGAAAAAATCTCGCCGCTCGCCGTGCCGGTGCTGCTCGAGATCGGCCGCGAGGGTGTCACCGGCGAGGCGATCGAGGAGATCCTGCGGCGCGAATCCGATCTCGTCGCCGAGGCGGGCCTCGCTTCGCCCGGTTCGCCGGATTAGAACCGGGACATGAGCAGCCAAACGATCGCGCTTCTCGTTCTCGGCGGCGCCGCGCTGGTGGTGGCGATGTGCCTCGGGCTGATCCAATGGCGGATCGGACGCCTCAAGCGCGCCGTCGCGCTCGCCAAGAGCTGGCCGACGGTACCGGGCCGCGTCGTCGGCGGCTCGATCGTCACGCGCACCATCTCCCTGCCGCGTGGCCGCAGCGTGACCTATGGCATCTTCATCGAGTATGAGTACGACGTCGAAGGCCGGCGCCATCGCAGCACGCGATTTAGCCTGTCGGGGCCGGAGCACGTCTCGTTCGAGCGCCGCGCCAAGCGCCGGCTCGCGCGATTCCCGGTCGGCACGCCCGTGACCGTCTCCTACGATCCGGCCAAGCCCGGCGAGGGCGTGATCTCGCTGAGCGCGCCGGCGATCTTCGTGTTCCGGTTCATATTCTGGTTCATGTTGATCTTCGCCGGGTGGTTGATCGGCGCTCCGTTGGTGTTCGAGCCGTTTTTCGGCCCTCGGCCGTTGATCCGCCTGTGAGCGCGCGCGATCCCATGCTGCGCTTGGGCCGCCAGCAACTCGTGCCGCGCGCGAGCGGCGCGCTGTGGTGGCCGGCCGAGCGGGTGCTCGCCTTCGCCGACCTGCATTTCGAGAAGGGCTCGAGCTACGCGCGGCACGGCCGGATGCTGCCGCCCTACGACACGCGCGAGACTCTCTTCGCGATGACGGCGGAGATCGACCGGCTCGATCCCGCGATCGTCCTCTGCCTCGGCGATTCATTCCACGATCTCGGCGCCTGGGCGCGCATGCAGCGCCCGGACGCCGAATTGGTGGTGGCGCTGGCGCATCGGCGCCGCTGGATCTGGGTGGCGGGGAACCACGACGCCGAGATCCCCGCGGCACTGCCGGGCGAGATCGTGGCGGAATACGAATGCCGCGGCCTCGTTCTCCGTCACCAAGCCGCCGGGGGCGCGGCCGGCGGCGAAATATCGGGGCATTTCCATCCCAAGATCTCGGTGCGGGCCGGCGGCAAGTCGGTGGTGCGGCGCTGCTTCGTCGAGGACGGCGTGCGCCTCGTGCTGCCGGCGTTCGGCGCCTACACCGGCGGGCTCGATGCGGGCGATGCCGCTTTCCGCCCGTTGTTTCCGCGCGGCTTTCGCGCCCACGTGCTGGGCAAGCGCGGAGTCTACAGCTTGGCGGCGCGCTTCGGCGAGGTGTGAAGCGGTTCACATCGTTCGGGGGTGTGACGGCAGTCATGAATGGGAAGTGAATGGCTTCACTGCGGCCGGGAGCGGGTTCTGCCAAATTCGCGACAGATGAGGCGACGGACAGCGCCTCGGACAGTCAAACCCGAACCGCTAAGGACAGGACCCATGAAGACCATCGCCACCATCGCCGCAGTTGCCGTGCTCAGCCTCGGCCTCGTCGGCACCGCCTCGGCCAACACCGCCGACGAGATCGGCCCGCAGGTATCGACCGAGTCGAGCGTCGCCAATGTCGGCTACTCCTGGTACTACCGCCAGGGCTGGCGCGGCCGCTGCTTCTACAAGTACCTCTACGTCACCAACGGCTACCGTTGGGCGTATCGCTGGCGCCGGACCTGCTACTAGGCAG
>Ga0268299_1001752_pt1 | contig 33024 bp, 35 predicted proteins | sample NOBtaG_FD_193484 | JGI IMG/M metagenome (GOLD analysis project Ga0268299, IMG submission 193484) | Activated sludge microbial communities from bioreactor in Nijmegen, Gelderland, Netherland - NOB reactor | ecosystem: Engineered > Bioreactor > Aerobic > Activated sludge | place: Netherlands... | reverse complement strand
TTTCTTGTTCTGGCGGGCCGCCCAAAGCGCCGCCTCGTTGACGAGATTTTCCAGGTCGGCCCCGGAGAAACCGGGAGTTCCCCTGGCGATCTTTTCCAGTTCGACGTCCTGAGCGATCGGAACTTTCTTGGTATGCACCTTGAGGATTTCGGACCGCCCCCTCAAATCAGGACGATTGACGACCACCTGCCGGTCAAACCGGCCCGGTCTGAGGAGCGCGGGATCCAACACGTCCGGGCGATTCGTGGCCGCGATGAGAATGACGCCTTCCGTCGTATCGAAACCGTCCATCTCAACGAGCAGCTGGTTGAGCGTCTGTTCACGCTCATCATGACCGCCGCCCAACCCGGCCCCGCGAAGCCGACCGACGGCGTCGATTTCATCGATAAAGATGATGCACGGCGCGTGCTTCTTCCCCTGTTCGAACAAATCGCGAACGCGGGACGCTCCGACTCCCACGAACATTTCAACAAAGTCTGATCCGCTGATGCTAAAGAATGGCACGCCGGCTTCCCCGGCGATCGCTTTGGCCAGCAGTGTCTTGCCGGTTCCGGGAGGCCCGACGATCAAGACGCCCTTAGGAATACGGCCGCCAAGTTTCTGGAACTTTCGAGGATCCTTGAGAAACTCGATGATCTCCAGCACTTCTTCCTTCGCTTCATCGATGCCGGCGACATCCGAAAACGTGACCTTTTTCCGCTCTTCGGTCAGCATCCTCGCCCGACTCTTGCCGAACGACAACGCCTTGTTGCCCCCGATCTGCATCTGGCGCATCAGGAAAAACCACAGGCCCAGGAACAGCACGAAGGGACCCCATGTCACGAGGAATGTGATGTACCATGGGCTTTCATCGGGCGGCTTAGCCTCGATCTGCACACCTTTCTCGCGCAGAACTTTGACGAAATCCGGATACTCCGCCGTGTACGTTCTGATGCGGGTCTTATCTTTCAGCACAGCGCTGACGTGGCTGGATTTGATGATGACTTTCTCGATATCACCCTTGTCGAGTTTTGCCATGAAGTCGCTGAAAATGACTTCTTCTTCGGGCGCATGAGTAGGAACACTGAACAAATTGAACAGCAAAATCATGAACAGGCCGACTACGACCCAAAAGAGAAGATTTTTCGCCCTGGAGTTCATCCGGTACTCCTTGTGGGATCACCGCCGAGCGGTGAGAAATGCTCTGAACTTTTGAGATGTTACCATAGGGGTGCCGAGAGTGACAACCGCCGGTGCATTCCTATTCCTGCTCTCCCTCCATATCCAAAACAGCCAGATACGGCAAATTCCGATACTTCTGCTGGTAATCCAGGCCGTACCCAACCACATACTTGTTCGGGATCTTGAACCCCACGTAATCGAGAGCCACGTTCACTGTCCGACGCTCCGGTTTGCTCAATAACGTGCAGACCTTGATCGAACGCGGTTTCTTCTTCGCCAACGTCTTGATCAGATACTGAGCGGTGAGTCCCGAATCCACAATATCTTCCACCAACAGCACGTCCCTACCCTTGATATCTTCGGTCAGTTCCGTGACGATCTTGACCTTGCCGGAGGTCTTCGCTCTTGCCCCATAGCTGGTGACAACAAGAAAGTCGACCCGCATCGGTATCCGGATGGCGCGGGCCAAGTCCGCATAGAACGCGTAGGCCCCCTTGAGCACCCCGACCAGTACAAAATCTTTTCCGGCATAGTCGGCCGTAATCTGTTTGCCGAGTTCCTTGATGCGCGCCCGCATCTCTTCCTGGGTCACGATCGGCCGACCGAAGATTCGCTCCATCACTATGGCTCTCCTTTTTCTTCGCCTCTGTCGATCATGGTGACCAAAAGGCACCGCGTCGATTGATCCCGGACCAGGAACCGCTCATCCGGTCGAATGCCGGGGACCCACACAATGCCTGCGGGTGCCGCCAGTACTGGGAGAGCGTTTCTCTTGTCACGCGGAAGTTTCAGATCCGTGAACAAATCCTGTAATTTTTTGCTTTTCCCCTTCATACCGGCCGGCTGGAACCGATCGCCGGGACGCCACCCGCGCAGGACGAGAGGCGCTCCGACGAGGTCCGCATCGAATACCGCCCGATTCGGTGTCCTGGCTCGAAGCCAGGGCTCGGCATCCTGTCTGCTCACGAGTTGTACATGAAATTGCGTATTGGTGCCAGCCCAAGACACCACGGACGGCACCGCGATCGGTACTTCGACCTTCTCCGGACGGGCGGCGACGTTCTCGGAACCCTTGTCGCACCCGATATCGAACCACTCGCCTTCACGTCTGATGCATACGTGGCCATGCGGCACGCAGCACGGCCGCCGACCGGACAGAAGAAATCGCCTGGCCGCCTCAACCACACGGGCGCTCGGCGCCTGATGAGCGTGATCGAGATTTCGCAACACCATACGCAGAACACGCCGCTGCAGCGCCGGATGGAGAATCGAGAACGCCCGTCTATTGATCCGAAAAGCGCCACCACTCTGCGACTGGACCAGGCCGGCCAGCTGCTCGCGAGTGACCTGATCCAAGTAACGCTCGTCTTGCCGCAGCAGATCCGCCGACTGCTGGAGCACCGTGACGACCTTGGGAGACAGACTCCGCAGCATCGGCATCAGCTCGTGCCTGATGCGATTGCGCCGGTAGCGATCCGTAGCGTTACTGGAGTCCTGCCGATAGCTCAGCCTCTCCTGCTTGAGATAGTCCAGAATCTGCTCCCGCGTCACCGAAAGGAGCGGGCGAATGACGGTGGCATTGCGGATAGGCGGCATCCCGGCCAGCCCGGTCAACCCGGCGCCGCGAAGCAACCACAGCAGCATCGTTTCCGCCTGGTCATCGGCCGTATGACCCACCGCGATCCGATGTGCTCCGATCTCCTTCGCCAACTTTTGCATCGCTTCATATCGAGCCTCGCGGGCCAACGCCTGCAATGAAGACTGGCCGGACTGCTTCGCAACTTTCAGCCGCAGAATCCGCAGCGGAAGTTTCCGCTCTTTGCAAAATGCGGCCACGCTGGCCTCGTCTTCGTCGGATTCCGCCCCGCGAAGCCGGTAATTGATGTGGACCGCCGTCAGCCGCAATCGCCATGCCGGCGCAAGCCGCGTCAACATTGAGGCCAGGGCGGTGGAGTCGGGTCCGCCCGACACCGCGACCAAGAGATGCTGACCGGTGAGAAAGAGTCGTTGTTGGCGAATGGCGCGAACGACACGTTGGAGAAGAGGAGTCCGGGCCGGTCGAGCGGACTGCACCGCCATGTTACGGGACCTCTTCGGCCGCGCGCTTGAGCCGTTCCCTGGCTCGCGCGGCGTCTTGATCGATTTGTTGCACCAGCGCTTCAGCCGTGGTGAACGTCCGGTCCGCCCTCAGACGTTCCACAAACTCGACCGTCAACGGACGTCCGTACAGATTCCGGTTCTGATCCAGCAGATTGACCTCGAGCAGCCGGTCGCCCCCGCCGAATGTCGGCCTCATCCCGATGTATGCCACGGCATCATAGGTCGAGCCGTCCTGGCTTGCGCGAGCCGCATAAATACCGTCCGGAGGAACGACACGCTGAAACGGGAGACGCAGGTTGGCCGTGGGCCATCCAAGCGTCTGTCCGCGCTGCGAGCCCTGAATCACGTCGCCCGTCACCGCATACCAGCGGCCCAACAATCTGGCGGCATCTTCCATCTGGCCGGCCAGGATCAACTGTTTGATCCGCGTGGAGCTGACGACCCCGCCGTCCAGCACGACAGGCGCGAATGGATGAACGTCGAATCCAAGCCTCGTCCCATAACGTTCAAGGTCGGCGATCCGGCCGGCCCGGCCCTTACCGAAGGCAAAATGTTGCCCCACGAAGATTTCCGCGATCTTCAGTTTCCGGCAGAGAATCGAGTCGGCGAACTCTTCCGGGCTCATGGCCGCAAGCGCCGGAGTGAATTCGATGAACACGACTTCATCGACGCCGGCAGCTTCTAGGCGGCCCAACTTTTCCTCTGGACTCGTGAGAAACCTCAGATCGACGTGGGGAGCCAGCACCTTGACGGGATGGGGATCGAACGTCAGCACGAGCGAGGTGCCCCCCGCCCGGCGCGCGGCATCCACTACGGTCCGGAGTAACGCGCGATGGCCGAGATGGTGGCCGTCAAAATTGCCGATCGTTGCGACGGGATATGGCCTGTGTTGCGCGTCGGCTAATCCCCGCGTCACCGTCAGCATGGCCGTCAATGGAGCAACCGAACGGCGTCTTTTGCGAAATACGTGAGGATCAGGTCGGCGCCTGCCCGCTTGATCGCCAGCAATGATTCCATCATGGCTCGGGATTCATCGATCCAGCCGGCCTTCGCCGCGGCCTTGATCATGCTGTATTCGCCGCTGACCTGATAGGCAGCGAGAGGAAGATCGGTGAAGGCGCGTGCGGCGGCGACGATATCGAGATAGGGCAACGCCGGCTTGACCATGACGATGTCGGCGCCCTCTTCGATGTCGAGTGCGATTTCCCGCAACGCTTCGCGACGGTTGGCCGGATCCATTTGGTACGACTGGCGGTCGCCGAATTGGGGAGACGAGGCCGCCGCATCACGAAACGGCGCGTAGAAGCACGAGGCGAACTTGGCTGCGTAGGCCATGATCGGCGTCTCGGCAAAGCCCGCCGCGTCCAGTTCCGTCCGGATCGCGGCCACGCGCCCGTCCATCATGTCCGACGGCGCCACCATATCGGCTCCGGCCTGCGCATGGGTCCGCGCCATGGCCCGCAGACATTCCAAGGTTTCGTCGTTGACGATACGCCCATCCTTGACGATGCCGCAATGGCCGTGACTCGTGTACTCGTCGATGCAAACGTCCGTCACGACGATCAGGCCGGGCACCTTGTCCTTGATCGCTCTGATCGCCCGTTGCACGACTCCGTCGGGATCGAACCCGGAACTCCCCCGCTCGTCCTTACGATCTGGAATGCCGAATAAGATCACGGCCGGAATGCCCAATCCGAAGATCTCACCCGCCTCTTTGATGAGGAGATCGACGGAGCAGCGGAACTGCCCCGGCATCGAGGCGATTTCCTCCCGCCGGCCTCGTCCTTCGACGACGAACATGGGATAGATGAAGTCGGAGGGAGTCAGCGACGTCTCGCGGACCATCCGCCGAAGCCCGTCACGTTGCCTGAGCCTGCGCAATCGCTGGATCGGAAACGCCATCGCGCTATTTCCTCGGCAGGTTGGTGAGGAACACGACCAGGTCGCGCACGGAAATCATGCCGACCAGTTTCCCTTCCTTGGTCACGCCCAGGTGCCGGAGATGGCTCTGCGCCATGAGATCGTTGGCGTCCAGCAACGTCTTGCTCTCTTCGATCGTCATGATCGGCGCCGACATGATCTGTTCGACCGTGGTCTTGTGAGTATCCGCCCCCGCCGCCACCACCCGGCGGACCATGTCGGTGTCCGTGATGATCCCGACGATGTCTTTTCCATTCGTGACGAAGAGGCTGCCGATGCCGCGGTCTCTCATGATGCGCGCGGCGGTCTGCGCGTCCGTATCGCGCTCCACGGTCACGAATTTATCCTTGGGAACCATGAACGATTTGACCGGAACCATAAGATGACTCCTCCCTTAAAAAATTAGTCCGTCTGCCTTCTGCTTATAACGCCATTACGATGGCAAAGCGACCTGCTCCGATCCGGCGAAGTGCCGCACGATCGCCTCGGTCAGTGCGGGCACCGTATTTTCCTCAGGAACCACGGCGACCGGAAGACCGCATTCCGCCGCAGTATGAGCCGTGATCGGCCCAATACATCCGATCAACACACGACCCGTCACGCGCCTGGCCGCATCCGTTCCACCCATCAAATCCACAAAATTGCGGACGGTGGACGAGCTCGTGAACGTAATCACATGAATCCTGCCGCTCTCCATCTCCTCCCTGAACCAATCCAGCGCCGCGACCGGAGCCACCGTCCGATAGACGGGAATGACGTCCACCCGTGCGCCCAGCGCCGTGAGGCGCTCCGGAAGAATTTCCCGCGCGGTTTCCGCCCGGGGGATCAGCACCCTGGTTCCTCGCATCGGCTCGCTGTTGAGCGCCTCCAGGAGGCCTTCCGCCTGATACTGGGATGGAATCAGGTCCGGTGCGATACCATGCGCGCCCAGCTCGCGCGCAGTCCTGGGACCGATCGCACAGACGCGAAGATGTGCCAATGCGCGTACGTCCTTGCCCGCCGCGCGCAGGCGATCTATGAACGGCCCCACTCCGTTGACGCTGGTGAACATCAGCCAGCGGTAGTCTCCGATGCGACGGATCGCCTGATCCAACACTTCCCAGCTCGGCGGCGGCACGATGCGGATGGTCGGCACCACCACAGGCTCCGCTCCGTAGGCGGAGAGCAGTTGCGTGAATTCGTGCGCCTGGCTCTCGGGACGAGTGACGGCAATCCGTTTGCCGAACAGCGGCCGCCGCTCGAACCAGTTCAGCCGGTTCCGCAGCCGTACGACTTCGCCTACAACGATCACGGTCGGCGGTTCGAGGTGCGCCGCCTCCGCCTTGGCGACGATATCTCCCAGCGTACCGGTGATCGTGCGTTGATCCGCTCTGGTTCCCCACCGGATAGCCGCGACAGGCGTATCCGCCGCGCGGCCCTGTTCAACCAACCGTGAGACAATCGCGGGGAGTGTTTTCATGCCCATCAGAAACACGACCGTGCCGGGGAGCATCGCAAGCTTGGTCCAGTCGAGGTCTGTCCCCGGCTTTGAAGGATCCTCGTGGCCGGTCACGACCGTCATCATCGACGCCAGCGTACGATGCGTGACGGGAATCCCCGCATAGGCCGGGACAGCCACGGCTGCGCTGACCCCCGGCACCACCTCAAAATCGATCCCTGCGGCCGCCACGGCTTCGGCCTCCTCTCCTCCCCGGCCAAACACGAACGGGTCTCCTCCTTTGAGCCGGACAATCACCTGCCCCGCTTTTGCCCGTTCGATGAGTACACGATTGATGTCCTCTTGATTTTGATAGCGGCCGCGGCCCCTTCGACCGACATAAATGCGTTCGGCCTGCTCAGGCGCATACTGGAGCAGGGCGGGATTCGCGAGATAATCGTACAAAACCACATCGGCCCGCTCAAGGCATTCCTTCCCCTTGAGCGTCAACAGGCCCGGATCTCCCGGTCCGGCGCCGACCAAATACACCTTCCCTCTAGAGGCACCGTTCATCATGCTCCGCCGTAAATCGACTGGAGAATTCTGTCGCCGCCGCGAGCCAAGACGCGTTCCCCTACACGGACGCCGAGAGACTCCGCTTCCTCGGCCGCCCCCTCGGCTCGCTCGCGCACGACGTCCTTTCCGTCCAGACCGGCCACGAGCGCGTCAATTGATAGTCGCGAACCGTTCATGGTCGCGTGGGCCGCAATCGGAACCTGACAGCCGCCCTGCAAGCGGCGAAGGAGCGCACGTTCCGCCGTGACAGCCGTCCTCGTCTCGCGATCCTCCAGTCCGCTCAATAGCGACCGGACAAAATCGTCGTCCTCTCGGCCTTCGATGCCGAGCGCGCCCTGTCCGATTGCGGGGAGGCAGGTCTCGAAATCCAAGAGCTCCGTAATCTCCTGCGCCCACCCCAAACGGCGGAGCCCAGCCGCCGCCAACACGATTGCGTCATACTGGCCCTCGCGCAGCTTGCGGAGCCGCGTATCGAGATTCCCTCGGAGCATCTCGATCGAAAAATCCGGTCTGGTGCGCAACAATTGGGCCTGGCGACGGAGGCTGCTCGTTCCGATCCGCGCCCCTTGAGGTAGATCCTTGAATGGCCGTGCATCTCGACTGATCAAGGCATCCCTCGGATCCTCACGCCTCGGAACGCAGAGCAACGCCAGGCCCGGCTGTAATTCACCCGGAACGTCCTTCATGCTGTGAACGGCCAGATCGATATCGCCTCGGAGCAACGCTTCTTCGATCTCCTTCACAAAGAGTCCCTTGCCGCCGATCTTGGCGAGGGGCACGTCGAGAATCTTGTCGCCGGACGTCTGAATACGACGCAACGTGACGTCGACGCCGGGAGCAAGCTCTTTCAGTTTCGCTTGGACCCATTCGCTTTGGCAGACGGCCAACTTGCTGCCTCGAGTGCCGAGCACAAGCCTCGACCGGGCATGCGTCACGGGAGCCATACGACCCACTTGTGGCTGCCCGTCGTCACTGGAGACACGACCGCTCTCGTCGATAGTCCGAGCCATGACTCCCCTCGGGATTTCATCTTGTCCGGTCCGCAGATCATGGCGTATTGCCCCCTGTCCTCTGCGCCGATTCCGTCTCATCGGCGGCATCCTTGAGCAGATTGGCTGCGGAGCCGTTAATCCGCTGGAGTTCCGCATCGGTCAAGTTGAAGAACCGTCTGGCCGCTTCCACAAAAGCCGCTCCGTCGGCCGAAGCAACCTCCGTCTTCAACGTCACCATGGTGTGGTGAATGAGCTTGTTGACGATCGAGGAGGCCATCCCTTCGACCAACTCGCGCTCCTGCGGCGACAGATGCGCAAGCCGTCCGATCGCCTTTTCGACTTCCGACCGCTTGATGTCCTCCGCTCGCGTTCTCAACGCCACGATGGTCGGTGTGACCTCGAGCGAGCGGAGCCACTGCTGAATGATCCCGACCTCGTCGACCACCATTCGCTCGGCCTTCTCCGCTTCCTGAACCCGCTCCCCCTTGTTGCGCTCCACGCGCAACTTCAGGTCGTCGATGTCGAAGAGAAACGCGTTGTCCACGTGCCGCACGGCCGGGTCGATATTGCGCGGGACCGAAATGTCGATGAGAAACATGGGGCGGTTCATGCGCAGCTTGACCGCGCGTTGCACGTCTTCCGCGCCGATCAGATAATGCGAGGCGCCGGTCGACACCAACACGATGTCCGCCGAGGCCATGTCTTCCCGGAACTGCTCGAACAGCACGGCCGTGCCGCCGAATCGATCGGCCAGCTCGACTCCATGCTGCGGATTCCGCGTGGTGACGCACACGTTGCGGACTCCGTTGGCGATGAAATGCCGGGCGGCCAACTTCGCCATTTCTCCCGCGCCGACCAGCAGCACCGTTTTGTCGCTCAAATCGGAGAAGATCTTCTTCGCCAGTTCGACCGCCGCGTAGCTGACCGACACCGCCATTTCGGAGATTTTTGTCTCCGTCCGCACGCGCTTCGCAACGGAAATGGCCTTTTTGACCACCTTGTTCAGAATCAACCCTGTGGCTTTGTGGGCGAGGGCGGCGTCGAACGCGTCCTTGATCTGTCCCAGGATCTGCGACTCTCCCACGATCATGGAATCCAGACTGGAGGCCACCCGGAACAAATGAGAGATCGCCCGATCTCCCGTTTGCCAATAGAGGTGCGGGTTCAACTGTTCCGACGACAGGGACATGTGCGCATCGGCGAGAAATTCTTGAATACGGCCGTAGCCCACCTCCAATTCATCGACGACCGCATACACTTCGACACGGTTACAGGTGCACAAGAGCATGCCTTCGCGCACGCCGGAATAGGAACACAATCTTCCCAGCGCTTCACCGAGCCGGCTCTCCGGAATCGCGAGCTTTTCCCGGATCTCCACCGGCGCGGTCTTGTGACTCAGTCCCACGACGACGATATGCATGGTCAAGACACCGCTCCGGAACTCTTGATCGCCACGCCGACCAGCGTCAGAATCACGCAGGCGAAACCAATGATCGTCAAATATGCCGCCCGCTTGGCCCGCCATCCCACGGTCAACCGCCCGACGAGCACCACGAAATAGAACAGCCACGTGACGATGGCCCAGGTCTGTTCGGGATTCCAGTTCACATAGGCCCCGCGGGCGAACTCGGCCGAAATGGCCCCGGTCACGATCCCGAGCGTGAGCAGCGGGAATCCGAACACGATCGACTGTTGATTGAGTTCGTCCAGAAAATCCAAGGCCGGCAGCTTGCTGTAGAGCACGTTGAAGCGTTTGGACTTGAGAAGTCCGTCTTGGATCAGATACATGACACCCGCGACAAAGGCCACGGCGAAACCGACCGTTCCCAGCATGCTGAGCGTGACGTGCACCCACAAGGTCCGGAATACCGGCTGCAGCGTGGGAGCGGTTTCGGGCAGAGCCGCGGCGGAAACCAGGGACACCAGCGCCAGGGGGAGGATGAAGGACCCCAGGACATGCAACCGGTGCCGGAACTCGACGACCAAAAAGACGAGAATCAGCATCCAGGAAAAGAACGACAGCGCTTCCTGAAAACTCGGCGTCGAGGCGGTCGCCGCTCCCACCATCCTGGCAACCAGCGCCAGCGTATGGGTGACAAAGCCCGTGGCCGTGATGCTCAGGGCAACCGTGGACAATGCCTCAGCCCGCCGCAACAACAAGGCCAAAAAGGCCATGGTCGCCGTAAAGTACAGCGCCATGGTGACCATGAAAAACACGGCGGCCATAGCAGAGCTATCCTCGCAACTTGTAAGGGCAAAAATACAACTTTTAAACGGAGAATTATATCGATGAGCGGAGAAGGGAGTCAACCAAGGAGCGGAAGGACCGGGCGCTCGTCGGCACCTCAGCGACCCGGAACCCTGTATGTCGTCGGCACTCCCATCGGCAATCCCGACGACATCACCATTCGAGCATTGCGCATTCTAAAGACCGTTCCCATTATTGCGGCCGAAGATCCTCGATCCACGCAGGCGCTCTTGGCGTACCACGGGATCTCAGGAGGCATCGCCGGTACCGTCACGAGCTATGGGCCGCAAAATCTCGACGAAAAAATCGCGCTCCTTCTGCGTCGGCTCGAGAGCGGACAGGACATCGCGCTGGTTGCCGATTCCGGAATGCCGGTGATTCATGATCCCGGCTGCCGCTTGATCGCGGCCGCCCGACAAGCCGAGGTTCCCGTCACATCCATCCCTGGACCATCGGCCCTCACTGCGGCAGCCGCCCTGTCGGGATTTTCCGCCGACCGTATCGTCTTCGAAGGGCACCCGCCAAGATCCCGGCGGCAGCTCACATCGTTTCTGTATCGGCGGTGCATGGACCGGAGCACTTCCGTCTTCTTCGTCGAAGAGCACGCCGTCAGGCCTATGCTCGAAACGCTCGCTGCCGTATTTCCGGCCAGAATGATCGTCCTGGCGCAGAACCTGACGATGAAAGACGAATGGATTCACCGAGGGACAGCACCCTCGCTGCTCAAACTCAGGATCCGGCTGCGCAGAGGCAGGGAAGACGGGCTGAAAACGACGATCGTCGTAGCGGGTGCGACGACCGCGAAACGGTCGGCAGATCGGCGGAAGGCGGGAAGGCCCGCTTAGTCGTCGCCGCCTTTGCGAATCACGACACGATGTGCCTGCTCAACCTGTTCCTGGGATAGAATCTCATGGCCCTCATTGCGAAGACTCTGAGGGACGTTTCGGATCGGCTCGCCGTCGTCGAGCAGCACGGCCAACACCTGTCCCTCGCCCATCGTGTCCAGCTTCAGCTTGGTTTTGACAAAGTTATACGGGCAGATTACTCCTCGGAGATCCAATTCTGCATCGGGCTGCACGGTCATGAGTCCACTCCAATTGAGTAAGGTCTCAACTCATCCCTATCGCATCGCGCGGACCGCGCAAGGCTGAACATCAGGCCGATCCGTCGCGATGATCCTAACAAGGAGCTGAATGGACAGCAAGGCTGCGGTCCGGGATGCGACACAAAATAAAAGGGGCAGCTTGCGCTGCCCCTTTCGACTACACACCAGGCTCGAACCGATTAGTTTACTGAAGACCCTTGATCAGGTTCGGCTTGGCGACATCTGATCCATAATCCGACTTGTTCGGCATCTTGGTTTCCGGAGCCACGGTGTTGTAACCCCAACCCGGCTGCGGCTCGCAGTTCCAGCAGGGGGCCGCACCGGTAAACTCGCCGACGCCGGTGGTCACGACGCCCGTCGCGGTGCCAGGCAGCACGCCACCGACCGGTCCTCCGGACACGCTCCCGCTGTTCGTATTGATTCCCCGCTCCGTCATCGGATTCGGCCGCTGTCCGAGCCCACCGAAGCCGGCCAGCTTCTCATTGCCGCGAAGCACGGTGATCTCTCGCACGAGCTTGCGCCCGGTGCCGTAAGGGTGGCTCGCGCTGGTCTCCTCAATGGCCATTATCATGACGTCGTCGCCCGTCTCGATGGTTCGCATCTGATCCATATTCGTCCGATCATCGAGATAGACCGTCCGGTACACCATGGATCCTGCGCCAGCACGGCCCTCATCGTGAGAGCTGCCACCGCTTTCCAGATGCAGCTTCTTGCCGGGAACATCGATGCCTAACACCCGGCCATAGACGGTTTCAGGCTGCGACAGGCGATCTAGGAATTGCTGACGATCGAAGGTGGTCACGCGGGTGCTGGACCCCGACACGTCCCCGACTCCTTCGCCGACGCCCATACCAGACTGGTTGGACTGCAAGCGTTCCTGGGCCATGGATACACTCACGGAGCCGACAAGAAGAACTGCCGCTCCTAGTGCCAACACGTTACGCATGTGCTGCCTCCTTGGTGAGTTAGAGATAAGTAATGAAGTAATGACGGACGCAAGGACGAAAACTCTCGAAACATGAAGACGTTGAAATACGTATGATCATAATCTCTAGCGGGCGGACTATAGGCCACATCGGTACACAAGTCAAGGGGGATCTCGTTCCCTGGAACGCGAGCTGTGGGGTTCCCGGCATCAACGCTCCGGCTCATGTGGTGCCCGGAGGGAGGGTCGAACTCCCACTCTCTTGCGAGAACCGGATTTTGAGTCCGGCGCGTCTGCCAGTTCCGCCATCCGGGCATCGTCTGTTCACGCGATCTGCATTTGCGAAGGGCGCTTCTTCTAACATGACGCCACCCAGGGGTCAATCGCCTTCGCGTCCTTTCGTGTCCTCAAGATGTGCTTCGGCATCCCTCTTTTCATCTGTTCGGCATCCCTCTTTTCATCTGATTGAGCCGGATGTTAGAATCTCGCGAGATTTGGTTTTCTTTTTTGAGGAGGACATCGCGATCATGACCGAAGTGCAATGCGTGACATGCGGACAAACTGCAGAAGCAATCACCGAGCCCCTGTTCATGGGCAAGCTTGAAACTGAAATCAAGGCCAAGGTGTGCAAACCCTGTTGGAAAAAGTGGGAGTCCATGCGGGTGATGGTCATCAACGAATATCAGGTCAATCTCGGGGACGAGAGCGGCCGCGAGCTGGTCAAAAAGCAGATGAAGGCCTTTCTCAAGATCGGAACCGAGCAGGCGGACACGGCCAAGCTGGACCAAAACTATCGGCCGCAATCCTGAAACGATATCCTCCCGACACTTCTCCAAGATTGTACTGCGATCTTCGCCAGATTCTCCCGCGATCCGGCCAACTTCGTTGACAGGCCAAAAATGGAAATGATACAGTCCCCTGCTTCTTGTCCGTTTCCCGGCCGATAGCGGCCGTCGGAAACGGGCGGGAGCCTATTGTCATGATCACACAAATGCACCTCAAAGGGTTGATGTTCGACCCCTACAACAACGCTTACATCGTGGTGCTGCGCGATGAGGACGGATCGGAAATGTTGCCGATCTGGGTCGGAAAATCCGAAGCCAATTCGATCAGCATGGCGTTGGAGAATGTGGGGCCGCCCCGTCCGATGACTCACGACTTCATGAAATCGTTCCTGGATGCGTACGACGCCAAGGTCCTCAGCGTCGTGATCACCGATTTGGCCGACCACACATACTTCGCCAAGATTCATCTGATGTATGGAGATTCCGAATATACCGTCGATGCGCGGCCGAGCGATGCGATCGCGCTGGCTCTTCGCTCCCAGGCTCCAATCTTCGCAAAGGAATCCGTGCTGACGAAACAGAGCTCCGAGGAACTCGAGCAGTGGCTGGAAAACCTGAAGCCCGAAGACTTTGGCAAGCTGGACTCCGGAGAAGAGAAGTAACATGAGCCAGGGCAACGCGCCGCAAAACCAATCCATCGTGGAATATCAGATCGAGCGCGTGGTCGACGAAACCAGCACCGAAACCAGGATCGTGGTTCTGTCCCGCAAAGACGGCGATCCCGACGCGTTCCCGATCTGGATCGGCGCGGCCGAGGGACACGCGATCAAGCTCGCATTGGACGCCACCGTGACTCCGCGACCGATGACCCATGATTTGATCAAGAGCTTCGCGGAGCACTTGGGCGTTACGGTCCGCCGTGTGGTCGTCTCGGACGTCCGGAACAGCACGTACTACGCGACCGTCCATCTGGGAAACAACGGGGTGGAGCGGATTCTCGACGCACGGCCGAGCGACGCATTGGCACTGGCCCTGCGGGTGCACTGTCCCATCTATATTGCCGAGGATGTCCTCGCGCGACGGAGCACGGCCAACCTGGACGCCTGGCTCGCAAAGCTGGAGTCGAAACGCATCGGCGCGCAGCCAGAGGTCCGCGAGATCTGAATCACTCTTCGACGTGAAGGAGCGAGAAGGAACGATGTCGACTTATCTACAGAATCCGGTAGACGTACAAGAGAAATGGTACCTGGTCGATGCCGAAGGCAAGACATTGGGACGATTGGCGGCCCGCGTTGCCGCGATCCTGCGCGGCAAGCATCGCCCCACGTTTACGCCCAACGTGGACATGGGCGATCATGTCGTGATCGTAAACGCGGAGAAGATCCATCTCACGGGCGACAAGCTGGAAACGAAGCTCTATCGCTCCCATTCAGGCTATCCCGGCGGATTGAAGACTGCGACGGCCAAGCATGTGTTCCGCAAGGACCCGACGCGGCTGCTGACACTCGCGATCGAGGGGATGCTTCCCAAGACGCCGCTGGGCAAACACATGGCGAAAAAGCTCCGCGTGTATGTCGGCACCACGCATCCCCATCTGGCCCAGCAGCCGGAAACAATCGCCCTGTAACCCACGTGGAAACGATTTCGATATTCTGCTAACTCAAGAAGGAGGCACGGCAGTATGGCAGCGGCAATGCAATATGCGACGGGACGGCGGAAATGCGCGATTGCGCGAGCCTGGGTGACCGGAACCGCCGGCGACATCATCGTTAACGATCAACCGCTGGAAAAGGTCTTTCCGCGGCTGACCCTCCGGCAGATCATCCAGTTGCCGCTCGAGCTCGCCGGCGTCTCGGGAAAATTTTCGATCAAGGCCACCGTCCACGGCGGCGGACCAACAGGACAGGCGGGCGCGCTTCGTCACGCCATCGCCAGAGCGCTCGTGGAACTGAGCCAGCCGCTTCGCGCGCCCCTGAAAAAAGAAGGACTGCTCACGCGCGACTCGCGCGTCAAAGAGCGCAAGAAGTACGGCCAAAAGGGCGCAAGAAAACGGTTCCAGTACTCCAAGCGCTAATCGCCGGAGCCGGTATCGGAGAAAGGGAAGGCTCACGGCCTTCCCTTTTTTTGTCTCCGTCGTGATCACCGTGAGAGGCATATGAAGAAAATCCGCGTCGGGATCGCAGGGGCCAGCGGCTATGCGGGAGCGGAATTATTGCGGCTCGTCGCACTGCATCCGCAGTTCGAACTGGCCACCGTCACCTCGGAAAAATCGGCGGGAGCGGCGGTGGCCTCGGTCTTCCCGAGCCTCGCCGGCCTCGTTTCCCATTCGTTTCAGTCCCTGGCCCCGGAGACGCTGCTGGCAGACGCGGACGCCGTGTTCCTAGCGTTGCCGCATACGAAATCGCTGGACCCCGTCGCCGCTTGTATGAAGGCCGGCAAACCCGTCGTGGACCTCAGCGCGGACTATCGATTGAAGGATCCCGCCGCCTACGAGCAGTGGTACCAGACGCCGCATCGCCACGCGCACCTCTTGAAAGAGGCAGTCTATGGCCTCCCGGAATTGCACCGAGACGCCATCGCCAACACGCGGCTCGTCGCGTCTCCCGGATGCTATCCGACCGCGGCGATTCTCCAGCTGGCTCCGTTGTTCGCGCACGATCTTGTTCAACCGGATACAATCGTGATCGACGCCAAGTCCGGCATCTCCGGCGCCGGAAGAAGCCCGGCCCTGCCCTATCACTTTCCGGAAGCGCACGAATCGCTGGAACCCTACAAGATCGGTCAGCACCGCCATATCCCTGAAATCGAACAGGAGCTGAACGCACTGCTTCCCCGCCGACCGACTGCGGCCGCGCCGGCGTCGATGGTCGCCTTTACGCCTCATCTCGTACCCATGAATCGCGGGATCCTGAGCACGGCCTACTGCCGCCTGAAAAGCCGCACGCCGCTGGCCGAGCTCCAGGCTCTCTACCGCACCTATTACAAAGGCGCCCCCTTCGTGAGGCTCTCCGACGACGTCGTCCCCAATCCCCGATATATCAAAGGGTCGAATTATTGCGACATCGGGGTCTATGCGGACCAGCGCGCCGGCTGGGTGGTCACCGTCGCCGCCGTCGACAATCTCGTCAAGGGCGCGGCCGGCCAGGCAATTCAAGCGATGAACCTCATGTTGAAGCTGCCGGAAGAGACGGGACTTACAGCCCCCGCCGCCTACCCCTGATCTCGATTTCGACTTCTTATGTCCACACGCGCCGCCAGATTCAGGAAGAGTGAGGGTATCACGGCGCCCAAAGGCTTCCGCGCCGCCGGGATGCATTGCGGCATCAAGAAGCCGGGTCTACTCGACCTCGCCCTGGTGGTTTCGGATCGACCGGGACCGGTCGCCGGCGTGTTCACCAACAATCAGGTAGTCGCCGCACCGGTGGTGCTCGACCGTCAGCATCTGCGAAAAGGTGTGGGACGCGCGATCCTGGTCAACAGCGGCAATGCGAACGCCTGCACCGGATCGCAAGGTCTGTCCGCCGCGCGCCGCACCGCCGCCGACCTCGCGAAGCGCCTGAGCATTCCATTGCACGAAGTATTCATCGGATCCACCGGGGTAATCGGACGCCGACTACCGGTGGAGCGGATCCTCCGCGGCCTTCCCGAACTGGTCCGGAAGTTGAGCCCGCGCGGCGGCTTGCCGGCCGCCCGAGCCATCATGACCACCGATCTCCACCCGAAGTCGGTGGCTCTTCGAGCCGACATCAACGGCGCCGTCGTCACGATCGGCGGGATGGCGAAGGGATCCGGCATGATCCATCCCGACATGGCCACGATGTTGGGTTATTTTTCGACGGATGCGGCCATCGGCCGAATCGCGCTGCAACGAGCCGTCATCGCGGCCGTCAATCAGTCGTTCAACTGCATCTCGGTCGACGGCGATACGAGCACCAACGACACGGTGCTGTGCCTGTCGAACGGTCTGGCTGGCAATCGTGTTATTCGCGAAGGTACGGCGGGTTACCGCCGCTTTACCGACCTGTTGACGGAAGCCTGCAGGGCGTTGGCGCTGGCCATCTGCCGCGACGGAGAAGGCGTCACCAAGGTCGTCAAGATCGAGGTCGCGGGAGCCCGTACCGTAGAACAGGCGCGGCAGATCGCCCACACCATCGGCACTTCGAATCTCGTAAAGACGGCATTCTTTGGAGAAGATGCCAACTGGGGCCGCGTGATGGCCGCCGTGGGACGGGCCGGAGTCGACGTCGTCCCTTCGAAGATCGCCCTGTCCTTCGACGGAATTCCCATGGTCAAGAAGGGGGTTGGACTCGGTCTGGCCGCCGAACGCCGCATCGCCCGAGTCTTTGGCCGGAAGGAGTTTACGGTCCGGGTTGAGTTGGGCCAGGGACCTCATCAGGCGCAGCTATGGACCACCGACTTGTCTTTCGATTACGTCCGTATCAACGCCAGCTATCGCTCCTAAAGAGGCGCGACCGTCCCAAGTTCATCTTGTAATGCCCTGAACAATCTGCTAGTGTTCCAAGGCTTTGGAGCCGAAGAAGCGAGCTGCCGGCGCGTGCATTTCTGCGGGCCGGTCCACAAGACAAATTCACATCGACGCGAGGAAGCGTCGCTCGGCTTGAGAATAAGGGGGCTCGTCCCTCTCGCCGGTTTCGACCGGCGCTCTGCAAGCCTTGAGGGGAGGTGAAGGCATGGGAGTCATCGCGATCAAAGAACTGTTGGAAGCCGGCGTCCACTTCGGTCACCAGACCAACCGGTGGAACCCGAAGATGAAGAAGTTTCTCTTCGGCGAGCGAAACGGCATCTACATCATCGACCTGCAACAGACCGTCACACGCATGGAAGAGGCCTATGCCTTCGTCCGTGACACCGTCGCATCCGGCCAGTCCATCCTGTTTGTCGGCACGAAACGCCAGGCCGCGGAAATTCTCCAAGAGGAAGCTGTGCGCGCCAACATGTTCTACGTGAACCAGCGCTGGCTCGGCGGCATGCTCACCAATTTCCAGACCATTCGCCGCAGCATCGACAAGATGAAAAAGATCGAGGGCATGCTGGCCGACCCGGCCCAGCACGGTCTGACGAAAAAAGAAATTTCACAGAAGCAGAAAGAACTCGTGAAGCTGCAAAAGTTCCTCACTGGCATCAAGAACATGCGCGGCCTTCCCGGCGCCGTGTTCATTCTCGACACCAGGATCGAGCGGATCGCGGTGCAGGAAGCCACGCGCTTGGATATTCCGGTCATCGCGATTGTGGACAGCAACTGCGACCCCGACCATATCACCTACCCGATTCCGGGCAACGATGACGCCATCCGCTCCATCAAGCTGATCACGTCGAAGATCGCCGAAGCCTGCATCGAAGGCAATCATCTTCGAACCCAGCGCGAGGAAGCGGAGTTCCAGTCGAGCCCGGCTGGAGACGACAAGGTCGGTACCGCCACGTTGGCCGCGGCTCCGGCATCCTGAGATCGCGGCACCCTTCTCTGCGGGATATTCAGCAGCACGTTGCCGTGTCCGCTCGCCGATCGGGAATCGCCGTGGCGTTGCGCCTCTCCGCCGCCGAGGGACCGGTTTCGCGCCGGCGCAGGGTCTCAGGGTCGTGCGGCTGAATCGGACAGGAGTTTCACTTCATTCACCGTCGAAGCAAAGGACTGTCAAGCATGGCTGGTTCAAGTCAACTCGTCAAAGAGCTCAGGGAAAAAACCGGTGCCGGGATCCTCGATTGCCAGAAGGCGCTCCAGGAAAACGGAGACGACATCGAGAAGGCCGTGGATTACCTGCGGCAGAAAGGTCTTGCCGCCGCCCAAAAAAAAGCGGGCCGCGAGACCAACCAAGGCCTGATCCACGCCTACATCCACATGGGAGGCAAGATCGGCGTCTTGATCGAAGTCAATTGCGAAACCGACTTCGTCGCCCGCAACGAAGAATTCAAGGCTTTCGTCAACGATCTCGCCCTGCAGGTCGCCGCAGCCAAGCCGCAATATGTCCGGCGCGAGGACGTGCCTGCCGCCACCGTCGAGAAGGAGCGCTCGATTTACGAAGGTCAGGCCAAGGAGATGGGCAAGCCTCCCGCCGCATGGCCCAAGATCGTGGAAGGCAAGCTCGAGAAATTTTTCCAGGAGAATTGCCTGATTGAACAGGCCTTCATCAAAGATCCGGCCGTCACGGTGAAGGACCTGGTTTCACAGAAGATCTCAAAGATCGGCGAAAACATGAACATCCGGCGCTTTACCCGCTATCAATTGGGCGAATCATGACCGCCGCCAATTATCGGCGCATCCTCCTGAAAGTCAGCGGAGAGATGTTGGCCGGTGAGCAGGGCTACGGCATCCAGCCTTCGGTGCTCGAAGGACTCGCTGCCGAGATCGCGTCCGTCGTCGCCCTCGACATCGAAGTGGCAGTCGTCATCGGCGGAGGAAACATCTTCCGCGGCATCGCCGCCAGCGCCAGCGGCATGGAGCGGGCCTCGGCCGATTATATGGGCATGTTGGCGACCGTCCTCAACGCCCTGGCTCTGCAGAACGCATTGGAGCGCGCGGGCGTCATGACCCGCGTCCAATCCGCCATCGAGATGCGCCAGCTCGCGGAGGGATACATCCGTCGTCGCGCGATCCGTCACCTTGAAAAGAAGCGGGTCGTGATCTTTGCCGGCGGAACCGGCAATCCTTACTTCTCGACCGACACCGCCGCCGTGCTGCGCGCGATGGAAATCGGAGCCCAGGTCATCATGAAGGGCACGAAAGTCGACGGCATCTATGACGCGGATCCGGTCAAGAATCCGAACGCCAAGAAGTACCGGGAGATTTCCTTCCTGGCCATACTCAACCAGAATCTCAAGGTCATGGACGCCACCGCGATCAGCCTGTGCATGGACAACAACCTGCCCCTGATCGTGTTCGGTCTCAAACAACAGGGGAATTTCAAACGCGTGGCCACGGGTGAGCCGCTCGGTACGCTCGTCACCGCCGAGCGTCATTAAACCATTTGGAGCCGCTATGTCGAACGCCGCTGAGATACGACAGGCCGTCACGGGAAAAATGGACGGCGCGCTGGAGCACCTGAAACGGGACTTGGCCGGACTGCGGACGGGCCGCGCCTCCATCGCACTGCTCGACAACATCCGGGTTGATTACTACGGCACCATGACGCCGCTCAGACAAGTCGCCAACCTGTCCACTCCGGAGGCGCGCCTGATCACGATCCAGCCGTGGGAGCCTCAGCTGATCAAGGAAGTCGAAAAGGCGCTGGCCATATCGGGCCTCGGCGTGACGCCGTCGAACGACGGGAAGATCATCCGTGTGCCGCTTCCCCCGTTGACGGAGGAGCGGCGGAAAGAGCTCACCAAGATCTGCAAGAAGCACGGCGAGGACACGAAGGTCCACATCCGGGGCTTTCGACGGGATGCGAATGAAGAGTTGAAGAAACTGCAGAAAGATGCCAAATTGACCGAAGACGAACTGCGAAAGTCCGAAGCCGATATTCAAAAACTGACCGACCAGTTCACCCAGAAAATCGACGATGTCATCAAGAAAAAAGAGCAGGAGATTCTGGAAGTATGACGCGGCGGCGATTTTCGACCGCTGGTCGCGTTAAGAGCGACTTGCATCGTGCTCACCACCTACGCGCACATCAATCTGGCCTCCCTCGTTCATAACCTCACGCAGATCCAACGATATCTGTCCGGCAAGGCCGGAGTCCTGGCCGTCGTCAAGGCCAATGCGTACGGGCACGGCGCCGTGGAAACGGCCAAGGCGCTGGTGGGCCATGGAGTCTCCACGCTCGGCGTCGTCTCCGTATCGGAAGGCATCGCGTTGAGGGAGGCCGGCGTCGCGGCGGACATCGTCGTGCTCGGCACCACGTTCGAGGAGCAGTTCCCCGATGCGCTCCGCCACCGTCTGACGCTCGTCGTGGGCGATCAGACGCGATTGACCGCCTTCGCCCGCGCCGCCGCCGAGACGCAGCGGTCCATTCCCATTCATCTCAAAATCGAGACCGGTATGGGCAGGCTCGGATTCTCGGCCGACGAGATACCTGCCCTGCTTGACTCTCTGAGAACAAATCCCCTCCTGAAGGTCGAGGGAGTGATGACGCACCTCTCGGACGCCGATGGAAAATCTTCGGACCATACCGAGCAGCAACTGGCCGGGTTTCACGAGGCGCTCGAGCTTCTCAAGGCGCGCGGACTTCATACCCCGTTGATTCACGCGGCCAACAGCGCGGCAATCGTTCGGTACCCGCAGGCTCACTTCTCCTTGGTGCGGCCCGGCATCATGCTGTACGGCTATCACACCCTTCCCGCCTCCGTGTCCTCCCCGCCGCTCAAACCGGTGATGACGTTGCGGACGACGATCGCGCACCTGCGGACGGTCAAGGCTGAGACGTCCATCAGCTACAATCGCACGTTCGTTGCGGCGCGACCCAGTAGGATTGCCGTGCTGCCGATGGGGTACGCCGACGGGTACAGCCGCCGCCTCTCCAACCGCGGAGCCGTGCTGATTCGCGGCAAACGAGCGCCGATTGCGGGGGCGATCTGCATGGACATGACCATGGTCGACGTGACGGACATTCCTGAGGCGCGGATCGGCGACGAGGTGGTGCTCATCGGGAGTCAGGATCAGGAGACGATCGGAGCGGACGAGATCGCCGAATGGAGCGGTACCATCCCCTATGAAGTCCTCTGCGGAATCGGCCCACGCGTGCAGAGAATTTATTCGAATGGTTCCTGACCCGGCAGCAGGATCCGCCGATCCGAAGGGTGGAGTCCCCACTAGAACAGCAGACGGCCGGTCGTATATGGCATCGACCTGCCCGAGGGTGTGGAGTCCCCACTAGAACAGCAGACGGAGCGAGAGTCCGCCGGTGTGCAGCGTCGTCCGATAGGTCCCGTTCACGGTCGGATTCCGGTTTCCGGCAATCGTGCGCGCGTCGTATAGCGAGGCCTGATAGGACAGATCTAGGCCGATGCCTTGTGTCCTGATTCGGCCCACTCCGACCTCTCCGCATGGGACCAATCCAAGAATCTTCCCTCCGGATCGGCACAGGAATCCCATTCCTCCTCCGACAATGTTCGCCTCAGCGGACGGTACTCCAGGATCGAAGGAAAAATCCGGCATCTGTGTCGGCTGATGGGTATAGCCGGCGCGCAAGGCCACATCCCACGAAGGCAACGCTTCGATCGCAAGCCACTTGTATTCGGTGCCGACCATCACCGCGTAGGTGTTCTGCCAGCTCAGCGGCTGGGGAATCGTCGTCCCGTTCGACAGATGCACGTCGAGGTTGTTCGCCACATGCCAGCCGACATGGTCGAAATTCAATTCCACCTTCCATTCGTGGGCCATCGTGCGATACGGCCAGACAGCGACGGCGCCGGTTATGACAGGCGGCAGGACCAAGGTCGCCGTGGCATCCGATACCTTCGTTCCGTTGGCCAACAACGCCCCGGAGAGATGCAGGAGCGCCTGGCTTCGGTATACGAATCCAACATTGATCAACGGCTGCCCCTCGGAATTCCGGATCGCGGTGTACAGAACACTCACATTGAAGCCCGCCGCCGTGTCGGCGCCGAACAGCTCGATGCGGGCGCTGGCCGGGATGCCGAACCCACCCGGCCAGATCGATTGCCGCTCGACTTGTCCTTCTCCCACCAACCCGGAAAAGGTGTAGATATCGGCGCCCATTCCCAACGACAGGTCATGGGTCACCTCATACGCCATCGTGGGTTTGATATCCAGCAGCGGGAGAGTATTGAAGATCGTGGTGCTGCGGAAGGGGCCATCGGTGGGCCACCGCATCAGTGATCCAAACGGTGACATGACACCGATCGCTAACGAGAGCGGTCCAAGAACCGTCAACCCGAGGTCCTGGAGATTGGCGGTCAAATAGAGATGGGCCGGCGGTGGCCAGGCCAGGCTGCCATTGCGATCCCCGGTGGCCGTCACCCCTGTGGGACCGGTAAAGCGGGTCGTGCCGCCCGAGAGCAGCAGCCCTCCCATGAACTCGACGCCATGCAGCCTGGTGAGTCCGGCGGGATTGTAATGAATGGCGGACGGATCGTCCGCTTGCGCGGCAAAGGCATTGCCCATGGCAGAAGCCGCAGTGCCCTGTCCTTGAATGCGAGGCACCTGCGCCAAAGCCGTGTAGGGAGAGCAGGCCAGGCCATACCAACCGGTCAACACGCATACGACGATAGCCTGCCTCATCTGCCAGTTCCTTAGCCTGCAGGTTCTACGACACCGAACCAGGTGTTGACGACCTGTTCTAATTCACTCGCATGAAACGGCTTCAGGAGATAGGCTTGGGCTCCCATCCCGATCGCGCGTACGGCCCTGTCCCTGGCCCCCGACGCCGTGACCATCACAATGGGGACTCGTTGATCCCGTTGTCGGATCCGTTTCAGAAGTTCCATGCCGTCGATCGACGGAAGACCAATATCCAGGATCATGCCCGAGAACGTTTCCGTACAGACCGCTTCCATGGCCTGAAGACCGTCGCTCTCCGATCGGACCTCGTACCCCTTGGCCCGCAGGCGGTCTTCCAAGTACTGGCGAATATCAGGATCGTCGTCGACCACCAAGACTGGGGCCATCCGATTGATCGTCCCCTTCACATGGACATCCGGTGGAGACCAGAGGGGAAGCATGACCGCAAACTCCGCCCCTTCGTCCTTGCCGGTTCGCGCCTCGATGGCGCCTCCGTGCAATTCGACGAGCGTACGTACAATGGAGAGGCCAAGCCCCAATCCCTTGGTCTCAGTCCGCGCCTTCAGCTTGAAGAACGGATCGAAGACCTTGTCGATGAATTCCGGAGGAATGCCGGGACCGGAGTCCTGAACGGTAATCTTGGCGGTTCGGACATTCTCCGTCGTCACCGTCACAGTGATGCGTCCCGATTCCGGTGTGAACTTCACCGCGTTCTGGACCAGATTGGTGACGATCTGGAACAACCGGTCCCGATCCGCCCAGACGATCAGCGGGACTGAATGGTAGGTTGCCTCCAGCCTATGCCGCTTCGCCTGAGCCAGCGGCCTGAGCTGCTCAAGCGCATCGGCAACCGCGTCTGACAGATCAACCTCGGCCGGTATGAGCTCCAGTCGACCGGTCTGAATCCTCGTTTGGTCGAGGAGGTCGTCGATCATGCGGATGAGGCGTTCGGAATTCTCCAGTACACGGGTCAGATAGCGCTGTTGCTTTTCGTTCACCGGCCCGGTCAATCCGTCCAGCATGTTCTGCAGAAATCCCTTGATGGAGGTCAGCGGCGTTTTCAGTTCGTGCGAGACATGCGAGAGAAACTGCGACCGCAAGCGATCAGCCCGTTCCAATTCGGCCGTTCGCTCGCGGACCTTCGCTTCCAATCCCACATTGAGCTCTTCGATCTGCCGGTACGCGGCCGCGTTGTCGAGCGCGCCGGCAACCTGGTGGGCGAAGGTGACCAGCAGCTCGAGATCCTCGAGGGTCAGACAATGTTCCTGCATGCGATCGACCATCAGGCAGCCGAGCATGCGATCTTTCGCCTTCAATGGCACGACGATGAACGCTTTTGTCCCGATCAACATCGCCAGCTGCTTGGTCGAAGGATGCAAGCGGCTCCACACCGACCGAATATCGCCGATCAGCAGAGGAGTCCCCCGCAACAACACCGTGCCCTCCGGACTCTCGGGATCCGACACGGGTATGACGCTGGCGCGGGCTCGAGCCGTAACCTCGGGAGCCACACCGACGAGCCTCGCGTCTTTGGCCACCTGCTGCTCAGAGTCATAGAACGAGATCATGGCTCTGTCGAAGTGCAGATCCCTGGTCAGCGTCTCCAACACCTGTTGCAACAACACCTCTCGATCGAGCATGGAGCTGAAGAGCAGCCCCGCCTGATGCAGCACCATCAAGTGGCTGACCTTCCTCCGCAACTCCACGCGGGTCTGCTCCTGCTCCAGATAGGCCTCCCGAAGCTCCTCGTGGCGCGATTCCACATCGGCCATCTGCTCTTTGATCAACTCTTCCCGCTGTCGGCTCTCCCGATGCAGCCGCCGGTTGATCAACGTGCCGGATACGAAGACCGGCACGAGCACCGACAGAACGAGCTCGCCGATGCTGATCCCGGGGAACAAGGACCTCAGCGCTACAGCTGTCAGTACTCCGCCGGCCATCCCCCACACATGCCATGCGACATGACCGTTGGACTGCGGCTGCCATCGGACCTCCCACTCGCAGTACTCGTCGCCCCGGACGATGCAAGCCCGATCCGTCACGGTCGACGGCGGCAGCCGATGCAGCTTCGCGGGAACCATGGCCAGCCGTCCTTTGACGGATTCGCAGATCTGTGCCGCGCAGGCTTTGCGGTACGGTCCGAATTGCTCATAGACCCGCTGGGTCAGGCACATGCGCAGGACCGCCGATGATTCCGAGACGGTCACCACCGAATAGTCGAGACCCCGCGCAAATTTATTGGCGTAATAGGGATACATACGGTGAACTTGCGCCAGGCTGAAAGACCGACCCAACGCTTGTACCAATGGAGAAATGTGCTTTTCCTGCCCGACGTTCCGATAGAAGGCGGGATCCTCCGACAGCTCCCGACAAAACTCTCGCAGGTACGACGTGAATTCGTACGAGTAGCTGTTCCAGACATTGCGCAACTGGTCGAGCGTCACGTGGTGCGAGGGATCGCGCAGGCGCCGGTTCAGCAGCCGGCATAGATCCTCGATCGCGCGCCGAGCCGCCTCCGTGCCTTTGGTCCTCGTCATCCACTCTTCGAGATAGTCCACGTTGTCGCGAATCACGATGCCGCTCACGTCCCGGACCGGTTCACCTTGCGCATCGACCCCGAACGGGACGAACTGCATGGCTCCCCGTTCCAGAATCGTATGGTCCTGAGACAACAAGTGATGCGTCATTATGATCAGAAGCTTTGGATTCCGAACTATAGCACGTACACTGCGTCGATCGCGGGTTTTTCCGCACGGTTTTTCCGTCCGGCGCTTCACACCGTGAATCAGGGCCGATCTGCCCTACATCCGCCGAACCATTTGGCGAACACATTGCCGGAGGTGAATCGCCAATATGAGACGCTTCGCACTACGCAAAGGACGTACCCTGCCGCTCAGCACGCCATGGCACGAAATCGTCTACTTCTCGATTGATCCGAAGTGAAGAAAAAGGAGGGAACCGAGCGCAGGGATTGATCAGTATTGATTGAGATACAAAATTGAAAGGAAAGGATACAGAAACCGAAGCGATGAAACCGCTGGCCGTTGCGTCAAGTTCGCATTCGGCGCTTCAATCGGCGCTCCACGCTCTTGACTTTTCCGGACAGCCGTCCGGAATGACCTTTGCGGAAATCGATCTTCACCGAGCAGGAGATTCGGTTGCAATCTTTCTTCATGCGTTCGTAGCACTTCTTCACCACCGCCATGACCTCGTCCCACTCGCCTTCCAGCACGGTCCCCATCGGATTCAGGCGATAGTCCACGCCGCTCTTGTCGACGATGTCCAGGGATCGGGCGACATACTTCCCCACACTCTCGCCCTTGCCGAGCGGGGACATGCTGAACTCCAGCAATACCATGGGTCGTCACACCTCCTGTTTAGGACTGCGCCGAGCTGCCGGCCTTCTGCTGGGCTCGAAGTTCGAGCCAGACTTTCGGATACTGCACCTTGCCCAAGAATCGGAATCCATCGAGCGCTTCCCGCAGAAGCGTCCGCCGCTTCTCCACGTCAGGCTCATCCTTCTTCGCCTGTTCGCGCAATTCTCCGAGCCAATCCAGGAATGCCGCAAACTCGCCGTCGAGAATGCGCTCCAAATCCTCCTTGATGAAACCCGAGAGCGCCGGGGCCTGGCCGCTCGTGCTGATGGCGATGCGTACATGTCCGGTCGCCACGACCGCCGGCATGATCACGCTCGACGCTTCCGGAAAATCCACCGACCACAACAGCACCTTTTTTTCGCGCGCCTTCGCAAACAGCGAGCGGGCGAAATCCCGATCGCCGCGCACCATATTCAAGATCAGAATGGCGCTTTCCAAATCCGCTTCACGAAAATGGCGCCCGCGGTGAACCACTTTCGCGGAAGCAGCCAGTTGCTTCAAATGATCGTGCAACGTCGGCGCGACCACGGTCACCTTGGCGCCGGCATCCAACAACCGCTTCGTCTTTTCCGCTGCCTCCTCATCACCCCCTAGCACCACCACGGGATAACCTCTGACATCGAGCGACAAGGGAAAACCGGGATTCGCAGGCATGTGTACTCCTCCAATTTCTTTCAGAATGTTCAAAACGATCGCCGGAGGTCACTCGCCCGCTTTGGCGAGCCGAAACGTGCCGGACATCGTTTTCAGCATTCTGGTCGCCATCATACAACAGACACTTTTCTACCGTAAACCTCGCCCTCCCCTTTTCCTATACGCCCCGGTATAATGCGCCGCGCCAAAGAAAGAAGGTTAAGGCTGAGGTTGAGGTAAAGGGAAAGAGAGGAAACCAGCTCGCATGGCAGGATTCACAGCAAAATCGATCGGCATGGCAGGCAGCATCATCGGCCTCGCGGCCATCGCGGCGTGGCTCGGCCTGGCCCATAGCTGCGATCCACAGACAGGCGAACCGGTGATCGGCGGGCAGGTTCAGATCTCCCCGGCGCTCGCCAACCAGGTGCGCCCAACCGACGTGCTGTTCGTGATCGTGCGCCGTCCCGGCGCGTCGCCCAGGCCGATCGCGGCGAAGCGAATCGACCAGCCGGTGTTTCCCGTCTCGTTCGAAATCACCAACGCCGATGTCATGGTCCAAGGCTCGGAACTGCGCGGGATGGTCGATGTCGTTGCGAGGCTCGATCGGGACGGGCAGGCAGGGCCGGCACTACCGGGAGACATCGAAGGGCGGTACGCGAAAAATCCGACGCTGCCCGGCGGACGAAATTTGGAGATTACACTGGATACAGTGAAGCAGTGAGAAGCGTCTCTAAGAGAGGGTCGCAGGACCGGCTTGGTTTGGACAGCCTGTTCAAATCAGCTATCCGGCAAGGCCGCAGCAAGCGAAAGCCCGAAGCGTACGTTTGCTGGGTACGTTGAGGGTTTGAGCGACGCGAGAACGAGTTTCAACAGCCTACGGGATGCTCAAAAAGCTCCCACGCAAGGCCGCAACGAGTGAGGGCGCGAGGCGTATATTGGTTGATACGTTGAGTGTCCAAACGATGTGAGAACCCAGCGGGGGAGTTTTTTCAGCATCACGGCTAGGGCTCGGAGGGATCGGCGTCCAGTTCCATATTCCAATACAAATAGTCCCGCCAGCTTTCCGGCGTATTTCTGATTCCAATGGTAATCGTAACGATCGGACTCCAGCGCGGCTTCATCGGCCGCTTCATCAGGCGCATGCCCGCTTCATCCGGCGTGCGGCCGCTCTTGCGGTTGTTGCAGCGCCAGCAGGCGGTGACGATGTTCTCCCACGTCTTGCGCCCGCCCTTGGCGATGGGCACGACGTGATCGAAGGTCAGCTCCTCCGTCCGGTACTTCGTCCGGCAGTATTGGCAGGTGTAGCCGTCTCTGGTAAAAATGTTGATGCGTGAAAATTTGACGGCGCGATGACTGTCTTTCAGACGAACAAGCTTGAGCAGCCGCATGACCGACGGCAGCTTGAAGGAGATCGAGACCCCGTGGATCTCGCGATCGTACACCTCCAGCACTTCGACCTTGCCTTGCCAGAGCAGCGCAATCGCTTTTTGCCAATGGACGACACGCAGGGGTTCATAGGTGGAGTTGAGCAGGAGGGTCATTTCCATTCGGAATCCTCATTCCCAACCGAGGCTCCTTCACCGAGAAGGCCTTGTGCCGGTCTGGGTACGCTCAGGTATGTCTATGCCATAAGGCAGCCGCTAAATCAAGCTACGGGCCGTTCCGGGATCGAATGTCGACTGCCGACCGGCAAGCAAGGATGGCAAGAGTTGAAGTGATGTCGGATTTCGTCACGGTCGCGACCGTCGATCAGATTCCACCCGGATCCTCGCGCACCGTCGAAGTACACGGGGTACGGATCGCGCTGTTCAACGTCGACGGAACGTATTACGCCGTAGATAACACCTGCCCGCACGCGGGTGGACCGCTGGGCGAAGGGTTTGTGAATGGAGAAGTAGTCGAATGTCCGTGGCACGGGTGGGCGTTCAGCCTTCGAACCGGTGAACGCTCCGGCAATCCGAACATCACCGTCGCCTGCTGCCTCGTCGAAGTCACGGACGGCCAGATTCGGGTTGCGCTCCCGCCGGACTTCGATCCGCACGGAGCCTGAGTCAAGCGGGCCCCCGCGCGCCGGGAAACTGTGGCACGGTCGGCCCGGTCGGGTCCACTTGATCCGGCTCCTTGGGCGTCACCCCGTCGGCCGGCAGGGACGCGGCATTGACTTTCTTCAGCGACAGATTGGCGTGCCAGATGAACTCGCGTTCGAACCACTGCCCGCCCACCCCCAGATCGCGGAGTTGCACGCGGACTTCATAGAGGTCGCCGTCGACCTGCTTCACGCGCCACTCGCCGAGCCTGGCGTTGAGTCCCCGCTCTTTCATGGACTTCACATGGTCGGTCATGGCTTGAAGGATGGTCGGATAGCCCAACGCGCGGTGAGTCTGCACCAAGGCCAGCGCATCGGCGCTCCGCCGATCGATCATGGGATTGATCACCGGAGGCTTCGTCCAGATAAAGTACACCGCTCCGACCAGGAGGACGACGACGGCGAGATAGTGGAGCGCTTTGACCATGGAAAGGAGCACGCATCATAGGAAGCCGGCATTCATGAAGTCAATCCTCAGAGAACCGTCGTTCGTATCTCGTCACTCGTATCTCGCAAGCATTCGGAAGGCGTTTCACAATTCACGAATCACGCTTTACGAAGCTCCTGGTAGTGGGTCAGATTCCTCTTGCGTCATGCTGGCGAAAGTGGGCTTTCCACCCCTCGATCAAGACTCAAATGCTGAGAAGAAGCCCTGACTGGATTCCCGCTTCCGCGGGAATGACAAACGTCAGGCTTAGGGCTTCGTATTTCGGGTTTGCACTTTTTCGATTTGGTGCTTGTGATTTGTAGTTTGGAGCTTCGTCTTTCGTGTTTCGGATTTCGAGCTTTCCCTCCCACTTTGGGATTTGCCCCTTGGAACTTGGAGTTTCATCTTTCGTGCTTCGAATTTCGAGTTTCTCTCCCACTTTGGGATTTGGAGCTTGAGGTTTGGTGCTTGCGACTTGCAGTTTCATCTTTAGGTTTCAGGTTGTACGGTCGAAAGGCGATATGTTACAAGTACCGGCCTGGCAAGATTCGTTCACGTTCATGCGCCCGGATCATGCAGCCGGCACAATTTGAGGCGTTGAGTCATCCATGAAATTTTTTCTCTACGGCGACAATGTCAACCCAACCCAGCTCAAGCGGCGGGCTCCCGAACACCAGTTCGTCACGCTGGCGACGCTTCCCGAACATACGATCCAATTCGGCCGCTGGTCGTCCCAGTGGCGTTGCGGCCTGGCCAACGTCGTTCCCTCTCCGGGCGAAAAGGTGTGGGGAGCCGTCTTCGAAGTGACGGAGGAAGACATCAAGATTCTGGACCAGTTCGAGGAGGACGTGCCGCAGGGCGCCTACCGTCATGTACAAGTGACCGTGCACGATCACGCGGGCGAGAAAATGCTCGTGACCACCTATGCCGCCGAATCCATCGGCAAGTTCAAGCCCAAGGACCATTACTTGGACTGGGTCGTCAAAGGGCTCAAGTATTGGAAGTTCCCCGAGGAATGCATCGAGCAGTGGCAGTTATATAGACCGAAGTAACCCGGAAGCATATGGCTTATAGCGTATAGCAGGTGGTAAGACGGAGCAGCTTTTCTTGAGGCATGTTCCGCTCAGATTACATGCCATAGGCCATATGCCATTCGCTCCCCGAAGAAGGAGCACTCATGCCTAAACCGAAGTATCACATCGTGGTCTGCACCAATGCCCGGCCGCCTGGCCATCCCAAGCCTTCGTGCGGCAGCCAGGGATCCGCACAGCTGCTCATGGCGTTCAACATGGGCCTAATGCAGCGTGGCGTGATGCCGGGAGAAGTCCTGGTCAGCGGCTCCTCCTGCCTCGGTCCTTGCGAACAGGGCCCGACCGTCGTCGTCTATCCGGACGGGACATGGTATTCAAAAGTCACCGAAGCGGACGTCGCCACCATCCTCGACGAGCATATCAAGGGCGGGAAGCCGGCGGCGAAGCTCAATCCGGACGCCGTCTGGCAATAATTATTGAAGAAAGAATGGAACAATCCTCTCTTGAGGATGTTCAAAATGGTCTTGTAGCGAGGCCGCAGCAAGCGAAGTCCCGAATCGTACGTTTCTCGGTACGTTGAGGGTCTGAGCGATGCGAGAACAAAGCTACAAGCCATTTTCAGCATCCTGGACCATATGGGAAGCCACGCCGCCCACGAGCACAAATCCCAGGCCCCCAGCCAAATCGGCTGCATGGTCATCACCTGTAGCGACACCCGCACCAGAGAGACCGACGCCAGCGGGCGCCGCATCATGCACATGCTCAAGGACGCGGGCCACAGCGTCGTCGATTATTTCATCGTCAAGGACGAGCCGGCCAAGATCAAAGCCAAGATCAAAGCCGGCACCGCCAACAAGCGGATCCACGCCATCATCATCAACGGCGGAACCGGCATCTCGCGGAGAGATTCGACGTTCGAAGCTGTGGACGGGATGTTGGAAAAGAAGTTGGATGGATTCGGCGAAGTGTTCCGTTATCTGACCTATCAAGACATCGGCTCTCCTGCGATCATGAGCCGAGCCACCGCCGGCATCATCAAAGGACGCATCCTCTTCTCGACGCCAGGCTCTGAGAATGCCGTGCGCTTGGCGATGGAAAAGCTGATCCTTCCCGAGTTGGGCCATCTCGTCCAGCAGCTGCGCAAGTAAATCCGTTTCACGTCCTGAACATCCGTGGTAACGGGTCAGTTGCCATCCAGACGCACTGAAGTGTGTCATTCCCGCGGAAGCGGGAATCCAGTCAAGGCCTACTCCTCAGCATTTCGTCTTGATCGAGGAGTGGATGCCCGCCTTGGCGCGGCCCCGCTCGATTTGCTATGTATACGTATCATCATTTCGTCTGCCGCGGACCGATCAACGAGGACTCCGATGCCGGACGATCCGTTCGATACCTCTCCTGAAGTCCATCACCACGTCACTCGGCGCGACCTGATCCGGTTCCTGGGAGCCTCGGCCGGCCTGTTGTATCTGGCTCCCCTCGCCGGCTGCGAGGGTCTCTGGGAACGGCAAGTGGTCATTCCCGTGGACAACTGGCACAAGGGGGTCTGCCGGTTCTGCGGTACAGGCTGCGGCGTGATGATCGGCGTGAAAGACCGGAAGGTCGTGGACGTCAGAGGCGACGACGACGCGCACAACCGCGGGCGCCTCTGCATCAAGGGTCTCGCCACCCGCGATATCCTCTATACGGAAGGCCGCGCCCTCTATCCTTTGATCAGAAAGAACGGCGAGCTGCAGCGGGCAAGCTGGGACGAAGCCATGACGCTGATCACGCAGCGCTTCAAGGAGGCGATCGAGTCGTCCGGACCCGACAGCGTGGCCTACTATGGAAGCGGTCAGCTCTATACGCAGGAAAGCTACACCGCCAACAAACTGTTCAAGGCCGGCATCGGCACGAATAACGTCGACGGCAATCCCCGCCTCTGCATGGCCTCGGCCGCCGCAGGCTACATTACGACCTTCGGCAAAGACGAGCCGCCCGGCTGCTACGAAGACATGGACCATGCGGACTGTTTCTTCATCACCGGCTCGAACACGCTCGAATGCC
>Ga0268299_1001751_pt1 | contig 33032 bp, 29 predicted proteins | sample NOBtaG_FD_193484 | JGI IMG/M metagenome (GOLD analysis project Ga0268299, IMG submission 193484) | Activated sludge microbial communities from bioreactor in Nijmegen, Gelderland, Netherland - NOB reactor | ecosystem: Engineered > Bioreactor > Aerobic > Activated sludge | place: Netherlands... | reverse complement strand
TACGTGAGCGTGCCCGCGGGGATGGCGCTGCCAGCGCCGACCGCCTTGTTGAAGTCGAAGACGCCGGTGACGGCGATCGATCCCAACTGGCCCGCCTTGATCGGTGCCTGCGTGACGCCGATGAGGTCGGCCTGCACCACCACCGCGCCGACGAGCACGTCAGCGCCGGGGGTGTAGTCGATCGAGCCGCCTTCCTGAACGAACTTTGCTGGTCCTGAAGCCATGCCTGAACCTCCATCTGTTGGTGGGCCATCGGTGTCGATGCCCGATTGCTGATCGATGCCGCTCTGAAGGTCGCCGGGGAGCTCTTCGCCGAGCCCCCCAGCGCCTGTGCTGACCTGCCCGGGCATGGCTTACACCTCGCCCTTGCTCTTGACGCCGCCGCGCGGGTCCTGCAGGTTGACGCCGAAGTCGTGGTACCCACGCATCCGGATGCCGAGCATGTTGAAGTCCGCGTCGGACGTCTCGACCGTCGGGGCTTCCTGGCCGTTGAGGAACGCCATCTCGATGACCGGCAGGTCGCTGGGGTCCGCGAGCAGATACCACGCCTTGGCCGAATTGCCGGTGTAGAGGGCGTTGGAGAGGTAACGGCTGACCTCGATGCGGAACTTGCCCTGGTGCGGGTTGGCGACGGGGAACTTGGTGTTCGCGGTCGTGTCCCGGAGCTCGACGCTCTTGTAGAGCTGCGTGCCCATCGCCGAGAGCGCCGTGGGCACCAGCAGGATCGCGGGCATGACGCCGGTGGGCTTGCCATCGGAGTCCACAAGGTCCATGAAGGCGACCTCGCCCTTGGTAAGGCCATCGATTCCGAGGGCGGTGTCCGCGCCCGAGATGAAGTTCTTGTTGCCGGCGCTGAAGAACGCGGCGTTGTTCATGAACGCCGTCCAGAAGACGTCGTTGATCTTCAGGCCCGAGCCACGGCCGAGCTTGCGGGGCACCGTGGTGATCGCGCCGAGGTCGTCGTTGATGATGTCGCGGCGATCGATCGAGAGCATCAGGCCGTAGGTGTCGGCCTTGTTGGTGTACGTCTCTTCGCCGAGCGTGCCCTGCTTGAGCTCGCCGCCGGGGGCGACCTGCTCGTACTGGTCCTTGCCGACCAGGCGATAGCTGGTGACGGTCTTGAAGTCGCTGACGTTGCGGACGGCGCAGATGCTCCGCCACACGCGCTCGACGCTGAAGAAGCCCTCGAGCAGGAACTTGTTGGCGACGTTGGAGAGGATGCCGCCCACATCGATGGTGGTCATGCCCGCCTCGATGCCGCGTCCGAACGCGGCCTCGAGCACGCGGCGGCTGTCGCGGAACGTGCGGCCCGTGTAGCCGTTGGCGATCGCGGCCTCGAACAGCAGCTCCTGCAGACCCAGGCCGCCCTTGAATCGCTTGGCGGCAATATCCATCGCCTGCTCCGAACAAACCTTCTCGATGCCTTCGAGCTTGGCGCTCTGGAAGCAGGCCGCTTCCAGCACCTCGCTGGTCACGCCGTAGTCCGCGGGTGGACCACTTGGGGCCTTGGGGCGGCTGGCACGCAGGACCTCGAGCTCGGTGCGCGTGGCATCCCAGTTGTCGCGGATGGCCTGGGCCTCGATGCTCGTGTGCTTGCTGCCGCAGACCTTGCGGATCGACTCGATGCGCGCCGTCTCGGCGAGCGCCGCGGCACGAACCTGCTCGGGCGTCTGCTCGGTGCCGGTGACGGCAGGGGTCGAGGACGGTGAGGAGATGGGATTGGAATCGTCGGCCATGACGCTGGGCTCCTTGAGAAGACGCGCGGCGATGCTCGCGCTGGTGCGGCCGTCTGCGCCGAGATCCACGAAACTGATCTCGCCGAGTGTGGCCTTGCGGACGACGTAGACCGGACCGCTGAGGTCCTGGCCGTTGACCGTCGCCTTCTGGTTGTCCTTGATGAACTCGAACTCCTCGACGCTCGCGCCGACGGAAGCTTGCCAGGGGAATCCGTTCCGGCTGGAGGCCACGACCTCCTTGGCGGCGGGCGTGTCGCGGGAAATCACGCCGGTGGCGATGAGCTGACCGGCTTCCACGCGGATGCTGTCCGTATGGCCGACGCCCGAGAGCGGGTCGTGGCCGAAGCGGATGGGACGTGCCTGCGAGGGCACCCCCAGGCCCGCGAGGTCGATCACCACCGGGGCGCGCCAGCCACCGACGCGCATCGCGCCGCCGGTGTACGCGACCATCTTGAACCGGGGCAGCGGCGCGCTCTGGCCGTCCGCCGCGGCGGCGAAGGTGATGTCGGCGGTCGCGGTAAACGTCAGCGCGGGCAGGATCTTCATGGAGTCAGTCGGCACTGGCACTGGCGGTCTCCTCGTCAACGGTGTCTGCGGGGTCGGCGTCGTCGTCCGGGGCTGAGGGCTTTGGCGTGCTCGTCGCCGGTGACGCGGCGGCGGGCGAGAGCCCCAGCTCGTTCATGAGCGCGAGCTCTTTGGCCCGCTGGCGGAGCTCTTGCTCCCAGTCGCGGCCCTGCCGGGCGAACTCGACGGCGAGCGTGGTGGTGTGGTTGGCCAGGCGCGTGGCCTGGGCGCTTGCTTCCTTGGCGGGATCGACGTGCTCGACGCCATCCCAGAACCAAGCGTGCTCCGGCAGCGTGCGTGCGATCGTGCGGAGTGACTGCGGGAGCAGCCCCTCGACCAGCACCGCCTCGTTGAGCCACGCTTTGAGGATGCGGTCGAGCACGGCGAGCTGCATCTGGTGCTGCTCGACGCGGATGCTCTTGAAGTACACCTGGTGGTCCAGGCGGCCGCTGGCGTAGTTGTACCCCGAGGAGTTGCCAGCCGCGACATTGAACGGCATGTTCAGACAGCGGGCGATCTCGTTGAGGATCTCGCGCTTGAACTCCCCAAAGGTCGTCGTCGGCTGCTCGGCGTGGACCTGCCCGAGCTTCCATCCGCCAGGCAGGACGGTCGCCAGTCGCTGCTCGAGCTCCACCTCGTCCATCGGCTCCAGCGGATCGGCCTCGCCGTTGGCAGGCGCGTCGGTGTAGATCACGGCGGCGAAGTTGGCGGCGGTCTCGGCGGCGGCGATGGTCGCGAGCGTGTATCGACGGAGCTGCGCGAACAGCGGGAGCGCCGGCGTGATGTCGGGGATGCCGCGGAGTTGGCCCGGGCGATCGGCCTGGTAGTAGTGCACTACCGATGCGGCGGGGAGCGTGTCGTACGCCATCAGGTCGTCGGCTGGGGCACGCAGAGCGCTGTTGTCGCCGGGGTGCCGCTTGAGCACGCGGTACGCGGAGGGGTTGCCCCACTGGTCCAGCAGGATGCCGTCGAGTTCATCGCTCCGGCCACGCCGCATGAGGGGCGAGCAGACCTGGTCGGCCTCGATGAGCTTCACGTCGAGCGAGACCTGGGACAGGACGCCGGGGTTGTTCACGAGCAATGCGAACGCCTCGCCGGTCTCGGCGCGGGCCATGCGCATGGTGCGGAGCTTGCCCGGTAAATCGACTGCCCGCGACCACTGCTCAAACGCGTCCTCGATGCGGGCGTTGGCCTCGGCGTCGCCGGTGAGCATCTGCAGCCGGGGACCGGTGCCGATGGTGTCATTGGCGAGCGTGAGGACGATGCCTTTGGCGTAGCTGTTGTTGGCGACCTCGTAGCGGGCCCGGTTGCGGAGGACGCGACGGACCTCGGGATTGATGGCGGCATTCGGCGACAGGCCGTCTGCGTTCGCCCAGTGCTTGCGGTTGTCGGCGGTCGTCTGCGCCGAGTCGAACTTGGCGACGACCAACCGGCGGCCGTCGCGCGACCCGCGTCCGTGCGAGTCGGGGGGGCGCGACGCCGTCGGGGAGGGAGAGGCGGCGAGAGTTCCGCGTGGGGGGGCGACCCGGCTCATGATGTTGGCGATGGCTTTCAGCATGAGTTGGTCAGACGGAACCGGGGGGCACGATCTTGGCGAACTTGATGCCGAGGCCGGGCTTCCTCGCGGCGTCCTTGGACGCGAGGAAGCGGACGACCTCGATCTGGTCCTTCAGCGGGTGCTGCTCGACGGACTGCCCGTCCACCGACGCCTTCGCGGGCTGCGACGCGGCGTCGCGGATGGCCTGGTCGAGGTTGGGGGCAGGATCGGGCAAGGTGCAGTTCTCCATAGAGCACCTAACCCGTTGCACTCTCTGATCCCGAACCGCGTGTACCGAATGCGCGAAGTTGTTCCACCGGTAGAACCCGGCCGGCTCGGTTACGCTCCGAGCCGTTCGGTGGTCGTCACGCGCCGGCCGCAGTTCCGGCACGCGCGACGGCGGCGGATCACGCCTCCAAGTGCCGCACGGGTGTAGAGCACCTCGAAGTGACGACACCCGCACTTCGGGCACGCCAGCCCCTTGCTCTGGCTCGCGCTTCGTCGTGGTGCTGGCTTGGGCTCGCTCATCGCTTGCCTCCTCGCAGTTGCGAGAGCTTCAGCCGCGGCCGCGCGACCACCTTGGCGTCGGTCCCGAAAAGCACCGCTCCCTCCATCGACGCCGCCACGGCGCAGCCGACCAAGCAGTCCAGCCAGTGGTTGTCGAGGCCCTCGACGCGGAGCTTCCACTCGTCGACGGTGCGGCCACGTCCTTCGGTCCGCACCCGATACTCGCTCGTCAAGTGCTCGGCTAGCAGGCGATGGTGCTCCGGCTTGTGGCCGAACAATGACAGCCCTCCCGGGTCGCCCATAGGCACCGCCAGCCGTGCATGCACGAATGACTTCCAGAAGTTTGTGTCGAAGAGCACGTGCCGCACAGCGCGTTTGCCGGTGACCACCGGGACGCGCCAGTTCAGCCCAACCCGCTCGCCCCGCTTGCGCTTGTAGTCGCTGAAAGGCAGACTGCTCGCGCCAACATAGCGGCCGTGGCTGGGCGTGAGCACGCTGGCGTGCGGACTCTGGCGGCAGAACTGGTACACGACATCGGTCGACGATCCCCAGTTGGCGTCAATCAGGCAGCGATCGATCCGCACCATCGCTCCGTCGTCCCGTCGCCACTCGCGAGCAATCGTCTGTTCGATCAGACGCTCCAGCCCGCCGTAGATCGCACCCTCGACGCCGGCGCGGGGAGAAGCGGCCCCGAGCGTTCGCTTGATGTCGCGGAGCGTGAAGTACGCCTGCGTCTGGTCCGGCTCGGTGCCGTAATCGATGACGTGCCCGGTGAAATCGTCCTCCCATGCGGCCACGAGGTAGAACAGGGCCTTGCCCTGCACGTCTACGAACATCGTCAGGTGCGAGCAACCCAGGGGAACCAGCCCGCGGGCGTGGCCGTCCACTTTGGCGGCGATCTGGTCGGCGCTCAGCAGGTCGTCGGCGACTTCGACCTCCGGGAGCGGCTCGTTCTGGTACTCCGCGAAGAACGCCGCCTCGTTCTGCAGCCGCAGGTTCATCGCGTGCTGCACGGCCGACAACTCGTCGTGGTTGAAGCGCTCGGGCCACGCGATGACCGCGCCGGAATCCATCTCCGCGCGATGGGCCTTGTAGAACGCCGTCGCCTCCGCCCCGCCCCGGTCGGCCTTGAGCCCCTCGGCGCGCAGCCGGGCGTACTCAGCCCATAGCCGGTCGGCCGTGGGGAACGAGTACACCATCTTCGTCCGCTCGCCCTGCCACTGCGGGTGCTTGTCCCGATCGAGAATGCGATCGGCCAGGTCGTCGGGCCGGACGACCGTCAGCGTCATGAGCCCGGCGATCTTCCGGCCTGGACCGGCCAGCCCCAGGATCGCACCGGCAAGGATCCGCTCGCGGTTGGCGCACTGCGACGGCGAGCGGGCGCTCTCGTCGGTCTGCGGGTCGTCGATCAGCACCAGGGAAGGACGCACACTCACGCCGTCCACGCGCTTGTGCTTCATGCCGCGGATGCGGCCGGTGATCCCGGCGACGCGGATGATCGCGCCCGACGCCGCCGAGCCCGGGATGGTCGGCAGCACGATCTCCCGGGCTGTCCAGCCGATGTGCGTCTGCTTGCCTTGGTAGAGCTGCCCCGAGGCCCGCTGATGGATGCCTTCGAGCGAACGGATGGGATGACAGACCTCCGGGAAGTCCGCGCCGAGGATCTCGCTGTTCTCCAGTTCCGCCTTGATCGACTCGAGCATTCCCGCGGCGTGCTCCTCGTCCGAGCCGATCAGCGCCACGAACTCCCGGTGCCCGTACAGCAGCGCCCACAGGCACGCCACCTCGCACAGGCTCGTCTTGCCCGACCCGCGCGGCATCGCCATCGCGAACAGCCCGCCGTCCAGCACGGCCTGCTCGATCTTGGCGATGACCTTCAGGTGGTCGTCGGACCACTTGAGGTGAAACGTCTGCCCGAAGTACGTCTCGCAGAAGTACCGGAAGTCCTTCGCGGCCCGGGCACGCCGCGCGGGGTCACCGACGGGAGGCAGGTCGCCGATGTCGCGGCCCGACAGCGAGAGCATGGCGTTGCGGAGCCGGGCCCGCTCCTTCATCGCCTCGTAGCCCGTGAGCCCCACCCCCTCCCCGGGCGTGCGGGCCGCCTCGGCCAGCGCCTCGTGCCGCGTCGTCACCAGCCATGCGACGTAGCGGAAGAGGTCAACCTTGCCCGCGTCTCCATCCGCCGCGACACGGAACCCCGCGCGCGTGCGGTGCCGGTGGAGCTGCCGCTCGCTGATCACCTCGCCCAGCGGCGTGCTGTTGAGCAGCCGCGCGAGTTCGCCGGGCTTGAGTTGGCGCGGGTCAATCGCCACCAGCACCCCCTACAGACATCTCCTTCACGAGCCACGCGGCGTAGTGCACGAGGTTGATGGTGCCGTTGGCGTTCGTCGGCGCGCCCGCGTCGATGTCGGCGCGGAGCATCTCTTCGGTGATTGGCTTGCCGCTTGCTCCCCCGATGCGCGTGAGCACGCGGGCGGCGTCCGCGACGCCAAGCGCGGCGGGGTTGAGCCGGGACATGCCCTGTCCCGACGCGGCGTTGGGCCCGGAACTAGGCGCGTGTTCGGGAGTCATCGCGGACCTCCCGCGCACAGTTGCCCACATCGCGGACGCAGTTGCCCACATGTCGCAGAATCATCGAGAAATGCAGGCCGAACGCCTTGCCTGTTCCCCACCAGCCGGCCAATGTGTGTCACACGCGAGCGGGAACAACCAAACCCCCGCACGCGACGGAGACCACGAACATGGACGCGACTACGAAGACCACGATCGACCTCACCAAGACCCTGGCCAAGGCCGGGTTCCGAATCCCCGCGATCGAACTCCACACGCCCGACGGACGCTGCTGGAACATCGCCACGGTCCCCGCCGGTCGCGGCCGCCTGCCGACGGGCGCTTGGGGGCCGCGGGCCGGATCGCTCGGCGGCTTCCGGCTCTTCGAGATCGACCGCGAGAACGAAGACGCCCCCAACGAGCACGACGCAATCGACGGCGATACCTGGACCGCCGACGAACTGGTCGACTACCTCCGGGCGGTCGGCCAGCCCAAAGACACGACGAGTTGGGACCGCCCCAGCGACAACCGCCCGACGACCTGAAGCCCGCGTAACGCGGGCTTCGCTGTTTACCAGAGACCACCAGCACCCCCGACCCCAAGGAGCACGACCATGACGAAGCGCCCCCCCAAGACCACGAAGCCAGAACCGACCGCCGCAGAGATGTACGCCGCTCGCCGCAGCGACATCGCCCGCCTGCTCGACGTCCTCGACATGGAGTTGAACCGCCACGACCAGGTTGCCAAGACCCACCCGTCCGACTGGGGCTTCGCGGGCAACCTCGGCAAGATCCGCAGCGACCTGATCGACCTCATCGCCTTCACAAGCGGGATGGAGCGGCCGGAGGTTGAGCGATTCCTGGATGACGAGTGACCACCACGCGGCGTCGCGGGGAACCGCGACGACCACGCTTCCCCGCCGCAGCGTGCGGCGGGATTCCGCACGAGACAGAAGGAGTTCGACATGGCACGCAAAGGCACGATCAAGAACATGGGCAAGGTCCAGCGCGAGATGGGCGACGCCCGCAAGGCCCGCGCGGCGGCGAAGGCCGCCCCGGACGCCAAGGCGTCCAGCACGGAGCGCCTCCGAAAGGCCGCGCTCGCCGAGATCAACGGCCGCCTGGCTGGCGGCAAGCAGGATCACGAGGTCCCCAGCGAGAAGGAGACGGCCAACAACGCGAACGTGGAGGCGACCGCTAAGGGGAAGAAGGCCAAGAGCGAGAAGCCACCAAAGACGGCCAAGGCCCCGAAGCCCGCGAAGGAAACCAAGCCCAAGCGCGTCAGCGCCCTCGACGCAGCCGCGCAGGTGCTTGCCGCGAGCGAGGTGCCGATGCGGGCCAAGGAGATGATCGCCGCGATGGAGGCCAAGGGCCTGTGGCGCTCCCCCGGCGGTAAGACGCCCGAGGCCACGCTCTACGCCGCGATCATCCGCGAGATCGCCGCCAAGGGAACGGCCGCCCGGTTCAAGAAGCACGAGCGCGGCGTCTTCGTCGCCGGGAAGGGAGCCTGAGCCATGACCGCGACGCCCGCCCCAAACCGCGAAGCGCAACTCGAAGCCGTGCTCCAGGCCGCACTCTACCTGCTCGGCGCTCGCCAAGACCAGATGCTCACCATCGAGGAGTGGACAGACCTGGCCCGCGCCGTCGCCGCGTGCCAGGATCGGAAGACCGCCGACTACCTGACCGAGCATGACCTCGATGACATCGCCGAGCGCTACGCCCTCGAATGGGACGAAGCGACCGACGGCCCCCTCCCGACCCTCGACGAGTGAGGCACACATCACGCCTTGCTCCCAGCCGCGACGCGTGTCGCGGCTTTCTCTTCGGCCACACCCTTCGCAGGCAGTCGCTCCGCCTTGCGGCCCGTGAACTTCTCCCAGCGCTGCACGATGACGTCGCAGTAGAGCGGGTCGAGTTCCATCAGGTACGCCCGCCGCCCGGTCATCTCCGCGCCGATGAGCGTGCTCCCGCTGCCGCCGAAGAGGTCGAGCACGTTCTCGCCCGGCCGCGACGAGTACTCGATCGCGCGGCGGGCGAGTTCCACCGGCTTCTCGGTGAGGTGAACCATGCTCTGCGGATTCACCTTCTTGATGCTCCACGTGTCCGGCACGTTGTTCGGTCCGAAGAAGCGATGCGCAGCGCCCTCCTTCCAGCCGTAGAAGCACCACTCGTGGTTGCCCATGAAGTCCTTGCGCGTCAGGACCGGGTGCTCCTTGATCCAGATCACCGCCTGGCTGAAATACAGCTCCATCGCCTTGAGCACCGGCGGGTAGTTGGCGCAGTTCGCGTAGCCGCCCCAGATGTAGAACCCGCCGCCGGGGATCAGCACGCGGGCGATGTTCCCGAACCACGCCCCGAGCAAGCGGCCGAACTCCTGGTCCGACACAAAGTCGTTGGCCAGCGGCCGGTCCTTGGCCCGGAGCTTCTTGTGCGTCGGCTTGGACTTCTCGGGGTAGCGGTGCAGGTCCGCCGACTGCTGGTCGCCGGCGCTCGCGTCCTTGCGCTGCGCCATCGTGAACGATGACAGCCCGGCCGCGATCGCGTTGTTGCTCCGGGGCTCGACCTTCACGTTGTACGGCGGATCGGTGTTCACGAGGTGGATCGGTTGGCCATCCAGCAGTCGGTCCAGGTCCTCGGGCTTGGACGAGTCGCCGCACATCAGGCGGTGGTTACCCAGCACCCAGATGTCGCCAGGGAGGGTGGTCGCGGCGTCGGGTGGCGCGGGCACGTCGTCGGGGTCGACGAGTCCCTTGGTGCCGGCGGGAGCCATGATCGCCGCGAGGTCCTCGGCGCTGAAGCCCAGCAGCGCGAGATCGAAGTCGACGCCCTTCAGGTCCGCCAGCTCGATGGGCAGCAGTTCCATGTCCCACGAGGTCAGGGACGCGACCTTGTTGTCGGTGATGCGGAGGGCCTTGACCTGGTCGGGCGTGAGGTCGTCAGCCCGGATCGTCGGCACCTCCTTGAGCCCGAGCTTTCGCGCTGCGCGGAGTCGCGTGTGCCCGGCGATGATGACGCCGTCGGCGTCGATCAGGATCGGGATCTTGAAGCCAAAGGCCTCGATGCTCTTAGCGACCGCGTCGATGGCGGCGTCGCTGATGGTGCGGGGGTTGCGGTCGTACTCCTTGACCGCGTCGATGGGAAGCTTCTCGATGTTCACAGCGATCTCCGTTCGGACGCGCGGCGGCAAGCGCCATCGCGTGGGGCGTCGAGGTGGCCCGCCGCACATGCGGCAGGTCCGGGGATGGCTGGATCGCTGGTTGGCTGGATCGCTCGGGCTTACGGGCCCGTCCGGGGGCGCTCAGCGCCCCAGTTCCCGCCCGCTACTGGCCCCGCCCGTTGGCCACGGGTCCGCCCACGTTGGCCCACGTCGCGTTCTTGGCGGGGCGGCGTACCAACCCCGCCACGGGGCCGCCCGGCGTTCGGACGGGCGAAACAAACTCTGTCGCCAAGCGCGGCTGTTCCCGCGGGCAAAGCGACGCGATTCCTGGCGGGAAGGAACCATGCCCCTCAGGTTTCCCCCTTGGTAGGCTTCCGGCTGTAAGGCTCCCACTAGGCGCAGCGCGGCACGCGACCTGCATGGGCGAACTCGTCGGCGGGCTTCTTTCACCTTGTTTCACCATTTCACCCCCCCCCTCGCGCAGACACACACAGACGCGCACGCGGGGGTGGGGGAAAGAAGGTGAAAGAGGGAAAGAAGTGTGTGTATGTGTCTAGAGCCCGCATTTTGCCCCCTCTTCTTTCACCCTTCCTTCACCTTCTTTCTCCGCCAAGCGGTAGATCAGCGCCGACCGGCCCGCCGTCGACTCCGAATCCACGAGCACGTCCCCACGCTGCACGAGCGTGTCGACAAGGTCGTGGAACGAGCGGGAGTCCATCTTCATCCGCTTGAGCAGCACGCTGTGCGGCAGCGCGCCGCCCGGCGCTTCGCGGATCTTCCGCATCGCGCGAAGGGCGAGGTCATCGAAGGGCGTCTCGGCCGCGTGGTTGGCGGCCATGAACAGCATCCGCCTGGTCTGGTGCATGACGAGCCGCGTTGCCCACCGCACCGCCTCGACGCCAATCGCGGGCTCCACGTGGTTCTCGCTGACGGCGTAAAGCAGCGCCAGCTTGCGGGTCTGCTCGCTTGCACGCCCCCACACCGTCGTCGCGACCGCGTCGCGACGGGTTTCAGCCTCGCCGTACGCATCCTCGGCTGCCCGGCGAAGCTCGACGAGCAGCCCCCGGGCTTCGTCGGTGTGCGGCACAATGCGCGGCGTTGGATGGTCGTTGGCGAGGTTGCCCGGGCCTGGCCGCAGGTCCGACCACCACTTGGCCGTTGCGAGCACGCGCTCGGGCAGATCGCTGACCGTCGGCTCCTGGCCGGGGCCGCGCGGGCCGGATTCCAGGATCAGCATGCGTGCGAACAGGCCGTTGGTGAGCATCCGCTCGGACAGCGCCGCGTAGTAGTGGTTCGGGATCGCCGTTCCGAAGAGCACCAGGCACGGCTGGTTGATCGCGCCCGGCTCGCCCTGCCCAGCCTTGCGGCGCATCGGGAAGACCGAGTTGGAGGCCGAGTACATCGTCAGCAACGTGCCCATGATCGACTCGAACCGCGCGTCGCGGGCACGGTTGATCGACTGCAGCAGCCCGTCGATCTCGTCGGTCTGGAAGAGCATCGACGGCGTGCCGTGGAGCGCGTCCTGCACGCCTTCGCCGGACGCGAGCCGGTCGCCCAGCCCCGTGCCGAGGCCGACCTCCCGGAGCACGCGGGCGTTGATCTTGCGGGGCCAGTCCTTGCCCGAGGACGAGTGCGCCAGCCCGAGCAGGTACATGTTGGTGCGGTTGTCGCCGGGGTCGCGGACCTTCCGGCCCGCGAGGAACGCCTGCAGGGCCAGCGCTCCGCAGAACGCGAGCGTCTGGCTGGGGTAGGGCGCGGTGGCGAGGCAGTAGTCCATCACCTCCCCGACGAACCCGGGGACTCGAAGCGCCTCGGGCGGGAGCAAGCCCGGGTCGTCCGGCGGCGTCGGCGTCGGCGTATCCACCACCGCCGGGCGAGCCCGCACGACCAGGCGCGACAGGTCAACGCCGCCGAGGTTCTCGGTTCGATCGGCGTCGCGCAGCCAACCGTGCGGACGGTCGTGAGGCTTGCTCGCGGCATCGCTGACCTTGTGCCGCAGTTCCTTCTCGCTCCACGGCGGCTCGCACCGCGGGTTGTACCGATCCCACAGCAGCGAGAACGCCGCCTCGGGATCGAGGCCAAAGCCGTGCACCATCGCCGTCGCCGCGGCGTACGTCTGGCTGTGCCCGCCCGAACCGGAGATCGCCGGCGGGATGCGGTCGAGGTACGCCGCGGCACGCCGCAGCAGGTCGTCGCCCGCTCGGAACGTCGGCGTTCCGAGCGCCTCCGGCTGTGAACGCGGACGTTCTTTGCGCCCGTGCCTGGCCTCGGTCACGGCCTCGGCCAGCGCCGCGACAGCGGCGGCCAGTTCCCCGGCATCGACCACGGCGGGTTCGCCAACGAGCGGGTCGTAGGGCTCCCCGCTGGGATGGATGCTCGGGCCGACGACGGTCTGAGCCCCGGTGCTCCGCAGCTCGACGATCATCTTCTTGGACACCGGGTCCTGGTGTTTGCGGGTCTTGATCCCCTCGCAGATGTACCACCAGTGCGACGCGGGCTTGCCCGGCCGTCCGGACATCGCGCCCGTCGGCGGCAGGAACTTGGGCGCGAGCGCCACCGCTTCCTCGCAGTCGAGGTCGACATCCACCAGCCACCCGCTCGGCTCGCCCAGGAGCACGCCGATGTTGCCGGTGCCGTTGAAGTGCGCTGGTAGGTCGCTCTCGGAAAGGCGCAGGTCCGTCCACCCCTTGAGCACGGGTATCTTCTTCCGCGCCGGCACAGGAATGACCGCGTACCCGCGTGCGAGGTACGTGCGCGCCGACTCGAGCAAGATGGAGGATCCATCGCTCATCAGAAGGGAATCTCGTCTTCGGGGATGCCGTACGTCATGCCCGCGGGCTCCGGCGGCCGGTCCGGCAGGCCTTCCTCGCTGTCCAAACGCGGCGGCTTGTCGCCGAGCACGTGCTGGGTGACACGCTCGAACTGGTTGCCGGCCTTCTTCTCAACGGTGATCGAGAGCGTCGGGGCGAGCGCCCCGGCCTTGGCCATCTCGACCGCTTCCTCCGTCCCGCCGGGCACCGGCTCGACCGATCGTGCCCGCCACCAGGCTTCTGCCTTGGTTCGCGCGTATCCGGAGTGGTCGAAGCAGACCCACTCGCGGAAGAAGCGGTTGAAGCCGATGCGGTACTCGACGCGCATGGTCAGGGGCGCGGAGGGATCGCTCCGCTTCATATGGACGTGATACGTCGTCTCGCTGACGCGGTGCTCTTCCCGGGTGGTCTGGCCGCTGAGGATGCCCTCAGTGCTCGCCTTCGCCTCGTGCTGTTGGCGGTTGGGCTCGGGGAACTGGTGGCCACACTGCGGGCAGGTTTGGTAGCCCGCCGCAATCAGGGCCTGGCAGTTCGGACACTCTTTCGCCGGCGCTTCGCCGTCACCACGATCGTCGGTGGAGATGCGGATAGCGTCGACCGGCCCGTGCCGCAGCACATTGCCGCCGAAGTCAAGCACGAGACAGTCGGTCTTGCCAGGGTGGAGCCGGAAGCCTCGGCCCACCATCTGGTAGTACAAACCAGGCGACATGGTCGGCCGGACCAGCGCCACGCAGTCGATGTGCGGGGCGTCGAAGCCGGTGGTCAGCACGTTCACGTTGCACAGGTACTTGAGCCCCCCCTCCCCGCCCGCTCGGAATCGGCCGAGGATCGCCGCCCGCACGCCGTCCGGCGTGTCGCCGGTGACGAAGCCGCACTCGATGCCGTGCTTGGCCTTGAGCACATCGACGATGTGCTGCCCGTGGCGGATGCCCGAGGAGAAGATCAGCGTGGCGCTGCGGTCCTTCGTGTGAGCCGCGATCTCGGCGCACGCGCCCTCGACGAGCCCCTCCTTGTCCATGAGGTCCTCGACCTCGCTGGCGACGAATTCGCCGGCGCGGACGTGCAAGTCGTCGGTGCTGATCCTCTGCAGCCCCGCCTTGGTCTTGAGCGGCGACAGGAATCCCTGCACGATCAGCTCGCGGACGCCGACCTCGTAGCAGACGTGGTTGAGGATGTTGTGGGGGGCGGGGGCGCAGATCGCGCCGGACTTCAGGCGGTAGGGCGTGGCGGTCAGCCCGATGACGCGGACGTGGGGGTTCACCACCTTCGCGTCGGCGATGAACTGCCGGTACATGCCGTCGTCCTCGGCCGGCACCATGTGCGCCTCATCGACGATGATCAGATCGACGGGGCCGAGATCGCACGCCTTCTTCCAGATCGACTGGATGCCCGCGACCGTGACGGCGTAGCCGAGGTCCTTGCGCTTGAGCCCCGCCGAGTAGATGCCCATGGGCACGTCGGGCGCGATGACGCGCAGCTTGTCGGCCGCCTGTTCGAGGAGCTCCTTCACGTGCGCCAGCAGCACGACGCGGCCGCCCCAGTGGCCGACCGCGTCGCGGCAGATCGTCGCGATGATCGGCGTCTTGCCCCCGCCGGTCGGGATGACAACGCAGGGGTTGTCATCCCGCTCCCGGAGGTGCGCGTAGACCCGGTCCACGGCCTCGCGCTGGTAGGGGCGGAGCTCGATGCGCGGCCCCGAGGTGGTCGCGGCGATCATCAGCGCGCCACCTCCTCGGGCAGGGGGAAGTGCTCTTGGGTCGCCGCGTACAGCCGGGAGATCGGCTCACCCTTGAGGAACGCGACGAGGGCCCGCTGCGTCTTGGTGTACCGCTCGTGCCCGGCCTGCCGCGAGTGTCCCGCCTTCTCGCACAGGAACTGGCGGAGCAGCACCACGGCCACGGACCCGCCCTCGGGCACCACGCCCGTGCCGAGCATCCGCGCAAAGTCGCGGAGCCGGTCGTGATCGCACGAGTAGTACGCCCGTCCGATGACGGCCCGGGTCGAGGCGCACCCAATCGCGCGCACGCGCGGCAGTACTTCGACCGCGAACTTCACCGCGGCGGCGTGCTTGCCCAGCGCCTCGGCCGCCTGGGCGGACGTCAGAGCGACGGGCCCGGCGAGCCCGCCGAGCATCGCGCGGAGCACGGCCATGTCCGTCGTGCCCACATCTCCGTGCCCGCCGCTGAGGCGCAGGACGTCGCAGAGCGTGCGGGGCTTTCCGCAGTCGATCGCCATCAGCGCCTCGCGGGTGACGTTGCGCCACACGTGCACCTCGACGGCCGTCTCGGACATCACCACCGCCCAGAGCCGGTGCTGGCCGTCGAGCAGGATGCCGCTGGGGTCGAAGGCGATGCCCTCGTGCGTCAGCTTCCACTCGCCGCTGGTCATGTCGCGGGCGAGGCGCTGGACGTGCGCGTCGCTGACCTTGCGGTTGCTGGTGTTGGCGTTGTCGAGCCAGTCCATCGCCATCGCGGGGGTCACCAGCACGCGGGTGACCGTCGGCCCGGGGCCGGAAGGGGGAAGCGTGGCGTTGCGTGAGGCGCGCCGGGCCCGCTCGACAGCGGTGTCGGCGGCGGCGGTACCGTTCAGGGTGAATCGCGGGGTCATCGTGGTCATTCGGCGTCTCCTTCAAGGCATTGGGTGAGTTCGGGGATCAGGGCGCGGACGAACGCCGCGCCCAACGTGCTCAGCAGGCTGCGGGCAGCCCACCGCGGGTCGTGGGGCAGCTCGATGGCCGTTTTCTTGCTTGGGGTGGAGTGCCCGCGGACGGGCGTCATCGCGGTCGGGGCGAGGCAGCCGCGGGTGCGAGCCGTGCTGACGGCGGTTCGGTTGCCGATGTTCTGGGTCTTCATGACGGCCTTGGTGCCGTGCTTGGTGGTGTACGCACGTTCGGTCTGCAATGGCTCACTGAGCGATTCGTTCAGTGAGTCTCGAACTCGGTTCACGAGATCAAGACTGACACTGCACCTCCGCGCGACTTCTCGATTGGACCACGGGTTCCCGCGGTCGTCCGTCGCGACCAGCTTGTTGGTCAGCATGGTCAGCACGGCCTTGCGCTTGTCGGCGTTGGTCCGTCGCAGTCCGTGCTCGACGTTGGCCGAAAGCGAGTGCAACACGGCGTCGCGCAGCGTGCCCTCGCGCACATTGGCGGCGATCGTCTCCCGCCCGCAGCTCCGGTGGGCGTGGAACCGGTGGAAGCCGTCGACCAGCCACAGATTCGCGCCGTCGCGGACCACCACCACGGGCGGGAAGACCGCGCCGTCGCGCAAGGCCTCGGCGTACTCGAGAACCGTCTCGTCAGAGATCGCCTGCCGCGGCTGCGTGCCGCCGTTGATCTTGAGGTTCGTAAGGCTCAGTTCTTCAATGCTCATGCTCGGTCTCCGATCCCTGATGAGCGATGGGCTCGATCACTATCAGCACCTTGCCGCCCGACGTCACCGGGCCGCGTTCAACCACCAGCCGATCGATCTGCGAGTCGTCGCGGTACGCCCCGCCCTTGGCCAGCGCGTCCAGTAGGGCCTTTTGCACGTTGTCGAGGTCGCGGCGACGGTTGTCGGGCGGACAGACGGTGACACGCACCTCCAACCGCCCGTTCATCCGCACCACCCGCCCACCCGCCATCGCCGCGAGGGCGGCGCACACGCGTGCGCGGTAGCGCCGCCCTTCGCGGCTCAGCACGGTCCTGGAGCCCATCCGCCGCCAGATGTGGTTCACGCTGGGCGGGTACGGGAGCTCGAGGACACGACCATGTGGGCTTGGGTGGCTTAGCGCTTCCAAGGGGGCGTCCCTCCCGGCCCGACGCCGACCGGAGCGCGACCGCTCACCGGCGACCCGCTCCCGCCCTTCTTGGCGTAGCCCTTGATGACGTTGGTGAACTCGCCGTTGTCGTCGCGCTTCTTCAGCCCGACGTTGATCTCCAGCGGGACGTTGTGCAGCTCGACCGAGTCCTTCGGCTGCATCACGCCGATGGCGCGGCAGATGGCCGAGAGCTCGCCGCGCGCGATCTTGACCGTCATCTCGCTCTTGTTCTCGAGGTTCAGACGGGCCCAGACCAGGCGGCCCTTGAACTCGCCGTCGATGATCTGGAAGGTCAGCTGCAGGTACTTGCCGCCCCCGGTCTTCGTCGGCTTGAGCTCCGACTCGGAGATGACGGCGAGGTACTTGCCCGCGGGGAGTGGATCGAGCGCGACGGACGGGTCGACCTGGTTGGCGTCGAAGTTGTTCAGCGTGGCCATGAGTCAGTTCCTTTGCGAGTGGTGATGGACGGATGAGGGATGGACAACGGCAACGGCGCTCAGGCCGCGCCGGCGGTGTCGGAGGTGGGGGCAGGTGCAGACGCCTCGGCGAACGGGTTCTCGCCCCGGGCAAACGCGCCGTAGACGCGGTAGTCGAGCGGGATCTCCTCGGGCAGACCCAGCCGGTTCTTGGCGACGTGCGCCGGCCGCTCGACGGTGCGGATGATCCGCTCGCCGGTGGAGACGCCGTTGTGCTTGGCCTTGTTGAAACCTTCGTCGACCTTGACGGTGTGGACCTTGTATGTGGCGAAGAGCACCTCGTCGGCCCACTCCTGCACAAGCGCGGACGCGAGCTTGTGCAGTCGCGGCGAGTAGCGGTCGTACGGCACGGTCTCGGGGTTCTCGAACTTCTCGATCTTCGCGTGGGCGATGAGCACGACGGTCATGCCTCGATCACTGCGAAGCGCGTCGAGCGCGCCGAGCACCGAACGCCACTTGTCGATGGCGAACGAGAAGCCCTTGGCGTAGCCGATCTTCTCGATGTTCTCGACGTTCTCGTCGGCGCACACCTCGGCCCAGATCAGGCGCTCGAGCCAGTCGAGACTGTCGATGACGACGGTGCGGTAGTCGTGGTCGGTCGAGTAGAGCGACTCGAGCGCCGCCATGACTTCACCGAGGCTGCGGGCCAGCGGGAACGACTCGCAGTCGATGTCGGCGAGGCCGTCCTCGGTGGCGACGAAGATGGGTTTCTCGGCCATCGCGCCGAAGGTGCTCTTGCCAATGCCGTGCGTGCCGTACAGCATCACGCGGCGGGGGCGGGCCTTGCGGCCCTTGCTGATCTGGTTCATGAGGGTGTGGAGGGTTGCGGATGAGGTCGTGGGCATGGGATCTCCGTGCTTGGGAAGTGAGGAATCGAGGTCGTGGGGCCAGATGTCGCGGGTGAACGCGCCCTGGCCGAGGCGGACGAGGGGGATGGGGCCGCTCACGCGACGGCGCTCGCGGGCACTTGGGCGGCAGCGCCGCCGCGCGGGTTCTTGTCGCCGGGTCGGCGGACGCTGAAGGCGTCGTCGCCGAACTCATGGATGCAGAAGCCCGTGAACACGCGCGTCACGGCGCGTCCTGTCTCCGTGTCGCCGTCGACGACGATCACGCGGCGTTCGCGGTCGATCGCGTAGCCCGCGTCCAGGCGAACAGCGGCCTCGCCCTGCAGGCACCCGACGGCCAGAATGGACAGAGCGAGGGTCTGCTCGACTTCGTCGATGTCGACGCGGTGCACGAACTCGAAGCGGTAGACAGTCCGGGGAGTGGCGTTCATGGTGATCTCCGAGGGCGGCAAGAAACGCGGTGCTGCCATAGAGCACCTAACCCGTCGCGGGGCGTGTTCACGAGAAATACTGATCAACATCTGATTTCTCGAAGCGATCGCGGACGCTGTTCACCGCGTACTCCAGCGTGGATCGCGGCGTGCGAAGCTGGCGCGCGGCCTCGGTCACCGACTCGCGGAGCAGCTGATCGCACACGCTGCGCTTCACGGCGTCGAGCGTTCCGATGACGGTCTCGACATCCAAGCGGATGCACAGAACGCGGAGATCGTCGGCGGGATCGATCGCATCGCTGCCGTCGGCGCTGACGGTCGGGCCCGGAACCCGCTTAGCCCGCTTGGCATCGCGGAGCATCTTGCAGAGCTTGGCGCGGACGACGCTCTCGACGAACGCCTCAGCGCTGCCGCGATTGGGATCAAAGCCGGGCCAGCGGACGACCACCTCCAGCAAGAGATCCTGCTCCAGGTCCTGCTGGCTGCCGGTCGCGGCGTCGCGGATGACGCGGAGGAGTTGCTTGGCCTTGATGCGAACGAGCGTCTTGGCGAACGTGAGGGTGGATGGATCGATGGCGCGGGTGGACATGGGCCGGACCTTCCTGGCATGGCCAGAAGGCCCCGGGGAGCGACAGGTCCGGCGTTGAGCTCACCGGGGCGGTTTCGTGGGATGCGGGCCTGTCGTCCCCGACTGGCGACTTGTCGATGGCGACGGGAGATTCAGGTCGCTGGCTCCGCTACAAACCGAAGCAACCCGCTGAGGATCAGCGGGTTACGCGTTCGTGGGCAGCGGAAAGAATCTTGAGAAAACCGCCCCGGCGTCATCGACATGTCGATCGCGTCAGTGGTCGGTCTCGGCGTGGAACAGCGTCGCCCAGCCGTTGCCTTCGATCCGGATCGGATCGCCGGCGATGCCGAAGAACGCCTGAAGCCTCTCGGCGAGCCGCTCGCGGCGCTTCTGGTTCTTCGGAGACGCCTCCGGACTCCGCCAGTCCAGGGTTCCCCGGCCCTTGGCGAACGCGTAGAGCAACGCCCACTGGACGTCAGGCTTGCGGGTTCTGGCCACTCCCATACCCATCGAGGCGAAGTCAAAGACCCCGGTCTGAGTCTTGACGCTCACTGACACCGTGTGCGCATCAGTGAATCGAATCCGCACATCGGACCATCGCGCCCCCGCGGGCGTGGCGAACCTCGGTGTGTCGGACCGCGCAGCAGCAATCTTGATGTGGCGACCCGCGAAGGTGGCCATCGATTGTTCGAGCGATGGCTTGGGCTCGAACACGCCCTCGCCCTGCCACGTCAGCGATTCGGCGAGCGTGATCCACGCCGACGACCGTCCCTCTACCACGCGGTTGAGTTCTTCGCTTGCGCCGGCCCGAGTGGGGGTTACGAGTACGAATGGCCGCTGCGAGAGCGCCGAGATGTGGCCGGCGCTGCGGAGCAGCGACTGCGCGTCCCGGTTCGTCGCCAAGTACACCGGGAACCGCTCGCCCTCCACCGGCACGTAGTCGCCCAGCCACCACAGCCTGTTGCCCATGCCGACGGAGGACGGGGTTCCCGTGAGTCCGAGCGCCGCGGCCACACCATTGAACAGTCTGTCGGCGTCGAGCTGCCACAGCACGATGTCTTCGCGACGGAGCGGCGCGGACTCGCACGTCTCGGGGTCGACCGCGACGATGTCGTCCTCGTCGTGGACCACCACCTTCCGCCCCTCAATCGTGCCCGGCCACGGCACCGACATGGCCAGCTCCTCCATCGGCCGCAGCAGCGGCTGGAGGAACTGGAGCTCGTCACCCATGTGCTCTCGCCAGACCGATCGCACGCCGGCCCAGCCCTGCACCCGCTCAAGCGACTGCCACAAGCGCATGGCCGCCTCCTTTCACGAACCCGCCGCCGCGCAGGAACGCTTCGATGAGATCGGCGTCGGTGTCGCGGGTGTACGTCGCGCGGTTGCCGTGCCGGATCGTCACCGGCCGCGGCTTGCGGCCGTCGGTGAATCGCACCTCGAACGTGGCGGCGCTGAGCAGCGCGTCCTCGGGGATCGACTCGCGGGCGTGCTCCAGCGCCAGCAGAACGTCGTCGGCCTTCTCGACCTTCCGCCGGTGGAACGGGCCGCCCACGTACATGACCAGCTCGATCAGTCGCACCGACGCCAGCCCGGTGATGTGCTTGCACGCGAGACTGTTCCGCCCCCCCGCGCCGCGGGCTCGGAGCGGCTCGAGGTCGTATCGCTCCTGATCAGCGGGAAAGAAGTCGGCCCGGCCGAAGATGTGCTGGCCGACGAGCTGGCGGTACGCGGCGCACTCGCCCTTGGTCGCGGCGTTGATCCGCAGCTCCCACGTCCGGCGGTCGAAGACGATCAGCCCGTGGGCCATGGGCCGGTAGCGCACGCACCCGGGCTTGCCGTCGTCGAGGCTGCCTTCGCGGCGGTAGGGGCCGCCGTGCCGCACGAGGAAGCGCACCTCGTCCCCATGGTCGAAGAAGAGCACCCGCGCCCCCGGCCCGCGACGACGGGCCGCGTACCAGGCCACGACGCCCGCCTCCAGCGCCGCGAGCCGCTCGTCGCCCGGCGTGGCCCATACCAGCGATGCGCCGGCAGCGGGGACAAACGTCTCGAAGGAGCGCCGGCGCGAGACCGAAATCTCGGTGTGGCACCGCCGGACCAGATCTGGGTTCTCAACCCAGACGCGAGCCGCGATGTCCGCCGGCGAAGCGTGGTCGTCCGGCAGCGCGATGCCCGCGGCCTCGGCGGCCGCCTGCAGCGACTCCATGCCCATGGGCGTGGCCATCTCGTGCAGATGCCAAAGAGCGTCGACCAACTCGACCGGCAGCCCGCCGATGTTGCTGAGCAGCGCGATCTCGACGCGCTCGACGTCGAGGCGCGACGGGTCCGTCGGTAGCATCACGCCGCCCGCGGCGAGGAAGGCGGCGTGCGGCCGCAGGAAGTCGATCAGGACGGCGGGGTCGACCTCCCGCAGCGCGTACGCGCTTGTGAACCGACGGAATAACAGACTGCTCATGAACCGGGCCTCCGCCTACGAGAAAGCCCCGGTCTCCACCCGGGGCGGTTAACCCGAGTGTATCCCAAACGATGTGGCAAAGCCGGTATTTGTCAGGGTCCGACAAGGAATCCTGATTCCGTCCACAACATCCGACAGTTACTCGGCTTGCGCAGCCTTGGCCCGCATCGCCACTACGCCGTCCGGCGCGGGGCCTGACACCATGTCGTCAGTCCGATTGAGCGCCCGCCAGAGCCGTCGCTGGGTCGCCCAGTCCGGCTGCCGGGTGAGCGGCCGCAGCTGCTTCTCGGTGATCCGATCCTTGCCGCTCTCGGGCGGCGCGAGGAAGAGCAGTTGCTCCTGGATGTCGGGCGCGAGATTGACCAGGTCCATGATCTGGCTGAGCCGCCCGCGGGTGACGTGGCCGAGCCGCGCGATCTCGGCGAAGTCCTTCACCTGCCCGCTCCGCACGAGCCAGTCGAAGCGGAGCGCCAGCGCCATGAGCTTGGCCACGCGCGGCACCCGCCGAGGTGACTGCCTCGTCACGGGCTTCGGCACGGGGATCGGTGGGTTGCTGACGCGCATCGTGCGGCTCGTGTTGACGCCGGTCTCGAAGCGGACCTTAAACGTGGCGCGATCGGGAAGACTCATGGCTTGCACTCCGCGGCGAGACGGGACGACTCGGGGTGGAAGACCAGCGTCACTTCGCCGGCCTTGCCGTCGTATTCGACGGTCTTGATCACCGAGCGGATCAGTTCGGAGCGCTCGCGCGTGCTGAGCTGGTCCCACAGCGGCTGGAACTCCGCGAAGGCTGCATCGACCTGGTCACGCCGCAGCTCGTGCTTTGCGGCGTCGGCGAGTTCCTGCTCGATCTCGCGGATCTGCTCGCCGATCTGCCGCGAGCGCTCCGCCACCTCCGCGAGTCGGTCGGTGTCGCTGGAGGCCCCGGCGCGGCGCTCGTCGCTGGCCAACCACCGGAACTCCCGCTGCAGCGTGGCACGGCGGTCCTCGAGCTGCTCCGCGAGCTCACGCGCATGGGTTCGGGCGCGGTCCAGAATCACGCCCACCAGTTCGCGGTCGCGGCCCAGGGCTCGCAGGCGCTCGACCACGAACGACTCGAGCGGCTCGGCGGGGATCGACTTGGACGGGCAGGTGTGGTATCCCCGGCTCTGGGCCGCGTGGCAGGCGTAGTAGCGGTACGTGCGCTTGCCCGCCTTGGTCGTGAAGGTGTGCGACATCGGCTTGTCGCAGTTGCGGCACCGCACCAGGCCCTTGAGCAGCCCGTGGTGCGCGTTGCGGACGTCGCTCCCCTTGTCGCGCCCGTTGGCCTCCAGGATCGTCGCCGCCCGCTTCCACAGTGTTGGCTCGATGATCCCCTCGTGCTCGCCCTCAAACAACTGGTCGTGGTGCTGCACCTTGCCGAGGTAGGAGACGTTGGTGAGGATGCGGTGGACGTAGGGGTTGGTCAGCGGCAGGCCGCCGACTTTGGTCCCGTCCTTCTGGGTCCAGCTCTTGGTCGTCCACCCGCGCTTGAGCGCCTCTTCGGTCGTCGCGCGTACCGAACGCGTCTCGATGTAGATCGCGAAGAGCTCCCGGACCCGGAAGGCCTCGTCGCGGTTGACGATGAGCTTCCCGCCCACCACGTCGTACCCGAGGATGGGCTTGCCGCCGAACCACTTGCCCTTGCGCCGAGTGGCCGCGATCTTGTCCCGGGTGCGCTCCGAGATGATCTCCCGCTCAAACTGGGCGAACGACAGCAGGATGTTCAGCGTCAGGCGTCCCATCGAGTGGGTGGTGTTGAACTGCTGGGTGACGCTGACGAACGAGACCTTCTTGCGGTCGAAGACCTCCATGATCCGAGCGAAGTCCAGCAGCGAGCGGCTCAGGCGGTCGACCTTGTAGACCACCACGCAGTCGACCTTGCCCGCGTCGATGTCGGCCATGAGCTGCTTCAGGCCCGGCCGCTCCATGTTGCCGCCGGTGTACCCGCCGTCGTCGTAGCGGTCGGGCAGGCACACCCACCCTTCGGACCTCTGGCTGCTGACGTAGAGCTCGCCGCTCTCGCGCTGGGCGTCGAGCGAGTTGAACTCTTGCTCGAGGCCCTCCTCGCTGCTCTTGCGGGTGTAGATCGCGCAGCGGATCAACCCGGGCGTCTTGGAGGTCGCGAGCGCATTCATGATGCGGCCTCCGCACCAACCTCAGCCGACGCCCGGTCCTTCGAGGCAATCTTCATCGCGTCGGCGAAGAACTTCGCGCCGTTCCAGTGGCTTCCGGTGATCGCGTTGGCCACCGCCGACAGCGAGCGGTAGACCTTGCCCTCGCACTCAAAGCCCTTGGGCAGCACGATCACGCTGTACGCCTTGCCCTTGTAGGTGCGCCACAGCGTCGACCCGGCCAACGGCACGTCGCTGGCCCGCTGGATGCGGAGCGAAGCGATGGCGTGCTTCGGGGACGGCGCGTCGCTGATCCTCGCGGGCTCCGCGATCCCGCTCGGTGCCTGCAGCCGCAGGTCTGCGTCGTCGGCCAACTCCGCCGCCCGCTGGCGGGCACGCTCCGAGAGGTCGCCCTCCGCGTCGGCCTGGAGCCGCCAGGCGATCCGCTTGATCAGATACGGGCGGTTGTTGCACCGCGTGGGCTCGCCGAAGAGCTCGCCGTACCTGGCCTTGAGCTGCGGCGTCTTGAGCGTTCCGAGCCGCTTCAGTTCTGCATGGATGTTCAGCGCCATGAAAGTCCTCCTGCCCGCTCGGCCTCGACATGGCCCGCGGCCGTGTCGGAATCGAGCGGGAGCGGACGATCAGGGCGATCATCTTCCGCAGGGTCAAGTCGAGAACTCTCGGGTTTTCGATGCTCCGCCGGCGCGATGCTGGCGGCCCGACTGGCGCGGACGCCGGCCCGGATCCGCTCCCGGTGCCAGCGGTGCACGGCGGCGGCAAGCGTGGTGATGACGACCTCCCGCCGCTGGGCGGCGGAGTTCAGAGGGTCCTGCTGGGACACGAACGGCTCCTTCGCGGGTCAACAGCAACCCGCCAAAGAGCAACTAACCCGTCGGAGGACGGAATCCCGAAGCCGCTGCAAACAAGGCGCAAGTCCTTCAAGGACAGCGGCTTCAGCAGTCCGAATCACGTAGCGTGAAACTTTTCGCCCACTCGGCCGTATACCGAGATGCTCAGTTCGTCCCTCGTCGGGAAAGCTGGCGAGAAATCCGGTAGATCAGGAATCCGATGAACGTCCTGATACGCCGGCCCCGGGGTTCATCCCCGCCCGCCTCCTTTGGGCTTTTGCCCGCCGGCTATCAGTCCGGTCTCGATAGTGGGATGTGGTCTCCGCCCCTCGCAGCCCGCACGCAAATCTGGGCTGCGATGACCATACGAAGTCGGCGTGTAGCCGGGCTTCCTGATTGAGCCCCGACAGGGTGATTCGGCATCGCGGCAGGGCAACCCGTGTTTAAGACAACCTGGTCGGATGAGTGCGGCGATGTCGCGCTTGTGTCCTCGCGCGAAAGCAGGCGTCGGGCACGCAAACCCACGCTTGTGGTCAGCGCCCACGCGAGCGAACGGCTCGAGCAACGCAGCATTGGCGAATGGGCGATCCAACTCGCGATCGAGTTTGGCGAGAGGTTCTACGCCGGGAAGGGATGCGAAGTCGCGTACCTCAGCCGACGGGCGCTGAAGGCCGCCAAGGCACTGCTCGGACAGCGCGTCGTTGAGGCCGAGAACCTGGCGGTGGTCATCTCCAATGACGGGGTCGTCTTGACGGCCTACCGAGCAAAGCGACCCCTGAAACACTGGCGTGGCGAATGGTGAAGTTCGCCTGTCGCCCCACCCTCTGACGTTCACATGACCACTTTCCTAGTATCACCCGCTGACTGTGACTCCCTGTTCGCCGGATGGCAGCGTGAGGCGAGGTTCGGATCTCGACTCGATGAGCGACGAGATCTCTCCTGCGGCCAAGCTCAAGCGAGCTGCACGCGGCTAGTCCGACGATCGAGGGATGTGCCCCAAAGGCATAGCCACGCGTTTCTGCATGGCGGCATCAGCGGATTCCCACCTCGCTCATCGGAGGTCTCGTCATGGACACACGTCCACAGTCCGTAAGCGGCCACGCTGTCGTTGCGCTCATTGCCACCCGTGGCAGATTCGACCTGCTTCGTGAGCGGGCAATCCCTTCGGTTCTCACCCAGACGCGAACGCCTGACCGGCTCGTGATCGTGGTGGATCGGACCAAGGAAGAGATGCCTGATCAGGATCTCGCACGTCTGAGGCAACAGCTCGAGGCACAGTGTGGTGATCGGCTTCGCGTGACCGTGATGCGCAACCGGCGCACCCCGGCACGAGCCGCCGGCGCATGGAACACCGGGATCGACCAACTGCACCGCGATGCGGGCATCGCTCGTTCCGCCGATCTCTGGTTTGTCGCCATCCTCGACGATGACGATGCCTGGACGCCCACGCACATCGAGTCATGCCTCGAAGCCGCGATCTCTCGCGATCTGAGCATGGTCGCGTCGGGCCTCATCCGGCACGAGTCGCTTGATGGCCCTGGACATCCGCACTCCATTCCCGACGCGCTCTGCGCCCGCGAACAGTTCATTAGGGGCCAGCACCTGCAGGGCTCGAACCTGTTCGTTCGGCTCGACATGCTGCTCTTGGCAGGCGCTTTCGACGAGCACCTCCCGAGCTGCACAGATCGCGATCTGTGCATCCGGCTGGCGGACTTGCCGTCCCTGCGATTCGGTGCGACGTCCGTACACACCGTGCATCACTACGCGGACCCACGTCCAGACCGCCTCACCTCCGCGGCTTCCTCGGCAAAGCACGACGGGCTCACTCGTTTCTGGCGGAAGTACGCGCGCCGCTTCGACGCTGCCGCGAGAGACGCTGCAGCCGCGAGGGCTTTCGAACTGTTTGGTTGGCGGCCGCCAGAGCCCGTTGGGCTGCCAGAGGCGAACATCCCGCCCCTCGTGCCATCGACACGATCGCTCAAGCTTGTCATCGGGTTCGTCACGGACGCCAATCCAAAGCCTCACGTCGAGGGCCTGCTGTCAGACATTCTCGGCTTGAAGTCCCGTCCCGATGTCTCCGGCGTGACTGTGGTCGTCGTCGAGAACGGCCCGCTCCCGAAGGATGGCACGCGCCCGCTTCATGACATCCTCTGTCGCTTCCAGACCGAGGGCCTTGCCATCGAGCTCATCTCGACTGAACGCCAGCGTGAGGACTGGGCTCAGGGTACTCTCGTTGATACGCCGGATCCGTCACGCCAGCGGATGCCGATCGCGGTATCACGCACCGTGCTCAACACGTACGTCGGTCAGTGGGCGGAACGTCATCCAGGTGCGGTGGCGTGGATCCTCGACGACGACAAGCGGCTATCGGTGTCGGTCGACGACGCAGGCTTCACAGCGGTTCGAGCGAGCCCTGACATCGGTGCGCTCCTTGCGCTCCGTGATCAAGGCGTGGACATTGTGATCGGGCCCGATACAGGCGCGGCACCCCTCCCCTTCACGGCAACGCTGCGCATGCAGCTGCTCGATCTGGCTCACCATGTGGCTGTGTGGGAGAGCCAGACTCCGGACAGTCCTTGGATCGACGAGACCGCAGACGACGCTGCGACACGACGATCGCTTCAGGACATCTACTACGACTTGTCGCGGCACACGGATCACCTTGAGACTCCGCTCTCACTCAAGCCATCGAGCGGCAGCGCGACCCACGCGGATGCCCTGACCCTGATCGCGGGCCGAGTGGGGCGACTGCTGGCAGGAGAGCCCGTGTTCCGCCCGCTGGCCACAGAGGCCGGCTCACTGAAGATCGAGTCCGCCATGCCTTCAGTGCAGCGCGGGGGATCGACGATCTTCTTCACCCCGGAACATCTGCTGGCCTATCCACAATCGCTCGCTCGCCTCGGCGATCTGTACGTCCGTCGCTCCGACATGCTCACCGCCATGCTCAAGCGTGAACAGATCGGACTCAACATCGTGATGCACGCATCTGCCGGGGTGCGTCACGACCGCTCCTTCACAACGCCCAGCCGGTTGGATGATGCGACTCTTCTGGCGGACATTCTCGGGTACGCGCTGTATCGCGCGACGAGCGATCTGATGCAGACCAGATCCGAGTCTCGCCGACGCGAGCCTTTGCTGGCTTGGTCGTCTGAAGAGCTCAAGCGTGGTGCTCGTCTCGTTCGGAAGTACACGGAGGAGCGCCTCGCCGCGTTCACGCTCAGCGCATGGCGCGTGCTGGGGCTTGCGGACAGCATTCGCGGCCGAGCACGACGCCTGCTGGCCACCAGGTCGCCGTGGGCCGAAGGCCCTGCACGCGATGCGTTCGGTCGAATCGCTGGCGAAATGGATCTGATCTGCAGCCTTTTCAAGCCAACCGCCGTTGCCCAGTTCGCCGAGAAGGTGCGCAGAGCAGCCTCGGAGAGCAGTGTTCGAGACGCATTCGCATCGATGGACGGGCTGATCAGCGAGTACCGAGCAACGAGGCAGACACCATCCCTTGCAGATACGGTGGTGGCCGCTTCCCGCGAGCAACGGGCCAGGGCGTTGCTGAAAAGGGTGTATGGCACTCGGGATCTGCGTCTGCTTGGTGCTGGCGGAGAGGGGATCGTCTTCACCGACGAGCAGCGGGTGTTCAAGGTCTTCGATCTGCTCAAGCGGCGACCGAATCACGACACGCTCGCAACTCTGAAGGGCCTTGCTGCACGCATCGAGACTCCCACGCACCTGTACCCGCTCACCCGAGTCGAGGCACGAGACGAGACGCTGCTCTTGGTGTATCCCTTTGAGGCCTCAACGCCTTACTCGGGCGGCCACGGCGCGGAACTGCTGGCACTCCTCCGAGAGTGCAAGTCGTACGGGATCACGTTCAGGAACATGCATCCAAAGAACCTCCGCGTGACCCCAAGCGGGCTGAAGCTCATCGACTACGGGTCGGACATTCGCCCGTTCAGCGATGCGGACTATCGAGCGATGGCGGAGCGGGCGTGGCTGACTTGGCGTTGGCCGCACCGCGCCGATCTCGATGAACTCATGCGACGAGCTCTCGTGGACAAATCGATGCCGGAACTCGATGGATTTGAGCGGTTCTGGAAATCGCTAAATGAAGAGCGGCCTTCCGCGACTCGCATCGTGTCGGCAATCGTTGACCCGATCATCCTGGAATCTGGGGCGCAGAGCGTTTTGGACTACGGATGTGGGAAGAAGGCCCGGAGTGCTCGCCACCTCGCTGAAGCCGGGCTCCGGACAGTCGGCTTCGATCCCGGTGTTGACATGCCAGGCCGTTGGCAGTCCCTCGGAGTCACGCCGCCGTGTCTGACGCTGACCTCTGATCGACTCGCCGCGTTGAACGCGGCCCCGTATGACGCTGTTCTCTCGTCGCTTGTCATCTGCGAACTCGGTGACGACGCGGCGTACGAGCAGGTTCTCGCCGACCTTCGCGCCGCAGTGAAGCCTTATGGCCTGGTCGTGATCACGCTCTGCAATCCGATTGCGACATTCGGGGGGCCCACCAATCTCCATCGCAGGCGAGACCTCCCGGCGGGCAAGTGCTATGACGACTCCTTCTGGTACGTCGAGAACGCCGAGACCGGGGCTGGACGCAGGGAGTTCCACCGTCCGCTGGCGAAGATCGAGCGAGATCTCTTGAGGCATGGACTGCGGGTGGAACGCCGCATCGCGAGTGAGACCGTCGATACGGAACGCTTCGAGCCCGCCTCCGACTTCCTGACGCTCGTGTGTCGACCTGTGCAGGTTGAGCGATCCGCCCCGCGAGTGTCCCTCGTGATCAAGACCTGCGCGATGGAGGCCGCCACGATCGAGAGGCAGGTGACGCACCTTGTACGCCAGCTCGAAGGACCACGCGTCTTCTGCGAGCGCGTTCTCGTTGTCGACTCTCTTCGCGACGGCTTCGTGCGCCAGCACTCATCAGCCAACCTTGACGAACTCATGCAAGCGACGGAGAGACTGCGTTCCCGTGGTGTCGTCGACCGCGTCATCGTCAGTCCAGGCCCGGGAGCGTCCGCCAGTGTGGTGATGCGGGAGTGGTTCGATGTTGACTACCAAGGAGCCCACAGCGTTCACGGAGCTCCGCTCGTCGCTCCACTTCTGGCCTTCGAGCAGTGCGTGGGCGAGTACATACTGCAGGTGGACTCAGACATTCTCGTTCAACGGACTTCCCACACCGACGACTACCTCTCCGAGATGATCCAGGCGATAGAAGGCGATCCGAAGGCCGTGACCGCATCGCTCAGCGTTCCTCAAGCAGCCGGCACCAGATTCACCGGGTGCAACGACGGAGCGCCTTGGCGTGTGGAGGTTCGCGCGTGCCTGCTTCACCGCGAGAGACTCCTGGCGGCGCGGCCCTTCCTCAACCCGTTGGCTGACGGGCAACCGTCGGCATCCTGGCACAGGGCGATGGATCAAGCCGCGATGACCGGTCGTATTGCCTCGCTCCGCGGAGGTTCGGCTCAGACCGCATTCGTGCATCCCCCAAACGAGCTCAAACGGAGCCGTGAGGACTGGATGTTGCTGCTCGATCTCATGGAGAAGTTCCCGGTGCCCGCGGCTCAGGTCGGCAGAGTGGATCTCGCGGGCGGCCCCTTGGACTGGGTGCCTCGCAATCGCTCGGAGCCGTTCATCTTCGTGATCACCGGTCGCAATGTGCCGCCCGGCCGCATGGCGCGGTGTCTTGAGTCCATCGGAGCTCAGCAGAGCTCGCATTGGGGTGCCGTGGTCATTGACGACGGCTCCGGTGGCCTGTCTCGCGAGGCACTGCAACTGGCGGTTGGGCCTTGGAGTGATCGGGTGACGTTGATCCAACCGAGAGAGCGCCGAGGGCAGCTCGCGAACATGACGCTCGCGATCCGGCATGTGTGCACCGATGCCAACAGCGTCATCGTCACTCTGGACATGGATGATGCGCTCATCGGTTCCAGGGTGCTCGATCGAGTCGCCGAGGCCTATGTTGATGGAGCACAGGTTACGGTCGGCTCGATGCTCCGCACCGACAAGCATGTGGAGTATCCGGTCACTCTTGACTCGCCACGCCAGGCTCGCGGTGGCAACGTGTGGCAGCACTTGCGCACCTTCCGCAAGTACCTGTTCGACGCGATCCCGGATCACGATCTGCGTGTCGGCAACCGTTACGCTGACATCGCGGTCGATTGGAGCTTCATGCTGCCGATCGTCGAGATGGCCGAGCGACGGGTCTGGATCCGCGAGCCGCTGTACCTCTACGAACCGTCCGGAATGGGCAAGGGGGCCGATCGGCCAAAACGAGAGTCTCAGATCGCGGCGTTGGTTGCCAAGAGTCCCCGTCGCCCCCGTCTCTCCAGCGATGTTCTTGTGGCTCTTCCACCGGAGCGGATCACGAGCGAGATCTGGGGGCACGGCGGCGGAATCCTGTTCCTGCGGCATGGTGAACGGCCGTCTTTCGCCGGATTGAGCGCCGAGCAGAAGGACGCGGTGCACCTCACCGCGAACGGCCACAAAGAGGCCGAGTCACTCGGCTCCAGGCTGGGTGGTGGTGTCGCGTTCATGTCGAGTCCTGTGTTGCGGGCCATGCAGACGGCCAGGGCGATTGCTCGCGGAGCAGGCAGCGATGAGCAGTCGCTGATAGCTCTCGATTCGCTTGTCGACTTCCGCGTTGCCGATCGTGATCTCTATGAACTCATCAAAGCCCGATTGGGGTGGGCGGGACTCATGGGGGCGTGGATGGACGGCTCGCTCATGCCTGGAGTCCTCGTCCCCTGCGATCAGTTGGTTCAGCGAGCCATCCGTGACGTGTCCTCCGCTGTTCGTCGGACGGGCGCTCATCGCGCTGTGGCCGTGACGCACGACTTCTTCATCATGGCAGCGCTGGCTTGCCTGAGAGGTGTCCGTGTCACTGCGGTGCCGTACCTTGGCGGCGTGTTTGTGCCGTGCGACGAGGTCGACCATTGGACGTGCGAGGAGGTGCGAGCGTGAAGCCTGCCACAAGCACGATCCCCACTCATCGATCGCCCCTTGATCGGTCACTCCGTGGACTCCTGCGCGAGGTCCGATACTCGGTTCGTCACTGCCTCGGTCGTTGGAGAGCGCGTCGCGTGGCCTTCCAAGGCAAGAGGCTGAATCTGGGGTGCGGCAAGTACCTCATTCCTGGATGGATCAACGCTGACCTGTATCGACAGGCCGACGTGATGTTCGACATCCGTGCCCGCTGGCCCATTTCCGACGGGCAGTTAGTCAGCGTCCGCCTTGAGCATGTCTTGGAGCACGTCGCCTATCCGGACGAGGCGCTGCACGTCCTCGCAGAGTGCTACCGCGTGCTGAACCCGGGTGGCACTGTCCGAGTCGGGGTGCCGGATACAGAGAAGGCCATTCGGGCGTATGTCGAAGGCGAGCACGCGCACTACTTTCGCATGGCTCGGGAACGATGGCATCCACCGGAGGTCCAGTTGCCGATCGAGCACCTGAACTACCACTTCCGGGATCGTTTCGGCGAGCATCTGTTCGCGTATGACTGCCAGAGTCTGTCACGCCTTCTCTCCCGCGCAGGATTCACTGGCATCGCGTCAGCACCATTTGATCAGACCATCGACCGAGCGGAACGTGAAGAGGGCACACTCCGACTCTCGGGCACCAAACCGTTGCAACAGGAGCCGCGTCAATGAGATCCCAATCCCGTCGAAAGGTGATCGCAGTGGTTGGCGACGCCGTGGTTTCTGCCGGTTCACCGAAGGACATGCTCGCCGAAGAGATCGGGCGCGCACTCGTTGACGCGGGCTACCGCGTGATGACCGGTGGACTGGGCGGCGTCATGGAATCTGCGTGCCGTGGGGCGAAGTCGTCGAGCCGATACGCTCAAGGCGACACCATCGGGGTACTGCCAGGGCATGATCCCGCCGAGGCCAATGCGCATGTCGACATCGTCATCCCCTCCGGTCTCGATCACGTCCGCAACTCGGTGGTGGCCCACGCGGACGCCATGATCGCGATCGGCGGGGGAGCGGGCACGATGTCGGAGATCTGTCTCGCCTGGATCTACAAACGGCTCATCATCGCCATGAGGGTTGACGGGTGGAGTGGCCGTGTTGCCGGTCAACGGATCGACGACCGAATCCGGTATGCGGACGAGCCAGACGACCAGGTGTTCGGAGCGGACTCCGTTGAGCAAGCGATGGCTGTTCTGGCGTCGCGGCTACCGCGATACGGTGCCCAGCACCACGGCGTGCGGCGTCGCCAGTGAATCGGCCTTCCACCTTTGACATGCGGTGCTGCCCCCGTTAACCCCTCCGCCCGTCAAACCGAGACTCCGAGAGTTCGAGAGGATTTCGACGCACCCATGACGAGACACCCGGTGTCCTGACCGGTTGGCTCTGAATCGGTCTCGAACCGAGAGCGCGGCGGGCCAAGCCCCGAAATCGCCAAAACGCCGGGATTCTGCGGGCTTTCTGGCCAACCCGCCGCGAAGGGCGAAACGGGCGGCCTGTAAACCAAACGACCCCGCCGTGAGGCGGGGTCGGAAGGAAGCTCCTCCACCAGGACTCGAACCTGGAACCTAGCGGTTAACAGCCGCTCGCTCTACCATTGAGCTATGGAGGAATCGCCCGCCGCGGGTGCCTCCTCATCGGCTGGATGAGGCC
>Ga0268299_1001750_pt1 | contig 33064 bp, 31 predicted proteins | sample NOBtaG_FD_193484 | JGI IMG/M metagenome (GOLD analysis project Ga0268299, IMG submission 193484) | Activated sludge microbial communities from bioreactor in Nijmegen, Gelderland, Netherland - NOB reactor | ecosystem: Engineered > Bioreactor > Aerobic > Activated sludge | place: Netherlands... | reverse complement strand
GCCGGTACCACCACCAAAGCCTACGAAATCGTCGATCATTTCTACGACGTCGTCGTCGTCGGCGCGGGCGGCGCGGGCCTGCGCGCCACCTTCGGCATGGCCGAGAAGGGCTTGAAGACCGCGTGCATCACCAAGGTGTTCCCGACGCGCTCGCACACCGTGGCGGCGCAGGGCGGAATTTCCGCCGCGCTCGGCAACATGGGCGAGGACGACTGGCGCTGGCACATGTACGACACGGTCAAGGGCTCCGACTGGCTCGGCGACCAGGACGCGATCGAATACATGTGCCGCGAGGCCGCGGCCGCCATCGTCGAGCTCGAGCATTACGGCGTACCGTTCAGCCGCACGCCCGAGGGCAAGATCTACCAGCGCGCATTCGGCGGCATGACCACGAATTTCGGCCGCGGCATCGCGCAACGCACCTGCGCCGCCGCCGACCGCACCGGCCACGCCATCCTCCACACGCTCTACCAGCAGAGCCTGCGCTTCCGCGCCGAATTCTTCGTCGAGTATTTCGCGCTCGATCTTCTGGTCGAAGAGGGCCGCGTGCTCGGCGTCGTCGCCTGGAATCTCGACGACGGCAAGATCCACCGCTTCCGCGCGCACCAGACCGTGCTCGCCACCGGCGGCTACGGGCGCATCTATTTCTCCTGCACCGGCGCCCACACCCAGACCGGCGACGGCAATGCCATGGCGCTCCGCGCGGGCTTCCCGTGCCAGGACATGGAGTTCGTCCAGTTCCACCCGACCGGCATCTACGGCGCCGGCTGCCTCATCACCGAGGGCGTGCGCGGCGAGGGCGGCTATCTCACCAACTCCGCCGGCGAGCGCTTCATGGAGCGCTACGCGCCCTCCGCCAAGGATCTCGCGAGCCGCGACGTGGTCAGCCGCTCCATGACCATCGAGATGCGCGAGGGCCGCGGCTGCGGCCCCAACAAGGATTTCATCCACCTGCACCTGGAGCACCTGCCGGCCGCCACGATCCACGAGCGCCTGCCGGGCATTTCCGAGACCGCGCGCATCTTCGCCGGCGTCGACGTCACCAAGGAGCCGATCCCGGTGCTGCCCACTTGCCACTACAACATGGGCGGCGTGCCGACCAACCACAAAGGCGAGGCGGTGACGCTCAAGAACGGCAATCCCGACGCGGTGGTGCCGGGTCTGATGGCGATCGGCGAAAACGCCTGCGTCTCGGTGCACGGCGCCAACCGCCTCGGCTCCAACTCGCTGCTCGATCTCGTCGTCTTCGGGCGCGCCGCGGCCCTCCATTGCGCCGAAGTCGTCACCCCCGGCGAGAAGCACCAGCCGCTCAAGAACGGCGTCACCGATCTGGCGCTCGACCGCTTCGACCGCCTCCGCCACGCCAAGGGCGGCACGCCCACGGCCCAGCTCCGCCTCGACATGCAGAAGATCATGCAGGCCGATTGCGCCGTGTTCCGCACCGGCGACGTGCTGAAGACCGGCGTCTCGAAACTGAAGCAGGTGTGGGCGGCGAAGCAGGACATCAAGGTGACCGACCGCTCGCTGATCTGGAATTCCGATCTCGCCGAAACCTTGGAATTCGACAATCTCATCTATCAGGCGATGGTCACCATCGTCTCGGCCGAGAACCGCCAGGAAAGCCGCGGCGCGCAGGCGCGCGAGGATTTCCCCAAGCGCGACGACAAGGCCTGGATGAAGCACACGATCGCCTGGTGCGACGAGAGCGGCAACGTGAAGATCGACTATCGCCCCGTCCACCTCAACACGCTGACCAACGACGTGCAGAGCTTCCCGCCGAAGGAGCGGGTGTACTAATGGCCGAATTCACCCTTCCCAAGAACTCCAAGATCAAGCCCGGCAAGGCGCATCCCGCGCCGGCGGGCGCCAAGCGCGTCAAGACCTTCAAGGTCTATCGCTACGATCCGGACACGAAGGAAAATCCGCGCCTCGACACCTACGCGGTCGATCTCGATGCGTGCGGACCGATGGTGTTGGACGCGCTGATCAAGATCAAGAACGAGACCGACGCCACGCTCACCTTCCGCCGCTCGTGCCGCGAAGGCGTGTGCGGCTCGTGCGCGATGAACATCGACGGCACCAACACGCTCGCCTGCACGAAATACATTTCCGACGTGAAGAGCGACGTCGCCGTCTTTCCGCTGCCGCACATGGAGGTGGTGAAGGACCTCGTGCCCGATCTCACCAAGGCCTATGCGCAGCTGGCTTCGATCGAGCCCTGGCTCAAGAGCAAGAGCCCGCCGCCGACGCGCGAGCGGCTCCAATCGCCGGACGAGCGCGTCAAGCTCGACGGGCTCTGGGAATGCATCCTCTGCTTCTGCTGCACCACCGCCTGCCCGTCTTATTGGTGGAACAGCGACCGCTATCTCGGCCCCGCCGTGCTGCTCCAGGCCTATCGCTGGATTGCCGACAGCCGCGACGAGGAGACCGGCGAGCGGCTCGACAATCTCGAGGATCCGTTCCGCCTCTACCGCTGCCACACGATCATGAACTGCACCAACACCTGCCCCAAAGGCCTCAACCCCGCCAAGGCGATCGCGGAGACCAAGAAGCTGATGCTGGCGCGGAAAGGGTAGGCGGCGGCCGGGCGGCGGCTTAGTCTCCGCGCAAAGAGCGTCCGACGCGGGCGCCACAGGGAGGAAGCCACCATGATCACCGCCATCACGGCCTTCAAGGTTCCGCCGGGCACCACGCTCGATGCGGCGAAGGCGATCTTCGAGGCCAGCGTGCCGCGCTATCAAAACGCGCCGGGCCTGATCCGCAAATATTATCTCTACGCGCCCGACGGCTCGGTGGGCGGCGTCTATCTCTGGCGGAGCCGCGCCGACGCGGACAAGCTCTACACCGCGGAGTGGAAGAAATCGGTCAAGGAGCGGTTCGGCTCCGACCCCACCGTCACCTTCTACGAGACGCCGGTCATCATCGAGAACGGCGGCGCGAATTAGCGCGCGCGTCCCGGCGCACGCCTAAGGCGCCCGCCGGAAGCCGGCACCCTCCGTCACGCGACGTCTAGGCGGCGCCGCGCGCCGGCGCGGAAAGCTTCGGCTCGCGCTTCGGCTGGGCCGGCTTGGCACGGCGGAAAAGTCCGCTGAAGCCCGCGAACCAGCGATCGATGATGCCGGCCATGGCTTCGGCCCGCATCCGCTGCGCCTCGCGCATGTAGTGATCGTATTCGGCGGGCGTGATTTCCATGCTCAGCGGTCGGGCCGGGGCGGCGGCAGGCAGGTCGATGCTTTTGGTCATGGGAAGACCTCATCCAGGGGTGAAGTTCTTCCTCCCATCGCCGCCATCGGAGGCGGTCTTATTGCAGTGCGATGTGGGCTTAGTCCGTCTACGGACGAAGTTCAAGAAAAATGTTGCAGTGCACAAAAATAGGCAAATCAGTCATTTAGAAGTCATTCTGCCGCTCCGGTGGGCGGCCGAGCCTTGGCCGTTTCGAGACGGCGCGGCGAAATCGATCCCGAACGTGGCCCGGAGGCCGCCGCGGCCTTTCGCGGTGACGGAAACGGCGCGCGTGTCGCGCTGGCGCGCGATCCAGCCGAGGTCGAGGCAGCGCACCGCCAGCGCCGCGCCGAGTGCCCCGGCGAGATGCGGGCGGCGCTCGCTCCAATCCAGGCACGGGCGGCAGAAGGCGCGGCGGCTTTTCGCGAGCGCGCCGAGCCCGAGGCCGAAGCCGCCGAGAAAATCGCTGCCGCCGTGCGTGACCGTGCCGCCGTCGTCGCCGAGGATGACATGGCCGCGGGCGATCAGCGCATCGGCCAGCGCCACGCCGAGCTTGCCGGCCAAGTGGTCGTAGCAGAAGCGGGCGTGCCGCAGCGCCGCGTCGCGCGGCGAGGCCGGGCTGTGGCGCGCGGGCGATTCGATCGCCGCCACCGCGTCGATGCCTTCGAGCATGCGCGCCACCAGCGGCGAGGCGATGCAGAAATAGCGATGCCGCCCCTGCTTGGCCACCGCCAGCAACTTGCCGTCCACGAGCTTGGCGAGATGGCCGCTCGCGGTCTGCGGCGTCACATGGGCGAGATAAGCGAGCTCGGTCGCGGTCAGGGCGCGCCCGTCCATGAGCGCCCCCAGAATGTTGGCGCGCGCCGGATCGCCGACCAGCGCCGCCACTTCCGCCATGCTCGCCTTGCCGCTCATGGCTGCCAGCTAGGCGCGGCGGGTGCCAAGATTCAAGCGCCGAAGCTTCGGCGTCCGCCGAAGCGTCCGCGCGGGCATTCGCGCGCCGGCGGTGGGAAAGTGCGCGCGTCGAAACCCGAGACGAGGCCGCCATGACCAGGATCGTCGAAGCCCGCCGCCGCCCCGAGCACGCCGCCATGCTCGCCGGCGCCGCCCTATCGGCCGCCGCCGCGCCGCGGCGCGCGGCGCGCGCCGCCGCCGCATGGATCGCCCGCTGCCACGCGCGCCACGAGCAGCGCCGCGCGCTCGCCGCCCTCGATGCGCATTTGCTGAAGGATGTCGGCATCGCGGCCGCGGCGGCGGCCGAGGAGAGCGCCAAGCCGTGGTGGCGGCGGTGAATGCCCGGCGCGCGGCGCATGGCGGCACGCACAGGATGCGGATAGATCGGGTGGCGCCGCGCGCCTAGTTTCGCGGCACCGGATCCCCGGTCCCGATCATCACGCGCCGAAGCCGCTCATGCCGACGCCCCGCGACGCGCCGTCCGGCGCCGCCTTTTCCCGTCACGGCGCCATGACGGCGTTCGAATGGGCGCTGCTGCTGGCGCTGTCGCTGATCTGGGGCGGCTCGTTCTTCTTCAACAAGATACTGCTCGGCGCGATGGAGCCGCTCACCATCGTGCTCGGGCGCGCGGGGCTCGCGGCGCTCACGCTGAACGTGGCGATCCGCCTCGGCGGCGGGCGGTTCGGATTTTCGGGCGAGGCTTGGCGCCTGTTCGCGGTGATGAGCCTGTTCAACAACCTCATCCCGTTCGTGCTGATCCTCTGGGGCCAGAAGCACATCGCCAGCGGGCTCGCCGCGATCCTCAACGCCACCACGCCGCTGTTCGCGGCCGTGCTCGGGCACATGCTCGCGCGCGAGCGCCTCAACGCGCGCACGCTCGCCGGCGTCTTGATCGGCATGGCCGGCGTCGTCTTGATGGTGGGCCCGCACGTGCTGGCGGCGGGCCTGGGCGGCGACGTGCTGGCGCAACTCGCCGTGCTCGGCGCGGCCTTGAGCTACGGCTTCGCGGCGCTCTACGGCCGGAAATACGCCAAGCTCGGCTTGGCGCCGCCCGCGGCCGCGGCGGGTCAGCTCACGGTCACGACGATCGTGGTCTTCCCGCTCGTGCTGCTCATCGACCGGCCCTGGACCCTGCCCCTGCCGGGGCTCGAGCATTGGGCCAGCCTCGCGGCGCTGGCTTTCGTCAGCACGGCGCTGGCCTACATCATCTTTTTCCGCCTGCTCTCGGGCGCCGGCGCGGTCAACGCCTCGCTGGTCACGCTGCTGGTGCCCGTCTCGGCGCTGATGCTCGGCACGCTCGCCCTCGGCGAAGACTTCACGCTCCGCCAAGCGGCGGGCATGGCCGTGATCCTGGCGGGGCTCGCGGTGACGGATGGGCGGGTCGTGCGCTACTTCAATCGGGAAATGGGTCGCTGATGCCCGCTTGCGCGCGGCCGCATTTTATAGTATATTTTCCTATTATACTTTGGAGCCGGTCATGTACCCGTTCGATCCCGTCGCCGACAGCACTGCCAAAACATCGCAAAACAGCGAAGAAATCCGCGCCCGGCCGGCCTTGCCGCCGGCTGAAGAACAAAACATGAATATAGTCACAGTCGAAGCCGCCGCCGCGCTCGACCTCGCCGCGCTGCCGCCGGGCATCGCGCTCGATCCCGACGAGAGCTTGCCGATGGCATGGCGCCTGCGCGGCGCCGGCGAACCCGCGGCGGCGGCCTACATCCACGGGCCCAAGGCATCGGTGCTGGAGGAGCCGCCGCCGCCCAACGCCGAGCCGCCCGAGCCGCCGGAGGCCGTAGACGAGAAGCTGACCGAGCGCCAGCTCGCTTTCTGCGAACGCTATGTCGAATGCCCGGTCGCGTCGCGCGCCGCGCGCGAGGCGGGCTACGCGCCCGCCACTGCGGCGGATCAGGCATCGCGCCTGTTGAAACACCCGCGCATCATGCGGCGGATCATCGAATTGCGCCGCAAGCGCCAGCTCGAGCTCGCCTTCCGGCGCGAAGCGTTGCTCGACAAGTTCGAAGCGGTGTTCGCCGAAGCCATCGAGCGCAAGGAATTCTACGCCGCCATCCAGGCCCTCACGATGCAGGCGCGGCTCGCGCACATTCCCGAGGCGATGCCCGGCTTCCGTTACGTGCATCGCGAGCGCAACGCCGGCGAGCACATGGTGTGGGATGCCGTCGGCCGCCTCGAGCAGAAATTGTGCGAGATCGCGGTCGGCGATTTTCCCGGCGCCGCGGCGTCGGTGCCGTCACCGCGGCCCGCGGCCAGGCCCGCAACGCCGGTTCCGCCGTCGCCGCGGGCGCGCAAGCAACGTTGAGCGGTCGGCACCGCCGCCGTGTCGGCTTTTGTCGGGAATTGTCGGCGTTTGTCGGTGTTTGTCGGTGTCGCGCGGGGGGAGGGGGGCCCGCGCGCTCGTGATCTTTTGCCGGACCATGCTAGACTTCGTGCAAGGGCGCCTCGGAACGCGCCCTCCATTGGGAAACGCCGCCATGCTTCTCACCCCCGCCCAGCTCGCCGATTTCGACCGCGACGGCTACATCGCGCTGCCGGGGCTGTTCGGCCCGGAAGAGGCGGCGCTGCTGCGCCGCGAGGCCGACGGCATCTATGGCCAGACGCGCCCGGAAGTGGTGCGCGAGAAGGACGGCTCGACGCCGCGCACGGCCTTCGCCGCCCACACCTACAACGAAGCCTTTCGCCGGCTCGGGCGCCATCCGCGGCTCATCCGCCCGATCGAACAGATCCTGGGCGGCAAGCTCTACATGCACCAGTTCAAGATCAACGCCAAAGCTGCGTTCGACGGCGACGTGTGGCAGTGGCACCAGGACTACGGCACCTGGGCGCGCGACGATCTCATGCCCGAGCCGTTGGCGATGAACATCGCGCTCTATCTCGACGACGTCACCGAATTCAACGGTCCGCTCTGGTTCATTCCGCGTTCGCACAAGAAGGGCGTGCTCGAAGCCGGGCACGATCAGAAGACCACGTCCTATCCGCTCTGGACGCTCGACAACGCCACGGTGGCGCGGCTGGTGGCGGAGGGCGGCGGGATCTATTCGGGCAAGGGCAAGGCTGGCACGGTCGTGATGTTCCACGCCAATCTCGTCCACGCCTCGCCGCCCAACATCTCGCCCTGGCACCGCGTCGCGGTCTATCTCTCGCTGTGCCGGGTCGACAATCACATCCGCCAGTTCAAGCGGCCGGAATGGATCGCCCACCGCGATTTCGCGCCCATCGAGGCGCTGTCCGACGATTGCCTGGCCGATCTGGCGCGCCGCCAGGCGGCGTGAGGCCCGAGGCCGCGGCAGGCGCGCAGGCGGGATGCACGCGCCACAAGACCAGCCCGGCGGCGTATGCTATTGTCGCCGGACCCAAATCAACAATCTCGGGGCAAGACCATGTACGACTTCCGTCTCGCAGCCCTCGCTGGGGCTTTCCTCCTCGTGTCCGCGGCGCCGGCTGCCGCTCAAGAGCGGGGCGGCTGGGGCGCGCTCGCCTTCAGCGAGAACGGCACCGCCTATTCCTATTCGCGCAACTACGTCTCGCAGGAAACGGCGCAGGCCGGCGCCTTGGCCGAATGCGCGAAATACGCCCAGGACTGCAAAATTTACGCGACCTTCGAGAACAAGTGCGTGGCGCTGGCCGGCGCCTCCAACGGCGCCTATGGCTGGGCCATCGGCGGCTCCGACGCCGCGGCGCGCTCGGCAGGCGCCATGCGCCAGTGCCAGCAACAGGGCGGCAGCGACTGCAAGATGGTCGTGACGTTCTGCTCCGGCATCAGCGAGGGCGGCGATCCGCCGCCGTCGTCGTCGCCGCCGGCACCCTCGCAGCCCTCGCCCGGCCAGCCGAGCCCCGGCCCCAAAGAGTAGGCCCAGCGGCCCCTCAACGCCGGCGGGCGCGGTTTCCCGAAAGGGAGGCCGCGCCCAGACCCGGCGCGCCGGTTCACCCGTACGACGCCGGCCCGATCCGACCTTCCGCTCGTAACGTGCACCGGCGCTTTACCCGGATGAGGAAGCGCGGCACCATGCCCGCGCCCTTGCAATGCCGCGGCCCGCAAACGGAGCGGCCCGCGGCAGAATCGGGAAAAAGAGGAGCGCGCCCATGAATCTCAATCGGCTCTTGCGCGAGCGTGCCGCCGCCGGCAAGCCGGTGCGCGTCGGCGTTCTCGGTTGCGGCAAGTTCGCGACCATGTTCCTCGCGCAAGCGCAGCGCATCCCGGGCCTCCATATCGTCGGCGTCGCCGACATCGCGCCCGGCAAGGCCGCGGATCAGCTCGTGCGCGCCGGCTGGGAGAAGGCGCATTTCGGCGCGCGCTCGCCGGGCGAGGCGATCGACAAGGGTTCGACTTGGCTCACCGACGACGCGGCGGCGCTGATCGCGCATCCGTCGGTCGAGGTGATCGCGGAATGCACCGGCGATCCCATCGCCGCCACCAGCCACGCGCTGGCCGCCTTCCGCCACGGCAAGCACGTCGTCATGGTCACGGTCGAGGCCGATGCGTTCGTGGGCCCGCTGCTGGCGCAGAAGGCGAAAGAGGCGGGTGTTCTCTATTCGCTGGCCTATGGCGACCAGCCGGCGCTGATCTGCGACCTCGTCGATTGGGCGCGCACCTGCGGCTTCGAGGTCGTCGCCGCCGGCCGCGGCCATAAATGGCTGCCGCACTATTATCGCACCACGCCCGACACGGTCTGGAACGATTGGGGCTTGAGCGAAGCCGATGCCAAGGCCGGCGGCTTGAACCCGCGCATGTTCACCTGCTTCCTCGACGGCTCGAAGCCCGCGATCGAAACCACCGCCGTCGCCAATTCCACCGGGCTCGGCGCCCCCTCGGGCGGCCTCGCCTTTCCGCCCTGCGCCATCGAAGACCTGCCGCACATCATGCGGCCCAAGAGCGAGGGCGGAATCCTCGAGCGGAAAGGCCTCGTCGAGTGCGTCTCGTCGTTCGAGCCCGACGGGCGCGCGATTCCGCACCACATCCGCTGGGGCGTGTGGGTGGTGATGGAGGCGGGCAACGACTACGTGAAGCGCTGCTTCAAGGAATACGCGATGACGACCGACGCCTCCGGGCGCTACGGCGTCATGTACAAATGGTGGCACCTGATCGGCCTCGAGCTCGGCGTCTCGATCGCGGCCGTGGCCACGCGCGGCGAAACCACCGGCTGCCCGATCACCTGGAACGCCGACGCGGTGGCCGCCGCCAAGCGCGATCTCAAGCCCGGCGAAATCTTGGACGGCGAAGGCGGCTACACGGTCTGGGGCAAGCTGATGCCGGCCGCGGATTCGCTGGCGCGCGGCGCCGTGCCCATCGGCCTCGCCCACAAGATCAAGGTCGTGCGCCCGATGAAGGAAGGCCAGACGGTCACCTGGGCCGACGTCGCCGCCGACGAAACCGTCGAAGCCTACAAAGTCCGCCGCGAGATGGAGCGCCTCTACGCGCCCAAGCTGGCGAAGGCGGCCGAATAGACGATGGCCAAGGTCGTCCTCATCACCGGCGGCAGCCGGGGCATCGGCGCCGCTACCGCCCGGCTGTGCGCGAAGAACGGCTACGATGTCGCGATCTCGTATCAATCGAACGCCGCCGCGGCGGCCGCGGTGGTGAAGGACATCGCGGCCGCGGGCCGGCGCGGTTTCGCGTTCAAGGGCAATGTGGCGCGCGAGGCCGAGATCCTGGCGCTGTTCGACGCGGTCGAGAAAAAGCTCGGGCCGGTCTGGGGCCTCGTCAACAATGCCGGCATCACCGGCAAGATCGGCCGGGTGGAAGACGTGAGCGCGGCCACGATCCAAGAGGTCATCGACGTCAACGTGGTGGGTGCTTTGATCGCGGCGCGGGAGGCGATCAAGCGCATGTCCACCAAGCGCGGCGGCAAGGGCGGCGTGATCGTCAACATCTCCTCGGTGGCGGTGACGCTCGGCAGCCCCAATACTTATGTGTGGTACGCGGCCGCAAAGGGTGCGGTCGATGCGATGACGCTCGGCCTCGGCCTCGAAGTGGCGCGCGAAGGTATCCGCGTGGTGGGCGTGGCACCCGGCCTCACCGAGACCGAGCTGCATGCGGCGGGCGGGATTCCGGATCGCGCGCAGAAGCTCGGCAACCAGGTGCCGATCGGCCGCGCCGGCAAGCCCGAGGAAATCGCGGAAGCGATTCTCTGGATGCTGTCCGACGCCGCCGGCTATTGCACGGCCACCACCTTGCGCGTGGGCGGCGGGCGATGAGCGCGGTCACGGGCGCGCCGGTGGTGCTCGTCACCGGCGCCAGCCGCGGCATTGGTGCTGCCACCGCGCGCATGGCGGCCGCGCGCGGCTACGACGTGGCCGTGAACTACGTCGCCAATGCCGAGGCGGCGGCGCGCGTCGTCGGCGAAATCGAGGCGCTGGGCCGCAAGGCCGTCGCGATCCAGGGCGATGTCGGGCGCGAGGCCGATATCGTCGCGATGTTCGCGGCCGTCGATAGGGCCTTCGGGCGCATCGACGCCCTGGTCAACAATGCCGGCGCCGCCGGCCGCATCGGCCGCGTCGAGAACGTCAGCGGCGAGATGGTGCGAAACGTCATGGACGTGAACGTGACCGGGGCGCTGCTGTGCGCGCGCGAGGCCGTCAAGCGCATGTCCACAAAGCGCGGCGGCACGGGCGGCGTCATCGTCAATATCTCCTCGGGTGCCGCCACCACCGGCAGCCCGGAAAATTACGTATGGTACGCGGCGTCCAAGGCGGCGCTCGACGCCATCACGCTCGGCCTCGGCCTCGAAGTGGCGCGCGAGGGCATCCGCGTCGTCGGCGTCCAGGCCGGCGTCACCGACACGGACATTCACGCCGCCGTCGGGGCACCCGGCAGACCGCAGAAGATGGCCGACCGCATCCCCATCGGCCGCCCCGCCGAGCCCGAGGAGATGGCCGAGTGCATCCTCTGGCTGATGTCCGACGCGGCCCGCTATTGCACGGCCACCACGCTCAGGGCCGGCGGCGGGCTCTAACCCCTGGGCCGCAACAACCTGCCGCAGGCGAACCGCCGCAGGCGAACCGCCGCAGGCGGGCCGTGTCCGGTTTCGCTTTGCAGGCCGTTTCGGGGGCCGTAGATTGCGGGCCGTCCCCAGGGCTGCAGCCGCGGCCCCTTCCACTTCCGGGCAATAGGAAAATCCTCGCATGGACATGCTGCTGGAAGGTGCCTTCTGGGTGGCGCTTTCCCAAATCATGCTCGTGAACATCGTCCTCTCGGGCGACAACGCGGTGGTGATTGCGCTGGCGTGCCGCAATCTGCCGCTCCAATACCGCCAGCGCGCGATCCTGGCCGGCAGCGCCGGCGCCATCCTGCTGCGCATCATTTTCTGCGTCGTCGTCGCGTGGCTGCTGCAGATCCCCTATCTCAAGATCGCGGGCGCGCTGCTGCTGTTCTGGATCGGCATCAAGCTGATCACCGAGGACAGCGAGGAAGGCGGCGAGGGCGGCGTGGCCGCCAAGTCGAATCTCTGGGGCGCCATCCAGACCATCATCATCGCCGACGCGGTGATGAGCCTCGACAACGCCATCGCCATCGCCGCCGCGGCGGAACAGGCGGCCAAGGGCGACAGCAGCCGCGCCTGGACCCTGATCGTCATCGGCCTCGTCATCTCGATCCCGATCATCATCTTCGGCAGCACGCTGATCATGAAGATCATGCAGCGCTACCCGATCGTGATCGTGATCGGCGGGGCGCTACTGGGCTTCGTCGCCGGCGAGATGCTGATCAGCGATCCGGCGCTGCATCACTGGCTCGAGGCGCAGGTGGCGGCGTGGTTCAAGCCCGCCGCCCAGCCCGGCACCGAGGCCTACAAGATCTGGCTGAAGGACACGGTGCATTATGTCGAACTGGCCTGCGGCGTGCTCGGCGCGGCGCTCACCATCGCGATCGGCCGCTGGCTCGAGAAGCGGGCCGAGGGCAAGGAAGAACCGGCGGTGGATCTCGTCCACCAGAAGAAGGAATAGGGGCGCGGCATGACGATCCTGGTGCCGGTGGACGGCTCGGAGAATTCCGATCGCGCGGTGCGCCACGCGCTCGGCCTCTTGAAGGCAGAGGGCGGCACGCTGCATCTTCTCAACGTGCAGGCCCCGCTCGGCGGCGGCGTCACCACCTTCGTGAGCAAGGCCGATGTCGAGAACTATCACCGTGAGGAGGGCGAGAAGGCGCTGGCCTCGGGCCTGAAGATCGCGGCCGAGGCCGGGGTCAAGGCCGAGAAGCACATCAGCGTCGGCCGGCCCGGCGCGGTGGTCGCGAAATTCGCCAAGACTACGGGCGCCACGATGATCGTGATGGGTACCCGCGGCCACACCGGCATCGCCGGCGTCATCCTGGGATCGGTGGCGCAGGACGTGATCGCGCACGCGGAAACGCCGGTGTGCCTGGTGAAGTGAGAGCGGGGAATTCCGCCGCGAACGCCGAAGCCCGTGACGTGCCGCCGATGACCGCCCCGCGATGACCGAAGGCCCGCTGTTCGCCTATCGCGCGCGCGTCGAGGCGGGCGATCTCCGCGGCGATCCCGCGCAAGAGCTCGCGGCCGAGAAGCTGCAATCGCTCGCCAACGCGCTCCGCGAATACCGCCCGCGCCAGCCCGGCTCGTGGAAGGAGCGCTTTGGTCTGGCGCGGCGCGCCGAGGAGCCGCCGGCCGGGCTCTACATTTTCGGCGATGTCGGCCGCGGCAAATCCATGCTGATGGACCTCTTCTTTGCGGCCGCGCCGGTCGAGAAGAAGCGCCGGGTGCATTTCCACGAATTCATGCTGGAGATTCATGCGCGGCTCCACGCCTTACGCACCGCCAACGGAAGGCGCGCCGACGACATTCTGCCCGCGATCGCGCGCGACATCGCGGCCGAGGCGTGGCTGCTGTGCTTCGACGAGCTGCATGTGGTCAACATCGCCGACGCCATGCTGCTCGGCCGCCTGTTCGAGACGCTGTTCGCCGAAGGCGTCATCGTGGTCGCCACGTCCAATTGGCCGCCCGACGATCTCTACAAGGGCGGGCTGCAGCGCGAGCTGTTCCTGCCGTTCATCGCGCTGGTGAAGGCGCGCCTCGACGTGCTGCATCTCGAAGGCCGCATGGATTATCGCATGGCGCGGCTGATGAGCATGCAGGTCTATCACACGCCGCTGGGGCCGGCCGCCGACCGCGTGCTCGACCATGCCTTCCGCGATCTCACCGACAACGCGCCGGCGGCGCCCCGCGCGCTCGAGGTGATGGGCCGGAAGCTCCCGATTTCGGCGGCGGCCAAGGGCGTCGCGCGCTTCACGTTCGCCGAGCTCTGCGAGCGGCCGCTGGGTGCTGCGGATTTCGTCGCCATCTCCGCGGCGTTCCACACGATCGTCCTGGCCGGCATTCCGCGCCTCGTCCCCGAGCGGCGCGACACCACCAAGCGCTTCGCGACGCTCGTGGACGTGCTCTACGAGCGCAAGATCAAGCTCGTCTGCTCGGCCGCGGCGGCCCCGCACGCCATCCACCCCGAAGGCGAGCACGCCTTCGAATTCCGCCGCACCGCCTCGCGGCTGATGGAGATGCAGAGCGTGGAGTTTCTGCAGCAGGGCGGCGCCGATTAATCCGGCCGCCTCATCGCGAACACCTCGTTCACGCACACGTAATCGTGGCCGCCGAGTCGGCCAAGGAGGCGGAGTTTCGTCTGGTCGACGATGCCGTCGGTGATGACGCGCTCGTCGATGTGGATGCCCACCACCTTGCCGAGCACGATGAGGTTCGGCGCAAAGCCCGGCACCGAGAGCGTGGGATAGACCGCGACCGTCACGCATTCGAGATGCACCGGGCTCTCGGCCACGCGCGGCGGCTTCACCAGCTTCGACGGAATCTTGGTGAGACCGGCCATCTCGAATTCGTCGACGCCGGCGGGAAAATGCGCCGAGCTCGCATTCATGCGCTCGCGCAAATCCCAGGTGGCGATATTGCAGACGAATTCGCCCGTCTCGCCGGCATTGGTGACGCTGTCCTTCATCGGCACGGACTCGCCGCGCTTGGCCGGCCGCGGCCCGCCCGAAAACAGCACTTGCGGCGGCGAATAGGAAACGGCGTTGAAGAAGGAGTAGGGCGCGAGGTTGGGGCGCCCGTCGCGGTCGAGCGTCGAGATCCAGGCGATGGGCCGCGGCGCCACCAGTGCGTTGAACGGGTTGTGGCGCAGCCCGTGCTTCTCGTCCGTGCGGTAGAACATGCCGGCCGGCTCAGGTCTTGCGCACGTATTTGTTGGGAATGAGCGTTCCGATCGGCACGCGCGCGATGTGGTCGCCCTCGGGCACCAGCACCGTGCAGCCGGGCGCGAAATCGGCCAGCATCTCGCGGCACACGCCGCAGGGCGAGACGACGTGGATCTCGCGGTTGGTCTCGCGCGGGCGCGGGTGGCGCACCGAGACGATGCACTCGATCTCGCCGTCGCCGGCCGAGAGCGCCTGGCCGACCGCGATCGCTTCGGCGCAGACCGACGCGCGGCCCACATAGGTGTCGAGGTGAACGGCGGTGTAGACGCGGCCCGTGCGCGTGCGGAGCGCGGCGCCGATATGGTGCCGGTTCTCCTTGTAGCGCTCGGCGATCACGCGCTGCGCCGCCTCGAGCAGCTTCTTGTCGGCGTCGCCGAGCCCGTCCTTCATCGCCTTCGCCCTTCATTGCCCCGCCGTTCCCCGTTTCGGGCCGCGGGCAAAAGGCGTAGGATGCCGGCACGGCCCAGACCCGGAGGACGGACGATGAACCTAGCCGTCAAGCCACGCGCAAGCCAAGCCGATAACCGCCCGGCCCATATTCCCGAATCCGAATGGCGCGTGCGCACCGATCTCGCCGCCTTCTACCGCCTCGTCCACCATCACGGCATGTCGATGCTGGTCTTCAACCACATCACCGCCCGCGTGCCGGGGCCCGAGCATCATTTTCTCATCAACGAATATGGGCTCGCCTACGAGGAGGTCACGGCCTCGAACCTCGTCAAGGTCGATCTCGACGGCAAGGTGGTGGACGGCGCCGTCGCTGACGGTCGCGAGCGCGAGATCAACCCGGCCGGCTACATCATCCATTCCTGCGTTCATCGTGCGCGCAAAGACGTCGCCTGCGTCGTGCACACGCACAGCCGCGCCGGGGTCGCCGTTTCGTGCCTCAAAGAAGGCCTGATGCCGATGAACCAGGAGGGCCTGCAATTCTACGGCCGTATCGCCTATCACGATTACGAAGGCTTGGCGGTGTACGACGACGAGCAGAAACGCCTGGTTGCCAGCCTCGGCGACAAGGAAGTGATGATCCTCCGCAACCACGGCCTGCTCGCCACCGGGCGCTCGGTCGCCGAAGCCTTCCGCCGCATCTACTACCTCGAAATCGCCTGCCGCCTGCAGCTCGACGTGCTGGCCACCGGCCGGCCCTGGGCGCCGCCGAGCCCGGAAGTGTGCGAACACACCGCCGGGCAATGGCAGGCTGGGGCCGCCGGCATCGGCACCGGCGCCGACGTGGCGACCCGCGAATGGCCGGCGCTGCTGCGCATGCTGGACCGGAAATACTCGGGCTGGCGGGTGTAGGGCGCGCTTCGAGGCCGTCGGCGCGATAGGACGCAGGCGCGCAATGCAACCGAAAACGAGTTGAGCGCGGCGGCTCCGGGCGGTATTGGTCCCGCCGATCCATCGATTTCCGCGAAGGAATGGAATGAGCAAGATCGAAAAACCGCTGTTCGAGGCCGGCGACCGCGTGGCCCTCGTGCGCGACCGCGGCATGCTCAAGAAGGGCAGCATCGGCACGGTGACCAAATACAACACCATCCGCGGCGACCTCGCCGTCAGCCCCGACCGCTCCGCCCATGCCGTGTTCGTCGCCTTCGACGGCGTGATCGGCATGCAGACGGTGCCCACCGCCGACCTCGAAAAGGTCGCGAGCCAGACGCCGCAAAACGCGGCCTGAGCGGGCGAAGCCGGGGCGGCACTTCGCCCGCCCTTCACGCTTATTGTCGTCCCCGCTCCCGAGCCTGCCGAAGGGCGCGGGGACGACAGGATTGGGCGGAGCCTTGACTTCGATTCGATATTTTGGTATTTACCAAAATATGGAAACGAAACACGCCATCGAGGCCTTTCAGGCCCTTGCCCAGGAAACCCGGCTTTCCGCCTTGCGCCTGCTCGTGCAGGCGGGGCCCAACGGGTTGGCCGCGGGCGTCATCGCCGAGCGGCTGGCCGTCCAGCCCTCGACGCTCTCCACCCATCTCGCGATTCTCGAGCGCGCGGGCCTCGTCGGCTCGCGCCGCCAGCAGCGGCACATTTTCTATGCCGCGCAATTCGAGGGCCTTCGGGGCCTCCTTGCCTTCCTGATGGACGATTGCTGCCAGGGCCGGCCCGAAATCTGCGGCGGCCTCGAGAAAACGGCTTCGGCGGCGTGCGGGCCCACGGCCTCAGCACCTGCCCCACCGGCGGCGCGAGAACTCGTCGCCGCCAAATCCCCCGCTCTGAAACGCAAGTGAAAGGTCACTGTCATGAAACGCCTGCACGTTCACACCACCGTCCGCGATCTCGACGAATCGATCCGGTTCTATTCCGTCCTGTTCGGACAGGAGCCGGCGCGGCGCGAGCCCGACTATGCGAAATGGATGCTCGAGGATCCGCGCGTGAATTTTGCCATCTCCACCTGGGGCAAGGAGCCCGGCATCGATCATCTGGGCTTCCAGGTCGATGACGAGGCCGAGCTCGAGGACATGGGCGCGCGCCTCGCCAAAGCCGGCCTTACGGTTTCCGACGAGAAGAACACGACCTGCTGCTACGCGGTTTCCGACAAGCACTGGGTCGTCGATCCCGCCGGCACGCCGTGGGAGACGTTCCACACCATGGCGCAGGCCAAGGTGCGCGGCCAAAGCCAGGTGAAAGCCGAAGCCGAGGCGCTCGCCGCGATGAAGGCCCCGGACGCGGATAAAGCGGCCGGCGAGAAATCCGGCGCGCGCGCCTGCTGCGCCTAGCGGAACGACGTGCCGGTGCAGAAGAGGAAACCGCGATGACCGACAAGATCTTCAACGTTCTCTTCATCTGCACCGGCAATTCCGCGCGCAGCATCGTGGCGGAGGCGATCCTCGCCCGCGAGGGCAGGGGCCGCTTCCGCGCCTTGAGCGCCGGCAGCCACCCCAAGGGCGAAGTCCATCCCTTTGCGCTCGATCTCCTCAAGCGATCGAACCACCCGATCGCGGGGTTGCGTTCGAAAAGCTGGGACGAATTCGCAAAGCCCGGCGCGCCCCCACTCGATTTCGCCTTCACCGTCTGCGACAACACGGCCGGTGAAGTGTGCCCGGTCTGGCCCGGCCAGCCGATGACGGCGCATTGGGGCCTGCCCGATCCCGCCGCGGCCGAGGGCAGCGAAGCAGAACGCCGCCTCGCCTTCGCCGAAACCTATCGCATGCTCGCCAACCGCATTTCCATTTTCGTAAATCTGCCGCTGGCCTCGCTCGACCGGCTCTCGCTGCAGAAGCGCCTCGACGCGATCGGCCAGGCCGGCGCGCAACCGGCGGCGACGGCGCGCCGCGCGTGAGCGGCGCATGATCGCGCTTCGCCGCCGTCGCGCCTGAGGCCGCCCTCGAATGTCAGCGTTCGAACGATATCTGTCGCTCTGGGTGGCGCTTTGCATCGCCGCCGGCATCGCCCTCGGCAGCCTGTTCCCCGCGCTCTTCAAGGCCTTCGCCGCGCTGGAATACGGCTCGGTCAATTTTCCGGTCGCGATCCTGATCTGGCTCATGGTCTATCCCATGATGGTGGCCGTGGATTTCACGAGCCTCCGGCGCATCCACGAGCGCCCCAAGGGATTGATCATCACGCTCGTCGTCAATTGGCTGATCAAGCCCTTCACCATGGCGGCGCTCGGAGTCTTGTTCTTCGAACATTTCTTTGCCGGCCTCATCGATCCGGCCAATGCCGGGCAATACATCGCCGGCCTCATCCTGCTGGGCGCCGCACCCTGCACGGCCATGGTGTTCGTCTGGTCGCAACTCACGCGTGGCGACGCCACCTACACGCTGGTGCAGGTTTCGCTCAACGACATCGTCATGGTGTTCGCGTTCGCGCCGCTGGTGGCGCTGCTGCTCGGCGTCACCGACATCGCCGTGCCGTGGAACACGCTGCTGCTCTCGGTCGGGCTCTACGTCGTCATCCCGCTTGCCGCCGGAATCGTCACGCGCCTCCGTCTGACCGCGCGCAAAGGTGCTAGGGGCGCAGCCGAGATCGCCCGCTTCACGAGCCGCATCAAGCCGCTCTCGATCTTCGGCCTCTTGGCCACGGTGGTCCTGCTGTTCGGTTTCCAGGGGCGGATCATCCTCGATCAGCCGCTGCTGATCGCGCTCATCGCCGTGCCGCTGCTCATCCAGTCCTACGGCATTTTCGCCATTTCCTACGCCGCGGCCTATTTCTGGCGCGTGCCGTTCAACGTCGCGGCGCCCTGCGCGCTCATCGGCACCTCCAATTTCTTCGAGCTCGCGGTTGCCGTCGCGATCGGCCTGTTCGGGTTCGACTCCGGCGCGGCGCTGGTCACCGTCGTGGGCGTCCTCGTCGAAGTCCCGGTCATGCTCACCTTGGTGGCGTTCGCCAACCGGACTTGCGCCTGGTTCCCGCCGGAGGTGCCGCAGGCGGCGCCCACCGCCGTGCCGGGCGCGATACCCCCCGGCCGGCCGGAAGCCTGAGCCGCCAAGGCGCGCCGCCCCGGCGTGCAATTCGCCGCGGCGATGGCGGCCACGCCGCTTTGTGGGTGGCTTTTCGGGCGCGCCGCACCTAGGTAGCCTCTTCCCGTCGCGCGGCCTTCCGCTTGCGCCCCCGAGGCAATTCCTCCCCATAATGCCGCTCCGCCGCTCGCCGCGATTCATCGGATTGCTGGTCCTGGTCACGGTGCTGGGTCCGCTGGCAATGCAGATGTTCCTGCCGGCCCTGCCCGCGATCCAGCGCGGGTTCTTGACCGATGCGGGCACGGCGCAGTTGACGCTGACGGCGTCGATGGTCGCCATGGGCGTGGCGAACCTGCTGTTCGGGCCGCTGTCGGACCGGTTCGGACGCAAGCCCGTGCTGCTGGCCGGCCTCGTGCTGTTTTTTTGCGGCAGCCTCGCGGCGGCTCTGGCACCCAGCATCGGCTGGCTCATCGCCGCGCGCGTCGTGCAATCGGGCGGGGCATCGGCCGGCATCGTGCTGGCGCGCGCCATGACGCGCGACGTCTACGGCTTCACGGAATCGGTGCGCGTCATCTCCTATCTCACCATGGTGATGGTGGTGGCGCCGATGCTCTCGCCGGTCATCGGTGGCGTGGTCGCGGACAGCTTCGGCTGGCGCGCAATCTTCTGGTCGATGACGGGCCTGGCCGCCGTGGCGCTGATCGGCATCTGGCTTGGCCTGCCCGAAACCCACGGCCCCGGCGCGCAGGCGGGCTGGCGCGGCCTCGTCGAGGGCAGCCGCAAGCTGATCCTGACGCGGCGCTATGTCGGCTACACGCTCATCCTCGCCTCGGCCTTCTCGGTGTTCTTCGCGTTCCTCGCGGCGGCGCCTTATCTCACCGCCGAAGTGTTGCACCGGCCGGCGCGCGACTACGGCTTCTGGTTCATGCCGGTCGCCGGAATCTTCATCGTCGGCACCTTCCTCGCGACGCGGCTGCTCGAGCGCTACGGCGCCGACCGCATGATCCGGAGCGGCATCATCGCCTCGTTCGTGCTGGTGGCCGCGAGCGTGCCGTTCTACGTCTGGCTGCCGCTGACGGCGCCGCTTCTGTTCGTGCCGATGATCGTCATCTCGTTCGTCCAGGGCTTCATCATCCCGAACGCGCAGGCGAGCGCCATCAATGTCGATCCGCGCTATGCCGGCGCCGGCTCGGGCCTGGCCGGATTCATCCCCATGCTCGCGAGCGCGGGCGTGGCGCAGGCCGTGGCCGTGCTCGCCGACGGCACGGTGTGGCCGATGCTGATCTTCATGGCGGTGGCGGCGGCGGCGGGTGTTGCGTGCCTCCTGCTCATCCGGCGTTCGCCACCTGCCTGAAACGCCTTTCGTGCTATCGTCGCCGGCAGGAGGCTTCGGCCATGCATCGGCATCTCGTCGTCCTCGCAGCGGTCCTGCTGCTCGCCCCGTCCGCGCCGGCGCAAGAACGGGCGCCCGAAGGTGCGACCGGCCACACCCCGAAGCCGGCCGTCCACGCCAAGCGCTTCATGGCCGTGACCGCGAACCGCCACGCCACCGAGGCGGCCGTCGCGGTGCTGAAAGCCGGCGGCAATGCCGTCGATGCCGCGATCGCGGCGCAACTGGTCCTCGGCGTCGCCGAGCCGCAATCCTCGGGCCTCGGCGGCGGCGGTTTCCTTCTTTATTGGGATGCGAAGGCGGTGAAGCTGTTCGCCTATGACGGGCGCGAGACGGCACCGGCCGGCGCCAACCCGCGCATGTTCCTCGGCGCCGACGGCAAGCCGCTGGCATTTCTCGACGCCGTGCGCAGCGGGAAATCCGTGGGCGTGCCCGGCATTCCGGCGCTGCTCGCGCATGTCCACACGAAGCACGGGCGCCAGCCTTGGGCGAGTCTCTTTCCGCCAGCGGCGGCACTGGCCGAGCGCGGCTTCGCCGTCTCGCCGCGCCTCGCGGCGCTGATCGCCGAAACGCCGACGCTCGCGGCGCGGCCCGAAACGCGCGCCTATTTCTTCCTCGCCGCCGGCGGCCCGCTGCCCGCGGATCATCTGCTGCTCAATCCCGGCTACGCCGCCACGCTCAAGGAATTCGCCGCGCGCGGCGCCGAGCCCTTCTATCGCGGCGCGCTCGCCGCGGCGCTGGCGGCGCGGGTGCGCGAGGCGGAGGGCTCCCTCGCGGCGGCCGATTTCGCGGCCTACAAGATCGAGGCGCGCGATCCGGTGTGCGGCGCCTATATCGGCTTCCGCATTTGCAGCATGGGCCCGCCCTCCTCGGGCGGCCTCGCGGTGCTGCAGATCCTCGCCATCCTCGAGCGCTTCCCCAACGAGACGGTGGCGGCGGAAGACGAGAAGGCCGCGCATCTCTTCGTCGAAGCCGCGCGGCTCGCCTTTGCCGACCGCAACCGCTTCGTGGCCGATCCCGCCTTCGTGCGCGTGCCGGTCAAAGGCCTGCTCGACGCGGCTTACCTCGCGGCGCGCGCCAAGCTCGTCGATCCCGTCAAGGCGCGCGAGAAATACGAATCCGGCGCGCCACCCGAGGACAAGGGCCGCTACGCGCCCGGCGACGGCGCCGAGAGCCCGGGCACGTCGCATCTTTCCATCGTCGACGCCGAGGGCAACGCGGTGTCGTTCACGACCACGATCGAGAACGGCTTCGGCGCGCAGATGATGGCCAACGGCTATCTCCTCAACAACCAGCTGACCGATTTCGCCGCCGTGCCCGAGCAGGAGGGCAAGCCCATCGCCAACCGCGTCGAGCCCGGAAAGCGGCCGCGCAGCTCGATGGCGCCGGTGATGGTGTTCGACCGCGAGGGACGCCTCATCCTGGTGGTGGGCTCGCCGGGCGGCGCCCGCATCATCGCCTACGTGGCGCGCACGCTCATGCGCGTGCTCGACGGCGGCGCCGACATCGCCGCGGCCATCGCCAAGCCGCATGTCACCACCACCGGCGCCGGCGCCGAGCTCGAGAAGGACACTGACGCCGCCAAGCTCGCTGAGCGGCTCGAGGCGATGGGGCACAAGGTGACGATCCGCGAGCTCACCAGCGGCCTCCACGGCATCCAGATCGGAGATGGCACCCTCATCGGCGGCGCCGATCCGCGCCGCGAGGGTGTCGCGGCGGGGGAGTAGGCTCAGGTCCTCAGTGCACCCGCGCCGGCCGCACCGGCTCTTCACCGAGAGCGTAGCCGGGGGCGAGGTTGAGATCCCAGCCGGTCTTGGCGTTGATGCCGATCAGCATCTTCGAGAGCGAGTGGAGGAGGGTGGCGTCGGCGGGAAGGCCCACTTCGTGGCCGCTCGCGGTCTCGAAGGAAATGCGGCCCGTGCCGCCGGGGCGCTTCGGCGCCACATAGGAGAAGCCGGTCACGAGCACCGGCTCCTCGCCGAGCGGATAGGCCGAAGGCTTCTCGGCAAAGGGCTGGTTGAAGCGCTCCGGGGGTGCCGCGCGCTCCTGCTCGAAACCGACCATCGCCTTGCGCAGCACCGGATCGGCCTGCACCTTGGCGCGGCCGGTGCCGCCCAGCAGATTCTGCAGCGCGTCCCAAAAGGTCTTGACGAACTTCCGCGTCAGCCAGAAGCGGAGCTCCTGCCGGTCCACGGTGTTGAACTTCAGCAGGATGCGGTCTTCGGCCGGCGCGAATTCGACGTGAACCTGATGGAGGCGTCCGCTCATGATCCAATTATAGGGCTGCCGCAGAGGGCGTGTCAGGCCGAGATTCCGACCTGGCTCAATATATAGGCGTAATCGAAAGCGGATTCGCGGAGCGAATCGTAGCGGCCCGAGGCGCCGCCGTGCCCGGCCTCCATGTTGGTCTTGAGCAGCAGCACGTTCGCGTCGGTCTTCAAGGCGCGGAGCTTGGCCACGTATTTCGCCGCTTCCCAATACATCACCTGGCTGTCGGAGAGCGACGTGCGCACCAGCATGTTGGGATAGGGCTTGGCGGCGATGTTGTCGTAGGGCGAATACGACTTCATGTAGAAATAGGCGTCCTTGTCGTTGGGGTTGCCCCATTCGAGATATTCGCCGACGGTGAGCGGCAGCGCGGCGTCGAGCATCGTGTTCATCACGTCGACGAACGGCACGTAGGAAACCACGGCGCGGAAGAGATCGGGGCGGAGATTGGCGACGGCGCCCATCAAGAGGCCGCCGGCGCTGCCGCCCATGATCACGAGCCGGCTCGGGCCGGTGTATTTCTCCGCGACCAAGTGCTCGGCCGCGGCGATGAAATCGGTGAAGGTGTTCATCTTGGCCATCATCCGGCCCTGCTCGTGCCAAATCTTGCCCATCTCGCCGCCGCCGCGGATATGCGCGACGGCCACGCTCATCCCGCGGTCGAGGAGGGAGAGCCGGTTCGAGTTGAACCCCACCGGCGAGGGGACTCCGTAAGAGCCGTAGGAGACGAGCAGCAGCGGCGCACGGCCGTCGCGCACCAGCCCGGCGGGCCGGTGGATCGAGATCGGAATGCGCGTGCCGTCCGCGGCTCTGGCGAACACGCGCTCGGAGCGGTAGCGCGCGGGATCGTAGCCGCCCAGCACCTCGTTCTGCTTCAAGAGCGTGCGCGCCTTCGTGTCCATGTCGTATTCGAACACCGAGCGCGGGGTGATGAAGCTCTCGTAGCCGAAGCGGAATTTACGCGTGTCGAATTCGGCGTTCATGTGCGGATAGGCCGAATAGACCGGCTCGGGAAAATCGATCGCGTGCGCGCCGCCGCCGGAAAAGTCGGTGACGGCGAGGTTGGGCAGGCCGTCGCGCATGGTCGAGATCACCATGTGGCCCGCGAAGCAATCGATGTTCTCGATCATCGTGTCGTCGCGGTGGGCGATGGTCTCGCGCCAGTTCGCTTCGGCGGGATCGGCCACCGGCGCCTCGACGACGCGGAAATTCCGTCCCTTGTCGTTGGTGCGGATGAAGAAACGGCCGCCGTGATGTTCGGGATAATATTCGTGCCCGTCGCGCCGCCGCACCATCAGGCGCAGCGGACCTTCCGGCCGGCGCGCGTCGAGAACGTACGCCTCGGCGGTGACGGAACTCATCGTCAGGACGAACACGTAGTCGCCGCTCCGGGTCCGCTGCGCGAAGACGCGGTAGAGCTCGTCGGTTTCCTCGAAGATCAACTCGTGCGGGCCGCCCAGCCGGTGGCGGAAGATCTTGTTGGAGCGCTTCGTCGTCTCGTCCTCGGTGGCGTAGATCAGCGTGGCGCCGTCCGCGGCCCAGGTGACCGACGTCACGCGTTCGACGACCGCCGCCGACGCGACACCCGTGCGGAGATCCTTGACGTAGAGCGTGTATTGGCGGAACCCCACCGTGTCGGTGGAAAACGCGAGCAGCGCGCCGTCGTCGGAAATTTCGTAGGCGCCCACGTCGAAATAGGCGTGGCCCTTGGACAGCTCGTTCTCGTCGAGCGTGATCTCCTCGGGCGCCTCGAGCGAGCCTTTCTTCCGGCAGTGGATCGGATATTGCAGGCCTTCCACCGTGCGGTGGTAATACCAATAGCCGCGGCGCGGATAGGGCACCGAAAGATCGGTCTCCTTGATGCGCGCCAGCATCTCTTTGTAGAGCGCGTCCTGGAATGGCTTGGTCGGCGCCATCACCGCGTCGGTGTAGCGGTTCTCGGCCTCGAGATAGGCGGTGGTGTCGGGATCGTCCTTGTTGCGCAGCCAGCCGTAATCGTCCGGCAGTACGTCGCCGTGAATCGCGGTCGGCTTGGGAATGCGCTTGGCGGCCGGCGGGGCGGGAACGCCGTCTTTGGGCGACGAATTCATGGCGGCCATTCTTGCTGGGGCGGGGCCGCCGCTTCTAGCACGCCGCGCGTGCGGGCCGCAGCCCCCAACTCACTCCGCGGCGGCGGTCTGGCGCGCGGCTTTGCGCAAGTGGCGCGGCCGGATCACGTTGGTAGCCAGGCCCACTTTCTCGAGGCACCAGAGCACGCCGAAGCTGAGGTCCAGTTCCCACCATTTGTGGCGGTTGCAGGCGCTCGCCTGATCGTGATGGTGGTTGTTGTGCCAGCCTTCGCCCGAGGCGAAGATCGAGGCGATCCAGCTGTTCCGGCTGTCGTCGGGCGTGTCGTAGTTCTTGTAGCCGTGGCGGTGGACGAGGGAATTGACGCCCCAGGTCGTATGCCACGTCGCCACGGTGCGCAGCGCCACGCCCCAGACGAGGAGGCTCCAGGCCATCTGGAAGCCGGCGGCGAATGTGCCGCCCGCGGCCCAGCCGATCGCGAAACCGGCGGCGAAATAGAGATAGAGCTGGGCGATGTAGATCAGGAACACGAGCCAGAAATTCTTCTCGAGCTTGCGGTAGAACGGGTCCGTGAGCAGGTCGTGGGCATAGGCGCTGTAGGGGATCGCGCCGCGCGTGGCGCTGTTGCGGTAGCACAGCCAGCCGACATGGCCCCAGAACCAGCTGACATGCGGCGTGTGCGGGTCTTGCCGCTCGTCGCTGTATTTGTGGTGCATGCGGTGCGCGGTCACCCAGCGCACCGGCGTGTCCTGCATCGAGCAGATGGCGAGGATCACCATGAAGCGCTCGAGCCATTTCGGCACGGCGAAGCTGTTATGGGATAGCAGCCGGTGATAGCCGAGGATGATGCCCTCGCCGAACAGGAAGAAGCCGAAGACGAAGGCGCCGAGCCCCCACCAGCTCCAGAAATAGGGGAACACCGCCAGCAGCGCGAGCGCGTGGACGACGACGAAGGAAATGGCGTAGGGCCATTGGAAGCCGTGCGCCGTCGCCGGGCGCGGCACCCAGCCGTGGCGCGCCTTCGATGCCGCGGTGATCGCGCGCACATCGGATCGTGGCTGTACGCGGGAACTCATCGACGGGATGGCGCCTTGTTCCGGGGTTATGCGGCGCGCGCCGGGCCCACCGGGCGGGCGCGCGATTCGGTTGGAGAGGATCAGCGCACGCTTCGTTCGCAGCCCTTTTTAGTCCCTCGTGCCGCCCCCGTCCATGGCGCGATCCGCCGCGCCGCCGCAGAAAATGTCGAGGCCGCACAAGGCGATGCGCGGGCGGCCTCGTTCCCTACGCCCGCGCCTTCTCGGCATCCGCCTTGCGGAAGGGCGCGGGGAGGGCGCCGATGGCGATCAGGTCCTTGGGCACGATCTGCCAGAATTTCGGCAGCTCGCGGTCCCAATCGCGCAGCAGGCCTTCGGCGAATTTCGACGAGGTCAGGCGCTGGTGCTCCTCGACGAGGCCGCGCAGCAACTGCTCCCAATAGTCGACCTCGACGCGCTGCCAGACGACCGAGTCTTCGTTGATGACGTTGGCGAAGTTGCCGGCCGCGTCGTAGACGAAGGCCGCACCCCCGGTCATGCCGGCGGCGAAATTGTCGCCGACGGGGCCGAGGATCGCGACCGCACCCCCGGTCATGTATTCGCAGCCGTTGGAGCCGCAGCCTTCCACCACCGCGCGCGCGCCGGAATTGCGCACCGCGAAGCGCTCGCCGGCCTGGCCCGCCGCGAACAGCTTTCCGGCCGTGGCGCCGTAGAGCACCGTGTTGCCGATGATGACGTTCCTGTGCGCGTCGATCGGCGAGGTCGCCGGCGGGCGCACCACGATGGTGCCGCCCGAAAGCCCCTTGCCGACATAGTCGTTGGCGTCGCCGAACACTTCGAGCTTCATGCCCTGGACGGCGAAGGCGCCGAGCGATTGGCCCGCCGAGCCGCGCAAGCGGATGGTGATGTTGTCCGCCGGCAGCCCGGTCATGCCGAACTTCCGCGTGATGTAGGACGAGAGCCGCGCGCCGATGGTGCGCTGGGTGTTGCGCACGTTGTAGGCGAGCTGCGTCTTCTCGCCGGCCTCGAGCGCGCGCTTGGCGTCCTTGATCATCTGGGCGTCGAGCGTCTCGGCAACCTCGTTGCGGCCTTCGAGCGTGCAATAGCGCGGCTGATCGCCGGTGTCGGCGCGGGCGAGGATGGGGTTGAGGTCGAGGTCGTCGAGCAGCTCGCCGCCGCGGTCCACCTGGGTCAAGAGGTCGGTGCGGCCGATTATGTCGGCGAGCGAGCGCGCGCCGAGCGAGGCGAGGATTTCGCGCACTTCCTCGGCCACGAAGCTGAAGAGGTTGATGACCTTCTCCGGCGTGCCCGTGAACTTGTCGCGCAGGCGCTGGTCCTGGCTGCACACGCCCACCGGGCAGGTGTTCATGTGGCACTGGCGCACCATGATGCAGCCCATGGCGACCAGCGCGGACGTGCCGAGCCCGTATTCCTCGGCGCCGAGCAGCGCCGCGATCACCACGTCGCGGCCGGTCTTGAAGCCGCCGTCCACGCGCAGCTTGATGCGGTGGCGCAGGCGATTGAGCGCCAGCACCTGATGCACCTCGGCCAGGCCCATCTCCCACGGGATGCCGGCATATTTGATGCTCGATTGCGGCGAGGCGCCGGTGCCGCCGCTATGGCCCGAGATCAGGATCACGTCGGCCTTGGCCTTGGCGACGCCGGCCGCGACCGTGCCGATGCCGGCCTGCGCCACCAGCTTCACGCACACTTTCGCATCGGGATTGATCTGCTTCAGGTCGTAGATGAGCTGGGCGAGATCCTCGATCGAATAGATGTCGTGGTGCGGCGGCGGCGAGATCAACGTCACGCCCGGAGTCGAGCAGCGCAGCTTGGCGATCAGCGCGGAGACTTTGAGGCCGGGCAATTGCCCGCCTTCGCCGGGCTTGGCGCCCTGCGCGATCTTGATCTCGAGCTCCTGGCAATTGTTGAGATACTCGGCGGTGACGCCGAAGCGGCCGGAGGCGACCTGCTTGATGGCCGAGGAGGCGTTGTCGCCGTTGGCGCGCGGCTTGTAGCGCGCCGGGTCCTCGCCGCCCTCGCCGGAATCGGATTTGGCACCGATGCGGTTCATGGCGATCGACAGCGTCTCGTGCGCCTCGGGGCTCAAGGCGCCCAGCGAAATGCCGGGTGCGACGAGTTTCTTCCGGATCTCGGTGATCGATTCCACTTCCTCGAGCGGCACTTTCGCGCCCTTGTAGTCGAAATCGAGCAGGTCGCGGAGATTGAGCGGCGGGCCGGAACGCACCGCGTCGCTGTATTTCTTGTAGATGCCGTAGGCGTCCTTGGCCACGGCCTCCTGCAGCATGTGGATTTGCGTGCCGTCGAAGCCGTGGCGCTCGCCCGAGCGGCGGTAGCGGTAGAAGCCGCCGACCGGCAGTGCCACCACGTCGCCGCGCCAGGCGCGCGCATGCAGCGCGCCCACTTTCTTCTGGATGCCGGAAAGCCCGAGGCCCGAGATGCGCGCCGGCATGCCGGGGAAGAACTCGGCCACCAAGGTGCGCGACAGGCCCACGGCCTCGAAATTGCAGCCGCCACGATAGGAGCTGATCACCGAGATGCCCATCTTCGACATGATCTTCAGCATGCCGTCGTCGACCGACTTCTTGAATTTCGCCAGGCAATCCTCGAGCGCGTATTTGCCGAAAAGCCCGCGGCGGTGGCGGTCGGCGATGGTCTCCTCGGCGAGATAGGCGTTGACCGTGGTGGCGCCCACGCCCACCAGCACCGCGAAGTAGTGCACGTCGAGGCATTCGCCTGCGCGCACGTGCAGCGAGGTGAAGGTGCGGAGGCTCTGCTTGACCAAGTGGGTGTGCACGCGGCCGGCGGCCAGGATCATCGGCACCGGCACGCGGCCCTCGCCCGAATTCATGTCGGAGAGGATCACGTGCACGCGGCCGCCGCGCACCGCGTCCTCGGCCTCCTGGCAGAGGCGGCCGATGGCGGCGCGCAGACCGCCTTCGCCGGTCCCGGCATCGTAGGTGCAATCGAGTTCCACGGCGGTGTCGCCCGCCGGCTGGCGGCGCATGTGCTCGCGCATCGCGCCGAACTCGGCGTTGAGCAGAATCGGCGATTCGAGCTGCAGGATGTTCACCTGCGATTCTTCCTCGGCCAGGATGTTGCCGAGATTTCCGAGCCGGGTCTTGAGCGACATCACGCGCCGCTCGCGCAGGCTGTCGATCGGCGGATTCGTCACCTGGCTGAAGTTCTGCCGGAAGAAATGGTGGAGGCCGCGATACTGGTCCGAGAGCACCGCGATCGGCGTGTCGTCGCCCATCGAGCCCACCGGCTCCTTGCCCTCTTCGGCCATGGGCTGGAGGATCAGCTCGAGATCCTCCATCGACCAGCCGGATTGGAGCTGGCGGCGGCGGAGTTCGTCGCGCTCGAACGCGGGCGGCAGCGCGCGCGCGCCCCGCACCAGTTCGTCGAGCGCGATGCTCTTGGTCACCCAGTCGCCGAACGGGCGCTGCGCGGCCATCCAATCCTTGATCTCGCGGTCCTTGTAGAGCTTTCCTTCCCAGAGATCGACCGCGAGCATCTCGCCGGGCCCGACGCGGCCCTTCTCGACGACGCGCTGCTCGTCGATCTGCACCATGCCGGTCTCGGAGCCGACAAACACCATGCCGTCGTCGGTGATCGTGAAGCGCATCGGCCGCAAGCCGTTGCGGTCCATGCCGGCCACCGCCCAGCGCCCGCCGAAGCCGCAGATCGCGGCCGGCCCGTCCCAGGGCTCCATCACCGCATTGGCGTAGGCGTACATGTCGCGATGCGGCTGCGGGATGCCCTTCCGGTAGGTCCAGGCATCCGGGATCATCATCGACTTGACCATGGGCAGCGAGCGGTCCACGCGCACCATCAGCTCGCAGACATTGTCGAGGATGGCGGAATCCGAGCCGCCCGGCTGGATGACCGGCTTCAGGTCTTCGATGTGCTCGGCGAACATCGGGTGCGCGAGCAGCGGCTCGTGCGCCTTCATCCAACGCACGTTGCCCTTCAGCGTGTTGATCTCGCCATTGTGCGCGAGCACGCGGAAGGGCTGCGCCAGGTGCCAGGCCGGAAACGTGTTGGTGGAATAGCGCTGGTGGAAGATGGCGAAGGCAGAGACGAAGCGCTCGTCGAGGAGATCGGGATAGAAATTCGTGAGCTGCTCGGCCAGGAACATGCCCTTGTAGACGACCGAGCGGCACGACAGCGAGCAGATGTAGAATTCCTTGATCTGCTCGGCGATCGCGGCCTTCTCGATGCGGCGGCGGATGACGTAGAGATCGCGCTCGAAAGCGGAATGCGTGCCGCCCTTGGTGTTGGCGATCATGATCTGCTCGATCTCGGGGCGCGTGGCGTTGCCCTTCTCGCCGAGGGCGGCGATATCCACCGGCACTTGGCGCCAGCCGTAGATTTGGTAGCCGAATTTCAGGATCTCGGATTCGACGATGGTGCGGCAGGTCTCCTGCGCGGCGAGATCGGTGCGCGGCAAGAAAATCATGCCCACGGCGAGCTTGCCCTCGGTCGCGAGATCGTGGCCGGTGCGGCGCACGTGCTCCTTGAAGAATTCCTGGGGGATCTGGACGTGGATGCCAGCGCCGTCGCCGGTCTTGCCGTCGGCGTCGATGGCGCCGCGGTGCCACACCGCCTTTAGGGCATTGATGCCGGCGACGACGACTTCGCGGCGCGGCTTGCCATCCACCGCCACGACCATGCCGACGCCGCACGAATCGCGCTCCTCGTCGCGGAGATAGAGGCCTTCGCGCGCGAGTCTCTCGCTTTCGTTCGCCCAATGCGCGGCGAAGGCGGCGCCGGTTTCGCGGATGTCGTCGGTCATGGGCGTGCTCCCGCCGCGAGCGCGGCGTCTTTCACGGCGATCCCGGCCGGGGCCGTGATCGTCACATGGTTGGGCTGCGCCGCCACGCGTGCGAGCCAGGCGCGGATGGCGGGGTAGGGAGCGAGATCGAAGCCGCCCTCACCGGCGACGTGGGTGTAGGCGTAGAGCGCCATATCCGCGAGGCCGAAGCGGCCGCGCCGATGGCCCGGCTCCTCGACGAAAAAGTCCCGTCCACCCGATTGAGGGCCGGCGAGATGCTTCTCCATCACGCCGAGCGTCAAATATCCGCGCCGCACGCGCTCGGGCAGCTCGCGCGTCTGGCGCTCGTCCATCTTCGGCAGATGCTTCCAGAAGCGCGCCACGGCGATGTTGGGCTCGTGCTCGTATTGCTCGAAGAACATCCATTGGAGGGTGCGCGCGCGCGCCAGCCGGTCGGCGGGGGCGAGCTTGGTGCCCTCGGCCAGATACCAGAGGATCGCGTTCGATTCGCTGAGCACGGTGCCGTCGCCGAATCGCAGCGCGGGGATGCGCCCGTTGGGATTGATCGCGAGGAAGGCGGGCGTCCGCGTCTCGTTCTTCATGATGTCGAGGGTGACGTATTCGAACGGCAGGCCGAGCCAAGTGAGCGCCAGGCGCACCTTGTAGCCGTTGCCGGAGATGGGATCGTCGTAGAGGCGCAGCATGGCAGTCACTCCGCCGCGGCCGCAGTGATGCCGGCGTTCGCGGCTTTCGCCTGGATGTAGCGGTCGATGCTGGCGGCGGCATCGCGGCCGTCGCGGATCGCCCACACCACCAGCGAGGCGCCGCGCACGATGTCGCCGGCGGCGAACACGCCGTCGAGGTTCGACATCAGCGTGCGGCGGTCGATCTTGATCGTGCCCCAGTCGGTCACCGCCAGCTCCGGCGCTTTGAAGAGCACCGGCAGCGGCTCGGGATCGAAGCCGAGCGCCTTGATCACGAGATCGGCCGGGAGCCGGAAGGTCGAATCTTCTATTTTCACGGGCGCGCCGCGCCCGGTCGAGTCGCGCGCGCCGAGGCGCATGCGGTGGCCGATCGCGGTCTGCACTTTCGCTTTGCCGTCGAACGCTTCGGGCGCCGAGAGCCACACGAATTCCACGCCTTCTTCCTCGGCGTGCTTCACCTCGCGCATCGAGCCCGGCATGTTCTCGCGGTCGCGGCGATAGAGACATTTGACCGACTTTGCGCCCTGGCGGACGGCGGTGCGCACGCAATCCATCGCCGTGTCGCCGCCGCCGATCACGACCACATGCTTGCCGTCGGCGTCGAGCTTGCCGCTCTCGAATTCCGGCACCGCGTCGCCGAGGCCCTTCCTATTGCTGGCGGTGAGATACGTCATCGCCTGCACGATGCCGGCCAGGCCCGAGCCCGGCGCCTGCATGTCGCGCGCTTTGTAGACGCCGGTCGCGATCAGCACCGCATCGTGGCGGCGGCGGAGTTCCGCGAACGTGATGTCGCGCCCGATCTCGCACTCGAGATGGAATTTGATGCCGCCGTCGCCGAGCCAGGCGGCGCGGCGTTCGACGATGGTCTTCTCGAGCTTGAAATTCGGAATGCCGTAAACCAGCAGGCCGCCGACGCGGTCGTAGCGGTCGTAGACGTGGATTTGATAGCCCTTCCGCCGCAACTGCTCGGCCGCGGCGAGGCCGCCGGGCCCCGCGCCGACGATGCCGACCGATTGCGCGCGCTCCAGCGCCGGCCGGATCGGCTTCACCCAGCCGCGCTCCCAGGCCGTGTCGGTGACGAATTTCTCGACCGAGCCGATGGTGACAGTTCCATGTCCGGCGGCCTCGATCACGCAATTGCCTTCGCACAGGCGATCCTGCGGGCAGATGCGGCCGCACACTTCCGGCATGTTGTTGGTGGCGGAGGCGACTTCGTAGGCTTCTTCCAGCCGGCCCGCGGCCGTCAGCATCAGCCAATCGGGGATGTTGTTATGGAGCGGGCAGTGGATCTGGCAGAACGGCACGCCGCATTGCGAGCAGCGGCCGGCCTGCTCCTCGGCCTTCGCCGGCGCGTATTCCGCGTAGATCTCGCCGAAATCGTGCCGCCGCGACTCCGCCGCACGCTTTTCCGGCATGCCCTGCGGGACGGTCACGAAACGCAGCATAGGGGCGGCCATTGGTATCCGATCCTCGGCCGTTCGGCGCGCGCCCGGCCCTATTCACATGGCGCTCCGCAGAGTGCGTGCAGCGCAACAATGGCTGTGTATCGCCTCCAAAGCGTGTTTTCCAGAGAAAACTTAAATATAAGACAGTATTTATGCCTTTATTTTTTCTAATCCAGCGGCTGACTTAATCTTCGGCACAGTGCTTTAAGATTGGTCCGCATAAACAGGGAATAATTTATGTCCTAATAGCGAATTCTCGACAGGGAAGCATTACGCTGCCGCCGACGGGCAAAAGCCCCGCGCTTGCGAGCCTCGCCACGAGCCACGTCGCGGATGTCTGATCCCACGCAAACGTGCGCGATGACGATGAATTCGGGGTTGGACGAGGGCCGCAGCGGCACTGGGCGCCCGGCCCCGCGTGTCACGCGTAGCGCGGATGCGTCCAGCGGCCGCCGCGGCGGTGGCGATCCATGTAGGTCGGCAGGATCAGCTCGACGCTGGTCGGCACGATGCCGAAGGCCTGGAAGCCCTTGGCGCCCGCCGAGACGACGTTGTCGGCGACG
>Ga0268299_1001749_pt1 | contig 33094 bp, 24 predicted proteins | sample NOBtaG_FD_193484 | JGI IMG/M metagenome (GOLD analysis project Ga0268299, IMG submission 193484) | Activated sludge microbial communities from bioreactor in Nijmegen, Gelderland, Netherland - NOB reactor | ecosystem: Engineered > Bioreactor > Aerobic > Activated sludge | place: Netherlands... | reverse complement strand
CCCGCCGATGATCCGGTCCGACGCCAGGAACAGGCCCGGGCCGATCGTGTTCGCCCAGGCCGGCACGAGCGTCGTCCGGCTGCGGAAGCTCGTCAGGGCGTTCTGTTCGACCGTGAGCGGATGGAGCCGGGCCCCGAGGCGGTGCGTCTGGGCCTTCCACTCGTCGGCCGAGGCGAACTCGGCCGCGAAGTGCGGCTCCCAGAAGGCGATGTGGCAGACCCGGCCGATGCCGAACACGGTGACGAGCTTCGCGCCGCCCTTGCGGAGTTCGGCGATCTGTTGGCCGTACGTCGGCAGCTCGTCCTTGAGGGCGAAGTGGCGCTGCCCCTTCGGCACCGTCGCCGTCTCGAGCGGGCCGTAGAACGCCTGCTCCATCGCGTGCTGAAAGCCGCCCGGCGTGCCCGGCGGCAGGGTGTTGCCCTGGGCGTCGGACCACTCGTCCATGTTGAAGCCGTGGACGTGGTCGCAGCCGACGCCCCACTCGTTGAGGAAGAAGACCGTCCAGCGGTACATGCCCATCGGGCCGACCGGCAGGATGAGGACGAGCTGCCTCCCGGCCTGGCGGGCGAACTGGATCTCGCGGGCGATCTCGTGGCCCATGTAGGTGTCGAAGTCGGACAGCGACCGGCACGGGAACGGGTGGAAGTCGTGGTGCCACCACGCCTTGCGGGCGACGGCGGCCGAGCCGCCGAGGGCGGCGAAGCAGTCGATGCGGGCCAGGTCCCAGCCGCGCGGCAGGAAGCCGTCCATGAGCGAGCCGGACAGGGTGCTGAGCAGGTCCATGGGTGCCTCGTCGGTGCCGGTGGGGTCGCCACGGTCAGCAAAGCCGGCCGGGGCCGGAAGGTCAATCGAAAAGTCCTCGCCTCCCTTGTTTCCCTACGGGGGGGCCCTACAACGGTAGAATCGTCGGTAGGGAATACTACGCGCTCGGCTGTCGAGCCGTCCACCGCTGGAGGCTTTCCGCAATGGCTTGTCTGCGTCTGTTGCCGCTCGTCGCCCTGCTCCTCGTCGTCGCGCCGCAGCTCCAGGTGCGCGCCCAGGACAAGGCCGTCCTGCTCAAGTGGAAGTTCGAGAAGGACAAGGCCTTCTACCAGAAGATGACCACCAGCACCGACCAGACGATGAAGATCGCCTCGGCCGACTTCAAGCAGACCCAGAAGCAGACCTTCATCTTCCAGTGGACCCCGACCAAGGTCGAGGAGAAGTCCGTCGTCCTGACCCAGAAGATCATCGCCGTCCAGATGGACATCGACATCGGCGGCCAGAAGATCACCTTCGACTCGACGAAGGAAAAGCAGCCGAACAACAACCTCAACGACTTCTTCAACGCCCTGAAGGACTCCGAGTTCACCGTCACCCTCGACACGGCCGCGATGAAGGTCACCAAGGTCGACGGCCGGCAGGCGTTCCTCGACAAGCTCGTCAAGACGAACCCGCAGATGAAGCCGCTCCTGGACCAGATCCTCAGCGAGCAGGCCCTGACCGAGATGGCCGAGCCGGCCTTCGCCGCCATCCCGGGCAAGGAGGTCAAGAAGGGCGACACGTGGGAGCGGTCGAGCAAGCTCGACATGGGCCCGATCGGCAAGTTCGAGAACAGCTACACCTACACCTACGAAGGCCCGGCCGACAAGCTCGAGAAGATCAGCGTCAAGAGCACGCTGAAGTACAAGGAGCCGACCGAGCAGGGCGGCGTCGGCGGCCTGCCGTTCAAGATCAAGCAGGCCGACCTCAAGAGCAGCAGCGCCTCGGGCACCGTCCTGTTCGACCCGGCCGTCGGACGGGTCAGCAAGTCGGACATGACCGTCGACCTGAAGGGCAACCTCCAGATCGAGATCGGCGGCCAGACGACCCTGGTCGATCTGACGCAGAAGCAGACCAGCACGGTCGAGACGACCGACACCGACCCGCTGAAGAAGTAACGCCGCGGCAAGCGGTAGCGACCGGGCCGGTCGTCGGGGCGATCCGACGACCGGCCCGGTTCGTTTTTGGCGCGGGTGGCGTCCGTCCGGGCGAGCCGGGAGCGTAAGCTCCCGGAGGGGCACCGCCATGACGACCGAACTCCGCGCCGACCTCGACGCCTTCCGGCACTACATCCGCACGGAGCGCGGCCTGGCGGCGAACACCCTGCTCGCCTACGGCCGCGACCTGGAGCGCTTCGCCGCCTGGGCCGAGGACGGCGGCATGGCGGAGTATCTCAAGCCGACCCTGCCCGAATTGACGCGCTACCTCGAACACCTCCGCGGCGAGGGCCTCTGCCCCCGTTCGCAAAGTCGGCACCTCGTCGCGTTGAAGATGTTCTACCGCTTCCTCCGCCTGGAGGAGCGCACGACGCAGACGGCGACCGACCTGCTCAGCACTCCGACGCTGTGGGAGCGCGTCCCGCAGGTGCTTTCGCCCGACGCGGTGACGCGCCTGTTAAACGCCCCGACGCCGCTCGACCGGCTCTACCTGCGCGACCGGGCCTTGTTGGAGGTGCTCTACGCGACCGGCAGCCGGGCGAGCGAGGTCGTCGGCCTCCGGGTCGCCGACGTCCACCTCGGGTCGAAGTTCTGTAAGTGCTTCGGCAAGGGGAGCAAGCAGCGGATCGTGCCGCTCGGCTCGCACGCGGTCGAGGCCCTGCAAGCGTATCAGGAAGGGCTCCGGCCGCGCCTGCTGCACGGCATCCCGGACTGCCCGTGGGTGTTCGTCAGCCGGGGCGGCCGGCCGCTGAAGCGCGAGGGGTTGTGGGTGATCGTGAAGAAATACGCCCGGCGGGCCGGCCTGCCGGCGAAGGTCAGCCCGCACACGCTGCGGCACAGCTTCGCGACGCACCTGCTGGAGCGCGGGGCCGACCTGCGCACGGTGCAGGAACTGCTCGGCCACAGCAACATCCAGACGACGCAGCGCTACACGCACATCGACCGCGAACGGCTGCGGGCGATCCACAAGAAGTTCCACCCCCGCGGTGACGGGGGCGAGGCGTCGTGACGCTCAGCGGTTGATGCCGAACGGCGCGAGCGGCAACGGCCGGGGCGACTTGTCCGTGTCGAGGATGCGCGCCGGGGTCCGGGTCAGGCCGTTGTTCGTCAGCCAGAAGTTCGGGTACTTCTCGAAGTCGCGCGTCCGCTGCTCGCGCAGGGTGCGCTTCTCGAACACGTCGTTGAGGAACGTCTTGAGGATCCAGTTCTCGGTCGGGAACTCCGCCGCGAGCAGCTGGCTGTTGCCGAGCTTCGTCTCGACGGCTAGCTCCTTGAGCAACTCGAAGTCCTTCGGCGGGTTCTTCCGGTCCGGCGCGTAGGTCGGGTCGATCGACTTGAGCAGCTGCGAGGCGACCGTGGGGCTGCCCTCTTCTTCCTTGCCGTAGATGAACGCCATCGGCAGCTTTTGCTCGCGGCCGAGATCCTTGATCCAGTTGACGATCGGGACGGTCTGGCCGCCGAGGGTCGGGCTGATCGACAGGAAGATAGCAGCGGCGAGGTCGCGGCCCTCTTCTTTTTCGAGGATGAAGTTGTTCAGCGGCAGCTGGTTCAAGATGACCAGGCCGACGTTCGGCTGGATCGGCTTCGCCTGACGGCGGCGGTATTCCGACGCCATCCACAGAGCACCGAGGGTCGCCCCCTGGCCGGCCCCGACGACGACGATGTTCGACGTGTTGACGTCGCCGTTGTCGTTGAGCCGGTCGAGGAACGCCCGGACCGTCGTGATGTCGTTGACGAGGTAGGCGTAATACGCCGGCTTGAAGTCGCCGTGGCTGATCGACTCGGGGACGCCGCCCTTGGGCCGATTGATGTAGCGCTGGTTGTAGAGGAACTCGTTCGCCCAGAAGACGTCCTTGTCGATGGACGTGCTCTCGCCGTGGCCGCGGAAGTCGAACGTCACGACGGTGTGGCCGGCTTTCTGGAACGCCTCGGCGAGGCTCTTCATGCCCTTGGTCGAGTCGCCGCCCTGCTTGTCGAAGTGGTGCAGCAGGAGGACCGTCACGCCGTCCTTGCCCTTGTTCCCCTTGAACAGGTTCACCTTGAGGTGGACGCCATCGATCGTATCGACGGTGTACGACTTGAACTTCTCCGGGGCCGGGGCCTGAGCCGGGGCCGCCGGGGGTTGCAGCAGGACCGCTAGCAGCGGGAGGACCAGGGCGTACCGGATCGCTCGCAGGGACTGCATCTCGACACCTCCGCCTCGACGTGCGCGCAGTGCTACCATTCCATTCGATGATAAACCCCGCCGTTGGCGCGGTCAAGGAAACGCCGGCCCGGATCGCGACCATTCCGCCCGGAAGATGGGTAGGTCCGGCTTGCCGAGCCGGACCATCCCAGGGCGGAGGCATCCTCCCTGCGTTGCGGCTGGCACCGGGTCTTCTCTGGTGCCGCTCGGCCCTGACCCGATCCGGAACCGGACCCGTTCTCGCGGCGATTGCTCTGTTCCGCCCTCGGCGTTTCTGGCATGATGCCTCGCCGCTGAGGTCACGGGTCGCAGGGAGGCGATCGGAATGTCGGATGCCCCGCCCACCGAACCGCGACGGCCGCTCCGCCGCGCCCTGCTCGCCGGGGCGCTGCTCGGCGGTCTGCTCGTCGTGCTGTGGGAGGCGGCCTACATCCTCGTCGGCTCCAACCTGCGCGAAGTCGTCCCGGGCGCGTTCTACCGCTGCGCCCAACCGACGCCGGCCGACCTGGCCCACGCGCGCGATCGGTACGGCGTCCGGACCGTCCTCGCCCTGCGCGGCGTTTGCGACTTCGAGGCGTGGTATCGCGACGAGGTGCGCGCCGCGGAGGGACTCGGATTGTCGATGGAGGTGCTGACCTTCTCGGCCGGCCGGTTGCCGAGCGTGCCGGCCGTGCGCCGGCTGTGCCAGATCCTCGACGACGCCGAGCCGCCGCTGCTCGTCCACTGCCAGCGCGGCGTTGATCGGACCGGCCTCGTTGCGACCCTGTACCTGCTCCTGAAGACCGACGCCACCCTCGACGAGGCCCGCGGGCAGCTCAGCCTCCGCTACCTGCACATCAACGCCGGCCGGACGCGGGCCATGGGCCGGTTCCTCGACCTGTACGCCGCCTGGCTCGACGGACAAGGCGAGGGCCATCGGCCGGAACTGCTGCGCCACTACCTCCTCGAAGTGTACCGCCCGCCGCACGGCTACGGCCGGATCGAATTGCTCTCGCCGCCGGCGCACGGCGAGCCGCTCCGGCTCGAACGCGACGAACCGACGGCGATCCCGGTGCGCGTCTGGAACGACTCGGGCGACGACCTGCCGCTGAGCCCCGGCCTGCTCGGCGGGCCGTACCTGCGCTGGCACCTCTCCGACGCGAACCGCAAAGCGGTGGACGAGCCGCGGCCCGGCGGCCTGCGCGAGGTGCGCGTCCCGCCCGGCGGCTCGGCCGACCTGTGCGTCTACCTGCCGGCCCTGAAGACGCCCGGCCGCTACCACCTCATGATCGACCTGTTCGAGGGCCTGGTTGGCTCGTTCGCCGTGTACGGGTCCGACCCGCTGTTCGTGGAGCTGGACGTGCCATGACGAGCGCCCTCCGCTGGGGCGGAAGCCTCCTGTTGCTCGGCGTCCTCGCCTGGCGGCTCCCGTGGGACCAGGTCGGCGAGTGCTTCGCCCGCCTCGACGTGCGCCTCTGGGGCGTCGCCGTCGGGCTCTATCTCGTCTGCCAGGTGGTGAGCAGCCTGCGGTGGCAGCTCCTGTCCGGGCCGCTCGGCTTCCGGGCGTCGTTCGGCCGGTTCGTCGGCATGTACCACATCGGCATGTTCTTCAACCTCGTCCTGCCGACCAGCGTCGGGGGCGACGTCGTCCGGGCGTACTACCTCGCCGGGGTGCCGCACGATGGGGCGGGGGGGAGGCGGACGCACGCGGTGCTGAGCGTCTTCCTCGACCGGCTCAACGGCCTGGTGCTGCTCGTCGCCCTGGCCGGTTTCGCGGCGGCGTTTTCGCCGGTGGCACTGCCGCCGTGGGTCTACGTCGCGGTAGGCGTCGCGGTCGCCGGCCTCGTCGGCGGGGTCGTCTTCCTGTTCGCCGGCGGCTTCGTCCTCCAGGCGGTGCTGCGGCGTTACCCGGGCCTGCTGCGAAGCAGGTACGTCGCCGTCCTGGGCCGGCTCCTGCTGGCGGCCCAGATCTACCGCCGCCATCCGGGGACGCTCCTCGCCGCGTCGGCGCTGTCGCTCGTCGTCCAGGCGCTCAACGTCGTTCTGGTCTGGTGCATCGGCGCCGGCCTCGGCCTCGACGTGCCGCTCGTCTGCTACGGCGTCGTCGTGCCGCTGACGTCGCTGCTGACGCTCCTGCCGCTCAGCGTCAACGGCATCGGCCTGCGCGAGGCCGGCTTCGCGGTCCTGCTCGCCCCGCTCGGCGTCGCGGCCGCCCCGGCGGCGACGCTCGGCTTGCTGCAATTCCTGGCGACGATGGCGTGCAGCCTCGTCGGCCTGGGCTTCTACCTCTTCGGCCGATACCCGCGCTATCGGCCTGCCTTCCCCGAAAAAACGTCCGAGGAGGCCGGCCATGACCGTACTGTCCGTCGTGATCCCGATCAAGGACGAGAAGGACAACCTCGGGCCGCTGCATAGCCGGCTCCGGGCCGCCCTCGACCCGCTCCTGTCGCCGACGGCCGCCACGCCGCTGGCCGACTACGAGCTGCTCTTCATCGACGACGGCAGCACCGACGGCTCGCACGCCGTCCTCGAAGAACTGGCGCGCAAGGACGCGCGCGTCAAGGTCGTCCGCCTGCGCCGCAACTTCGGCCAGACGCCGGCCCTGCGCGCCGGGATCGACTTCTCGCGCGGCGACGTCCTCGTCACGATGGACGGCGACCTCCAGAACGACCCTGCCGACATCCCGCGGCTGCTCGAAGTGTTGAACCAAGGCCATGACGCCGTCTTCGGCCGGCGGGCGAACCGCCAGGACGACTACCTCGTCCGCAAGCTGCCGAGCCGGATCGCGAACTGGGTCATCCGCAAGACGACCGGGACGAACGTCCACGACCTCGGCTGCACCCTGCGGGCGATGCGCCGCGAGCTGGCCGAGTCGTTGCCGCTGTACGGCGAGATGCACCGCTTCATCGCCGTCCTGTGCCAGATGCAGGGGGCGAAGGTCGCCCAGATCGACGTGACGCACCACGCCCGGACGGCCGGGAAAACGAAGTACGGCCTGTCGCGGACGTTCCGCGTCGTGCTCGACCTGATGACGGTCAAGTTCCTGCACGGCTACCTGACCCGGCCGATGCACGTCATGGGCCTGGCCGGCCTGACGTGCATGGCCCTCGGCGTCGTCGCCCTCGTCGCGACCGTGGCGATGAAGTACCTCTGCACGCCGCCGCTGTTCATGACCGGCAACCCACTGCTCCTGCTCAGCGTCATGCTCGAACTGGTCGGCGTCCAACTGATCGGCATGGGCCTGCTCGGCGAGGTCCTCTCGCGGACGTACTTCGAGAGCCAGGGCAAGACGGCGTACCTGGTGCGCTCGACGACCAACCTCGACCCGCCCGACGAGCAACGCCGGGCGGCGTGATGCCGAATCCGGTTGAATCGCTTCGTAGGACGACCCTCCTGGGTCGTCCGGCTTGTTGAGGGACGACCCAGGAGGGTCGTCCTACGAAAGACAACGAACCATCACGATCCGTCAGTGGTTCGCCTTACCGCACGAACTGGAATTCCGGCTGCAGGAACACTGCCCAGAGCAGGTCGCTCAGGCCGTCGTCGGTCATCGGCGCGCCGAGGAACCCTAGCGCCGTCGCCGTCTCCTTTGCCGTCGGCCGGCGCGACAGGGCCGCCCGATACACCTCGGCGACGACGACCTCGGGGGCGGCGTCGCCGTGGCGTTTGCGGAGGTTCTTCGCCCCGCGGTCGAGCAGCTCGGCGAAGATCCGGCCGTTGCTTAGGTCGAGGGCCTGGAGCGTGCTCAGGTCGTCCGGCCGGGTCGTCACCACCTGCTCGCGGTTCGGCCGGCCGAGCGACCGCATCAGCGGATCGGCCACGACCAAGGCCGCCCGTACCGGCTCCGGGCCGCGGTCGATGCCCTTCGGCAGGTTGGTCGCCTTCGGGGCCGTGTCGGTCACGCGCCAGACGGCGTCGAGGAACTGCTCCGCCGTCAGCCGCTTCGGCAGTGGCCCGCGGAATATGTAGTCGCCCGCCTCCGGCTCGCGGGCCAGCGGCACGCTCGCCGACTGGTACGCGCGCGACGTGACGATCAGCTCCAGGGCCTTCTTCAGGTCGTGGCCGTTGTCGGCCAGGTGGACGGCGAGGAAGTCGAGCAGGTCGGCGCTCCACGGCTCGTTGCTCATCACGTCGACCGGGTGGACGACGCCGCGCCCCATCAGGCGCTGCCACAGCCGGTTGACGACCGTACGCGTCAGCCGGCCGTTGTCCGGCTGGGTCAAGATCTCCGCCAGGCGCTGGAGCCGCTCCGTCTTTGGCTTGCCGGCGTCGATCGTGCCCAGTTCGGGGAACGGGAACGCCGGTTTCGCGGTCGCGCCGATCGGCTTGTCGCAGCGGTGGATCTCCAGCGGCTTGTCGGCGATGACGGCCGCCAGGCCGTAGGCGTCGGTCAGCTTCCAGTCGTCGATGAAGCTGTCGTGGCACGACGCGCACTTGAGGTTGACGCCGAGGAACACCTGGCCGACGTTCTGGGCGAACTGCAGCTCGACGACCTGGCTGGCGTTGACGACGCCGCGCCACTTGATGCCCTTGATGAAGCCCTCCGCCTCGGCTGACGGCGTGATCAGCTCGCGGACGAAGCGGTCGTAGGGCTTGTTGTCGTGGAGGGCCTTGTAGAGCCAGTCGGTGATCTGCTTCCGGCCGCCGTCGATGTAGCCGGTCCCCTGGTAGTCGTTGCGGAGCAGGTCGTTCCAGAACGTGAGCCAGTGCTCGGCGTAGGCGCGCTTGTCGTCGAGCAGCCGGCGGACGAGCTTCGTCCGCTTGTCGGCCGCCGGGTCGGCGACGAACACGTCGAGGTCGCCCGGCGTCGGCACGAGGCCGACGAGGTCGAGCGCGACGCGGCGGTAGAACGCCGCGTCGTCGAGCGGCGGCGGGGCGGCGACCTTGTTCTTTTCCCAGTAGGCGTCGAGGATGCGATCGACCGGGTTGGTCCGCCCGTCGCGGGCCGGCGGCAGGTCGGGCCGGCGCGGCTTCAGCGGCGCGACGTAGCCCTTCTTCGCGAACGAGAAGCCCTCCTGCCAGGCGACGCCCTCGTCGATCCAGGCGCGGAGGACGGCGACCTCCTTCTCGGTGAGCGCCGCGCCTATCGGCGGCATCCGCTCGCCGGGCTCCTGGCTCGTCACGCGCTTCAGCAGTGGGCTGTCACCGCTCTTGCCGGGGACGACGGCCTTCGACTTGACGAGCGCCTCGCGCGTGTCCATCGACACGCTTCCCTTGTACTTGCCGTTCGTGTGGCAGCTGGCGCAGCGCGCCTTGAGCAGCGGCAGGACGTCGTGGGCGAAATCGACCGGGGCGGCCGCCGCGGGCAGCGCGAGGGCGAGGGTAGCCAGGAGGGCCGTCGGTCCGGGGTGTCGCCGCACGGGGTTTCTCGGGTTTACGGTGCTGGCCCGTCCGGGATCTGAGCCTGAATCTGTTTTAACAGGTCGGCTGCGGCTGCTCCAACGATATTCTCCGACTGTGCCTTCGCGACTTCCCGCAAGGTATCCTTGATCTCCTTGGTGTACGTGCTCCCCGGACACAGCGCCTCAAGCGTGAGAGCCTGGGCGGCCATCACCCTCAAGATCTGGTCGGCAACAGGATCCTGCTTGGTATTCCTGAGGATCTCTTTCAGGATCATGATGTAAGTTGCTTTATCTTTCTTCAATTCGTCAAAAGCCGTGATCAGCTTCTTCGGATCCACAGATCCTGGCTGTGGATTCGGCTTCGTGGGGGCAACTACGGTGGCCGCCGGGAAGGACTCGATGGCCTGGTCCAGGAAGCGGTCCCTTCCCTTTAGAACACCCTGGGCGGGTTTGCCATGTTCAACACGGGCGTGACCGACCTGGCACCGGAACTGACCGGCTGGTAACGTGGACAAAGCGTACACGACGGTCGTCGCCAAATTGAAGCTCACCGGCGGATTCGCCGAGGGAACCATCAGCGTGACGGGGACGCTCAACCCCGAGACGGACGTCTACGAGATCCCGGCCAAGGCGGTAACGGACGCGCTGTTCCTGGCGTTCGCTACTCAGTTCGGCCCCGAAGCGACGAACCCGCCGTGTGTGCTGAAAGGGGCGGCTGCCCTGACCTTCAAGTCCGAGACCGCTACCCTGGACGGGGCGCACAAGACGAAAGCGCTGACGGTGACCTGGGTCAAGGGGCCGAAGTGCTGTCCGTGAACCGAAGCGGGGCGGTCCGTGACTGCTCGGGGGGCGAGATGGAGAGGAGGCGGCTCACTTGTTGCGCCGCCTCCTCGGCGGCACAGACGCTGTGCCGCCCTTCCCTACGACCTCAGCCCTTTGAGGTCAGCTCGCGGATCGGCTCGGGGTCATCCAGGAGATACACCGGCCGGCCCTGGTGGTCGGGCAGGGTCGTCGTCGGATCGACGCCGAGGACGCGGTACAGCGTCGCGAGGACGTTCTGCGGCGTGTAGCCCGGCCCCTGCGGCACGTCGCCGAGGCGGGTCGTCGCGCCGACGACCTGGCCGGTGCGCAGCCCGCCGCCGGCGAACAGGGCGAAGCCGGCCTGCGGCCAATGGTCGCGGCCGCCGGTCGTGCCGCGCTGCGTCCCGACGCGCGGCGTCCGGCCCATCTCGCCCCAGACGACGACCGCGACGTCGTCGGCCAGGCCGCGCTCGTGCAGGTCGGTCACCAGGGCGTACAGCGACCGGTCGAACTGCGGCAGGACCACCCGCAGGCACTCGAAGATGTGGTCGTGGTGGTCCCACTCCCGGTTGCACTTCTGCGGCACGTCGTGGTTGCGTGGCGTCAGCGTCACGACCGGCACCCCGGCCTCGACGAGTCGCCGCGCCTGGAGGTATTCGGTGCCCTTGCCGTAGCGCAGCCGGACCGCCTCCGGCTCCTTGCTCACGTCGAAGGCGTCGCGCGCCTTGTTCGTCGCGATCATCTCCAGGGCCTGGGCGGTGAAGGCGTCCGCGCCGGCGAGGTTGCCGCGCCGGTCGTCGAGGTCGCGCCGCAGGCCGTCGAACGCGGCGAGCAGTTCCTTGCGATCGCCGAGACGGTCGAGCGTCACCTCGCGGGAGAGGCCGAGGTTGGCGGCCCGCTCGCCGGGGATGTACGGTTCGTGCGGCTTGCCGAGGAAGCCGGGCCGCGGGGCGTGGTTGGCGTCGCCGAGATAGACGTGGGCCGGCAGCGGCCGGCGGTCGCCGGCGTCGTGGCGGAGCTTGCTCACCACGGAGCCGAACGCCGGCCGGTCGCCCTGGAGGAAGCCGCTGTACAGCTCCGGGGCGGTGTGGCCCTGCTGTTGGAACTTCAGATTGCGGACGACGGCGAGCTTGTTGGCGATCGTCGCCTGGAGCGGCAGATGCTCGCACAGGTCGAAGCCAGGGACGTTCGTACGGATCGGCTTGAACTCGCCGCGCACCTCGACCGGGGCGTCCGGCTTCAGGTCGTAGGTATCGACGTGGCTGGGTCCGCCGTTGAGGTAGACCATGATGACGGCCTTGCGCGACGGCTGGCCGGCGCGGGCGCGCAGCACGTCGGCGAGGGTGAGGCCTCCGGCCAGCGCGCCGACGCGGAGGAAGCCGCGTCGGCTCATCCGGCCGTCCCGGGTGGATACGTGGAGCATGGTCGACCTCCGCTGGGCGTTCCCTCGCGCCAGGATGGCACCTCCGGCGGGGTATCTCAAGCGGGAAATCGGTCTTTCGGACCCGCGTACGCCGCCATTATTACGGCCCGGTCGACCGCGGCGGGGCGACCCGGGCGTCGCGTTCCTCCTTCGCCTTGCGGACCACCGCGAGGTTATCGCGGATCCACCCCGCATCTGGGTCGAGGCGGGCCGCCGCCTCGCACTCGCGCAGCGACTCGTCGAGTTCACCCTTCTGGTAGAGGCTCCAGCCGAGGTTGCCGCGGGCGAAGGCGTAGTTGGGATCGATCCGGAGCGCCGTCCGGAAGCACGCGATCGCCTCTTCCGATTTGCCGGCGTTGCGGAGGGCGAACCCCAGGTTGTCGTGGGCCCAGACGTTGCGGGGCTCGAGGCCCGTCAGCGCCCGGAGCGCGGCGACGGCACCGGGCCAGTCTCGCTTCGCCAGGCAGGCGAGCCCCATGTTGTGGTGGGCGGCCGACAGTTTCGCGTCCAGGCGGATCGCCTCGCGGAGGCTGGCGACCGCTTCCTCGACCGCGCCGCGGTCGTACAGGCAGCGGCCGAGGTTGTTATGCGCGAGGGCGTCCCGGGAGTTGAGGTGGACGACCTCGCGTAGATGAGGCAACCCCGCGGCGAAATCCTTCTTCGCCTTGCACAACGTCCACCCGAGGAAGCCATGGAGCCTGGCGTCCGCCGGGAAGCGTTTCAGCGCGTCCCGGGCGCAGGCGACGGCCGCATCGACGTCCCCTTTCGCGTTCAAGGCCGCCGCGACCTCGTAGTGGTAGGCGGAATCGCCGGGTTCGATCTCGGCGGCCTTCTGGAGCGACGCGACCGCCTCGCCCCACTCCCTCCGGACGCGGAGGGCCAGCCCGAGGTTGTGGTGGGCGGCTGCGTTTCTCTCCCACAGTCGGACCGCCTCGCGCAGGCAGGCGACGGCCTCGACCACGGCCCCGCTGTCGAGCAGACAGCGGCCCAGGTCGTTCTGGGCCCGCGAGCAATCGGGATTGGGGATCGATACACCGGGGACGACCTCCGCGGAACAGAGCCGGACGACCTCCCGCAAGTGCGGCAACCCGGCGGCGTAGTCCTTCTTAACTTTGCACAGGGTCCACCCGAGAAACTTGAGGAGTTGGCGGTCGCCCGGAAAGCGCTCTAGGGCCTCGCGTGCGTGGGTGATGGCCGCGTCTTCCTCGCCCGCGGATAGGAACGTGGTTGCGACCTCGCGGTCGTATTCCGGACGTGCGGGATCGACCTCGGCCGCCTTGTTGAAGGCCGCGATTGCCCCCTGCGGGTCTCCCTTTCCCTGAAGCGCCCGGCCCAGGCCGGCGTGGAACTGCGCGGCTGCCGCGGGAGGGGCGAGTCGGATCAGCTCGCGGTACTCGGCCTCCGCCGCCTGCCAGGCTTGCTTCCCGAGCAGGCCGTCCGCCAACTCCGCGGCGACCGTGAGGTCGCCGCGGTGCCGAAGGCCCCACTCCAGCGCGACCGCCCTCGCGCGGTCGAAGTCGCCCTTCTGGACGAGCACGCGAACGACGTATGGGGTGGCCCGCTTCTCGGCGGCCGGGCCGTGGCGGGCGATGTCGGCGAGGATCTCGAGCGCACTGTCGAGGTCGTCGTGGCCGTTCCAGATGTCGTCGAGGTACCGGAACCGCATGTCGAGGTCGTCGGGCCTGAGCCGGACGGCCTCCCGGAACGCCGCGAGCGACGCCCCGCGGTCCCTCCCCGCCAGGCGGTCTGCCAACTGGATGTAGTTGTCCGCCGATGGGTCGATCCGGACCGCCTCTCGCGCGGTGGCGATGGCGTCGTCGTGGTGTCCGAGTTGGCTCTGCACGATGGCCAGGTAGTTCAGCATCGGCACGTGGTCGGGCCGGACCCCCCGGGCCGCCATCAGGTGGCCGAGTTGCCGCGAGGGGTGGAGCGAGCCCGAGAAGACGCTGACCTCGAAGTTCAGGAAGAAGTCGTTCGGATGGATGCGGTGGGCGGCCAGCAGGAGCGGGGTCGGGTCGAGCCCCCGCTACTTCGCCAGCCGGGCGAGTACGCCCAGGGAAGCGACCGGGGCGGCCGACAGTTCGGTATCCCGGATCAGCGCTTCGGTTCGCTCCTTGTCCGCCCGGACCGCCGGGTCGCGTAAGCGGTCGAGCCAGGGACCGCGATCGACCCGCCGCAGCACGCCGAGCAACTTCCCCGCGGCCTCCGGATCCGGCTCGTAGACGGCCCAGACGTCCAGCGCCTCGATCAATTGCGGCCGGATCGCGGAGTCGGCCACGCGCGCGGCAAGGTCGTCGGGGGGAGCGGCGGCGAAGTCGAGGCCCCGGGTCAGAAAGGCAGCGCGGTACCGCACCGGGGTCGTAGTCTTGTTCGGCGTTTTGGGGTCGTGAGTCAGTGAGCGGGAGCGGATGTCGTCGAGCTCCTCGAAGAAGGCCAGGTCGCTCTTCGCCCGCTCGATCTCCGGCACGAGTTCCGGAGCGTCGCCCCCATCGAGCGCCTCGGCGGCCCGGTCCAGGGCTTTGCGGGCCGCGCGGTACCGCCCCTGGTCGCGTAGGTCGGTCGCGAGCGCCACCAACTGGGGGACGTTCTCGCGGACCTGCCGGGACTTCTGCTTCTGCCACCAGGCGAACGCCGCGGCACCGACGGCCAGGAGCAGCACGGCCGCGCCAAGCCACAGTTGCCCGCGCCGCCGCTTGCGCTGTTCCTTCTCGCGTCCCTCGGCTTCGCGGCGGGTGTTCGCCTCCTCCGCCGCCCGCGCGTCGGCCGCGGCCCGCTCCCGCTCGGCGGCCCGCAACCGCTCCTCGACCCCCGCATGGTAGGCGGCCACGGCGTCGGCGACCGCCTTGCCGTCCGCCGGGCGGTCTTCCGCCTTCGGGGAAAGGCAGCGACCCGCCAGCGCTACGAGTTCGGTGTCGGCCCCGCGCGCCTCGAGGCGCGCGAGCGCCTCGGCCACGTCCCCCGCGGCCGCACGGGCCAGCACGGCCCGCGCCCCGTCACCGGCGAACGGCGGGTGGCCTGTCAGGATCTCGCACAGGATGCCGCCGAGCGCGAACACGTCGGCCCGCGGGTTCACCAGTTCGCCGCGGGCCTGTTCGGGGGCCATGTACGCCGGCGTACCCATCACCGCCCCGGCGGCCGTCGCCGATTCGTCCTCCGCCGTGACCGCCTCGCCAGCCGCGTCATCCCCCGACTCCGAGCGAGCGAGCCCCCAGTCCATGACCTGCACTTCGCCGAAGGCACCGACCATGACGTTCGCCGGCTTCAGGTCCCGGTGGATCACCCCGCGGCTGTGCGCGAACGCGACCGCCTGGGCGACCTGTTCGAACACCTGGACGAACCGCGGCAAGTCGGCGGCAAGGCGGTCGCGGAGGAGGTCGGCGAGCGTCCGACCGGCGATCAACTTCATCGCCAGGAAGGGGGAGCCGTCCGGCAACGAGCCCACCGCGTACACAGGCGGCACCCCCGGGTGCGTCAGCCCCGCGGTGATCTTCGATTCCCGCAGGAACCGCCGCGCGGCCTCGGTGACCGGCCGGCCGGGCCGTAGGATCTTGACGGCGACCTGCCGGTCCAGCGCCAAATCTCGGGCGGACAGCACCACCCCCATCCCGCCGCGTCCGATCTCGACTCCGACCGCATAGCCCGGAATCACAAGCTGACCCGCGGACGCCTCCGCCGTGTCGGTCGCCCCCGGAACCGTCCTGCCTGCGTCGGTGTGAGTGACGAAACTAGGGATCGCGGCTGGCAAGGTCCACCCGGCGAGTTCGAATCGGACGGCGATTTCAGCAGCCAGGGCAGGGAACCGGGACTGGTACTCCGCAGCAGTCGGGTCCTCTCCCCGCCGGCGGCGGAGGTCGACCTCCCCCATCAGCAGGGCAAGGACATCTTCATCCGACAGGCCGCGGACGTGGGTCACGTACGCCTCGACCGGGACGGGGATGCCGCCCACCCAGCGTGACTCCTGGTCTTCCCGCAGGACGATGAGCAGGTCGGTCGAAGCTGCCGCGCGGGAGGGCAGGTCGCTCCACGCCGCGTCGGCGGGTGACGGGAACGTCTCGTTCACGGTGCGCTTTCCCTTTCCGCATCGGAACCCAGGCCGGCGTCGCGGGTCTAAACATGGAGCATGGCCGGCCTCCGCGAGAAATGCCCTCGAGCCAGGATGGCACCTCAGACAGGCCAACTCAAGCGGGAAATGTCTTCAGGCAGCCACCACACATAGCGCGATTGCTGCCCCGACCCCTCACCGATGCCGGTTCGCCGCCAGGGCCGTCGGTGCCAGCGGCAGCCCGACGATCGGCCAGAGCAGAAGCGCGACCGGCCACCATCCCGTAAGCGTCGCCCCCACCGCTCCAGCGGCGGCGGCGGCGCTCACCGGCCACGCCGGCGAGCGCCGCTGGAGCGGGGCCATGACGGCGACGTCAGCCAGGACGGCCAGGGCCGCCAGCCACGTCAGGCCGTTCGGCAGCGCGGCGAGGTACACCCCGACGGCGACCAACCCCGGCAGCGGGGCCCACCAAGGCCCCCACAGGCCGGACCACAAGCTGCCCGCCGCCCACAGCCAGGTCAGCACCGCCGCGCCGCCCAGACCGCCGACGAGGGCCATCACCCCGAGGGCCGGACCGCCAGCCCGCTCGGTCAGCCGGTCGGCCATCTCGCCGAGGCGGCCGTTCGCGACGGAGCTGCCCAGGGCGAGCACCACCCCGAGGACGGTCGCCGCACCCACCAGCAGGGCGAGGTGGCCGCGCTTGGCGCGGAGCAGGGTCGCGTCGTCGATCGGCTTCGTCGCCAGGAACGGCGTCATCGCGAACCGGTCGCGCCGGCCGCCGAGCCGGCCGAGGCCGGAGCCGAGCGACGCGACGAAGATCAGCGGCATCAGCAACGGTGCCGCCGCCGCCAGCCAGCCGACGCCGACCGCCGCCACCGCCGCGTCCACCGCCGGCGTGCCGGCCAGGTTCCGCAGCGCCCCCGGTACCATGACCGCCACCGGCACGACCCAGATCAGCGTCGAGACGGCCAGGACGAGCAGCTCCGCCCGCACCTGTCGCCACTCCAGCCACAGCTGCGCCGCGAACGGCGAGGCGAACGGCGGCCGGGCCGTCGCCGCGACCGCCGGCTCGGCCGGGTCGTCCAGGCCGACGCCGTACCGCGCCAGCCGGACGCCGCGGTGCGCGACGGCGTACCCCAGCCCCAGCACGACGACCAGGGCCACCTCCGGCACCCCCGCCGGCAGTTGCCCAAAGTTCGCCGCCGCCGCGACTGCTGCCGCGACGACCAGGCACAGCCCGACCGGCCGCAGCCACGGCAGCGGGAACGGCGACCAGCACAGCGCCTGCACCCAGACGACGCTCGCCGCCGCGAGCATCCCCGGCCACAGCAGCGGCACATCGACGCCGCGCCGGTGCGACAGGGTCCACACCACGGCCGTCCCGGCCACGACCGGGACGACCGTCGCCAGCACCAGCGGCGCGGCGACCAGCGCCCACGCCGAGACCGGTAGGCGGAACAGCCGGCGCGGGAAGAGCGACGGCCGACCTTCAAGCGGCCCGCCGCCGCCGAGGCAGACCGCCGCGACGAAGACCGGCACCGGGAAGACCAGGAACCCGATGAACCCGGCCCCGACCAGGTCGAGGTCGCGGCCGTCGAGCAGGTACACCCCGAGCGGCAGCAGCGCCGTGTAGGCCGCCGCGAGCAGCAGGGCGGCGCGCCGCCGGGCGTAGAGTTCCCACGCCAGCGCGAGGAGCGGGTGCGTCATGGCCGGTTCCCTCCCGCGTGGGCCTCGAACACCTCGCCCAGGCCGACGGCCGACTCCTCGACGACCCGGCCGCCGCTCGCCGCCGCCTGGCCGTGCAGCGCCTCCGGGTCGCCCTCGACGACGGCGGTCCACTCGTGGCCGCCGCCCTGCCAGGCGACGACGCCGGTCAGCGCTGGCGGCGCGGACCGCGCCTCAGCGAAGCGCAGCGTCACCCGGCGATGTCGGCCGCGGACCGTGTCGAGTGGGCCGTCGAAGAGCACCCGGCCGGCGTCGATCAGGACGACCCGGTCGGCGACGCGCTCGACCTCGTCGAGCAGGTGCGACGAGAAGAGGACCGTCCGGCCGTCGCTCGCCGCAGTGCGGACGATCGCCGCGAGGATGTCGCGCCGCGCGAGCGGGTCGAGGCCGGCCGACGGCTCGTCGAGGACGAGCAGCTCCGGCCGATACGCCAGGGCGGCGACTAGGCCGGCCCGCACCCGCAGGCCGCGCGACAGGGCTCGCAGCCGGACGCCGGCGTCGAGGCCGAACTTGCGGCACAGCTGGGCCGCCAGGCCGGCGTCCCACGCCGGATAGAACGCCGCCGTGTAGCGGAGCAGCTCGGCGACGGTCATCCAGTCCGGCAGATCGACGTCCTCGCCGAGGAAGCCGACACGCGCCAGGACGCCGACCGGGTCGGCGACCGGGTCGCGGCCGAAGACGCGCACCGAGCCGGCCTCGGCCCGGTACTGGCCGGTGACGTGGCGGAGCAGCGTCGTCTTGCCGGAGCCGTTGACGCCGACCAGGCCGAGGACGCAGCCGGGCGGCACGCGGAGATCGACGCGGTCCAGGGCGGCCTGGCGGCCGAAGTGCCGCGACAGGCCGGTAATCTCGATGACGGGGTCACTCATGTGCGGCCTCCAGCAGGGAATGGCGCTCGCGGAGAAGGGACAGCAGTTCGTCCAGGTCGATGCCGAGGGTGCGGGCCTCGGCCAGGAGTTGGTCGAGCCGGCCGGCCAGGGCGTCGCGGCAGGCGGCCCGGGCGACCGTCGCGGCGTCGTCGGCGACGAACGTGCCGGCGGTGCTCCGCTTGACGACGACGCGGAGCCGCTCCAGCTCGGCGTACGCCCGGACGACGGTGCTCGGGTTAATGAGGAGCTTCTCGGCCAGGACGCGGATCGGCGGCAGCTCCTGGCCGGGCAGCAGCCGCCGGGCGGCGACGAGGGCTTGCACCTGGCGGACGACCTGGGCGTAGATCGGCACGCCGTCGGACGGGTCGAGGCGGATGTTCATCGCGTGGCCTCCCTGTGTGAGGCGAGCCATACAATCTGTATGGATCGAATCATACAGCGGGCCGACGAGTTGTCAAGGGTCCTTTTTGGAGGGCGATCAGGAAGCGGACTTGCGAGCCGCCGGGACGACGCGGTGGAAGTGCAGTTCGACCTCGCGCTCGACGACGCGCCGCAGCCCCTCGACCAGGCAGCACGGCTCGTGGTCGGTCGTCCCGACGCGGACGATCTCGGCCAGCGGCGTCCCCGGCCCGACCGTGAACGTGTCCTGGTGGATGATCTGCCCGCCGGCGTCCAGCTCCGGGACGATGAAGTGGACCGTCGCCCCGTAGGTGAGCATCCGCCGGCTGTACGCGTCCTGGTACGGCTGCGGCCCGGGGAACGCCGGCAGCAGGCCGTGGTGCAGGTTGATGATCCGCCCGCCGCTATACTTCCAACACGTCGAGGGCGGGATGAGCCGCATGTACCGGGCGAGGACGACGTAGTCCACCTCGTAACGGTCGAACAACTCGACCATCTTCTCGTTGTCCGGGTTGCCCTGGGCGTCGCCGACGTGGTGCCAGTCGAGGCCGAACGCCTCGGCGACGGCCCGGCAGTTCGGCCGGTTGCCGATCACGACGGCCGGCGTCGCCCGCAGGCGGCGGTCGCGGATCGCCCGCAGCACCGCCAGGGGCGGCTCCGCCCGATAGGTCGTACACAGCGCCAGCCGCGGCGGCCGGGCGGCGTGCTCGTCGCGCGACCACGTCCGGATCGACAGGCCCTTCTCCCGGCCGATCTCGTCCATGCGGGCACGCAGGGCGGCGACCGGGCCGCGCTCCGCCGGCCAGTCGAGGCGCAGGAGCATCGCGAAGAGGCGCTCCGCGTCGTGGTCGTACATCTGGATCTCGGCGAGGTTCGCCCCGGCGGTGGCGACGTGGTGGACGATCGGGTCGGCCAGGCCGCGGTTGTCCGGCCCGACGGCGGTGATGACGACTTGCATCGGCCCCTCGCGGTGAATGTTGCTATCGGTAATACTACCACACGGGGCCGGGCCGCCTCCGGGAAGGCGCGGGACTCTCGGCCGGCGGCGCGGTTATTCCCCGTGACGCGAACCCTATCCCCCGCAGGAGGTGCATCATGACTGGCCGCTGGCTCTTCGCCGTCGCCGCCCTCGGCGTCGCGACCCTCGCCGCATCGGCCGGCGACTGGCCGCAGTGGCGCGGCCCGAACCGCGACGGCAAGGCGACCGGGTTCAAGGCCCCGGCCACCTGGCCGAAGGACCTGACCAAGAAGTGGCGCGTCGGCGTCGGCGACGGCGTCGCGACGCCGGCCCTCGTCGGCGACAAGCTGTTCGTCTTCTCGCGCCAGGGCGGCGACGAGGTGACGCGCTGCCTCGACGCCGCCACCGGCAAGGAGGTCTGGATCGACAAGTACGCGGCCGCGTTCAGCGGGCGGGGGGACAAGGACTACCCCGGCCCGCGCAGCTCGCCGGCGGTCGCCGACGGCAAGGTCGTCACCTTCGGCGTGAACGGGACGCTTAGCTGCCTCGACGCCGCCAGCGGCAAGAAGGTCTGGCGGGTCGAGACGAAGGGGATGCCGACGTTCCACACGTCCTGCTCGCCGCTCGTCGTCGACAAGGTCGTCATCACCCAGTTCGGCAGTGAGAAGGCCGGCGGCGTCGCGGCGTACGACCTGGCCGACGGCAGCGAGAAGTGGAAGTGGACCGACGAGGGGACCGGCTACGCCTCGCCGGTGCTGATGACCCTCGACGGCACGAAGATGCTCGTCGCGGAGACGAATGACAGCGTCGTCGGCCTGAACCTCAAGGACGGCAAGCTCCTGTGGAAGACGCCGTTCGCCGTCCCGATGGGCATCGGCAATTACAACGCCTCGACGCCGATGATCGACGGCCAGACGGTCCTCTTTTCCGGGTCGGGTCGCAGCACCAAGGCGGTCAAGGTCGAGAAGTCCGGCGACACGTTCGCGGCGAAGGAGCTGTGGAGCAACAAGGACAGCGCCGTCATCTACAACACGCCCGTCGTCCGCGGCAAGGTCGTCTTCGGGCTGACGGGACGCGACAGCCTGTTCGCCGTCGAGACGGAGAGCGGCAAGACGGCCTGGACGGCCCCGGTCAAGGGCGGCGGCGGTCGCATCCGCGGGTACGGGTCGGTCGTCGATGCCGGCACGGTCCTGGTGTCGCTGACACCGGCCGGCGAGTTGGTCGTCTTCGAGCCGAGCGACAAGGAGTTCAAGCAGGTCGCCAGCTACCCGGTCGCCGACGGCTGGACCTATGCCTACCCGGTCCTGGACGGTAACCGCGTCTTCATCAAGGACAAGGACGCCGTCACGCTCTGGACGGTCGAGTGACGCCTACGCCGCCAGCTCGGCCATGGCCGAGCGCCGGGTGCAGTACGCCCACCACCCCAGGGCGGGCGGCACTAGGGCGGCGTGCAGCAGGGGCGACCGCGCCGGCCACCACGCCAGGGCCGGCGCGGTGACGATCAGGGCCAGGCCGACCGGCAACAGCCGGCCCCAGTACGTCGAGCCGCAGATGAACAGGGCCATGCCGGTCGCCGCCTGGAGCGGGGCGAACAGGCCGAGGATCGGCGTCGCCGCCGCGAACGGGTCGAGCGGCAGGTACATGAAGTAGAGCGCCGTCTCGCACGCCAGGTGGGCCAGGCCGACGATGAGCGTGTGGCGGTCGCGCGGGCCGAGGTCGCGGAAGCGGGCGAGCCGGCGGCGGTAGACCGCCCAGAGGACCGCGCCGCGCAGGGCGACCGCCGCCCAGGCCCACGCCGCGACGAGGCCGAGGCCGACCACGGCGAAGAGGGCCAGGTCGGCGGCGAGGATCCACACCCCGAGCCAGAACAGGAGCCGCCACGCCGACGCCCGCCGCCGCGCCCCCTGCTCGCCCGGCTCGGCCGGCGGCGCGTTGCGGACGACCTGACCCAGCCAGTCCCACAGCCCCGGCGGCCGGGCCGCCACTCCCTCGCCGGCGAGCCAGTGCTCCAGTTCGATCGCCAGCGCCTCGGCCGACCGGTACCGGTCGGCCGGGTTGCGCGCCAGGCACTTCTCGCAAACGGCGGCCAGGTCCGGATCGACGCCCGGGACGAGGACGACCGGCCGGGGCGGCGAGTGGTCCTGGGCCTGGCGCAGGATGTCGAACAGGTCCCGGCCGACGAACGGCGGCCGGCCGGTCAGCGCCTCGTAGAGGATCGCCCCGAGGCCGTACACGTCGATCCCGGTCGTCGGACCGCGCTCGCCGCGCGCCTGCTCCGGGGCCATGTACGCCGCCGTGCCGGCGACCTCGCTGACGGACTGGCTCCCCTGCGATTCGAGCCGGCGGGCCAGGCCGAAGTCGAGGACGTGCGGCACGCCGTCGGCGTCGAGGAGGACGTTGCCCGGCTTCAGGTCGCGGTGGAGGATGCCGCGCCGGTGGGCGTGCTGGACCGCCCGGGCGACCTTGACCAGGACGGCGGCCACGGCGCGGAGGTCGCGGCGCAGCTCTGGCAGGACGTCGGCAAGGGTTTGGCCGTCGACCCACTTCAGGGCGAGGAACGGCCGGCCGTCCGCCTCGCCGACGCCGTGGATCGGGACGATGTTCGGGTGGTCGAGCCCAGCGGCCGCCTCGGCCTCGAACCGGAACCGCGCCAGGTCGCGCGGCGTCGCCGGGCCGGCGATCACCTTGAGCGCCTCGAAGCGCTGCAGGCGCGGGTTCCACGCCTTGTAGACGACGCCCATCCCGCCGTGGCCGACCGCCTCGACCCGCTCGTAATCGCCGAACACCGGCACGGCGTGAGCGGCCTGGAGCCTCAGCAGCTCCGACCGCAGCACCGCCCGGATCGGCTCGTCCACCCGGGCGCAGTACGCCTCGACGTCGGGGTGTGAGCCGGCCTTCAACGCCTGGGAGAACTCGCCGCACACGGCGTCGATGCGCAGCACGGCACCGCGGTCGAGGCCGGACAGGGCGAGGGTCGGCGGCTCGTCCGTCATCGGTTCGCTTCCCGCTCGAGCAGGCCGCGGATGAGCTTGAGCCGGCGTTCGACCGTCGTCTCGGACGTGTCCATCAGGCGGGCGATCTCGGCGTTGGTGTAGCCTTCCATCTTCCAGACGGCGACCTGGCGCAGCTCGTCGCTGCCGAGGGCGTCGAGCCAGCGGCCGATCTCCTCGGCGACCTCGGCCGCGAACGCCGGCGTCGGCTCGGTGCCGACGACCTGCTCGATGCCGCGGTCGGCGTCGTCGGCCGTGCCGAGCCAGGCCGACTCGCCGCCGACCGCCCCGCCGCCGCGCTTCTGGGCCGCCTCGTGGCGGCGCGCGTCGCTCACCTTGCGGACGGTGATTTGGAAGAGGAGCGGCCAGAGGTTGTCCCGGTCGCGCAGCTGCGGGAAGCGCCCCGCCGCGACGCCGCGGCAGAAGCTGTCGAACGCGGCGAGGGCGACGTCCTCCTCGTCGGTGGCCCGGCGCGGTCCGCCGCGCAAGCGCGCCTGTGCGAGGCGGACCAGGTCCTGGAAGTAGCGGTCCCACAGGGGCTGGGCGGCGTCGGCGTCGCCGTCCTGGAGCTGCTTGATCCACACCGTGACGGAGCCGTCGGCGCTCATGGGCGTCCCTCCGCGGGGGCGTTCGCGCGGGGCCGGGTTACAGGTCGGTCCAGAGTTCGGACTGCCGGTCGCGTTCGAGGTCGTCGTCGTCGACGTCGGTGCTGAAGGTCAGCTCCGGCTTCGCCGGCTTGCGCTTCTTCGGCTTGGCCGGATTCTTGCGCACCGGCTTCTCCTCCGGCACCGTCGGCAGCGCCGGCGCATCCTCCAGGGCGGTGTCCTCGGCCGACTCGTCGCGGACGCGCTTGCGGAGGTGGAGCTTGATCGGGATGTCCGGGAACGCCCCGAGCTGGTCGCGCAGTTCCTTGATGAGGTAGCGCTGGTACGTGTTGTCGAACAGGTCCGGGCTGTTTACGAACAGGACGACCGTCGGCGGGTTCGTCTCGACCTGGGTGCCGTAATAAATCTTCGCCCGGCGGTTCTGTCGCAGCGGCGGCGGGTTGTCGGTCAGGCAGCGCTGGATGACGCGGTTGATGTCGCTCGTGTCGACGCGGCGGCACGCCTGCTTGTGGAGGTTCTGGGCCAGGTTCAGCACGGCGTGGACGTTGCGGCCCTCCTTGGCCGTCGTGAACGCGATCGGGACGAAGTCCAGGCTCGGGAACGTCGCCCGGACGTAGGTCGCCATGCGCCCGGTCGGCGTCGGCGTCATGGTGTCCCACTTGTTGACGACGAAGATCGCCGGCTTGTTCTGCTCCAGGACGTACTCGGCGAGCTGCTTGTCGACCTTGCTGATGCGCGCCTTCGGGTCGAAGAACAGCAGCACGACGTCGGCCCGGCGGATCGAGCGCTGCGAGCGGGCCATCGAGTAGAACTCGATGTCGCCGGCGATGCTGCGCTTCTTGCGGACGCCAGCCGTGTCGATCGCGACGAACGTCAGGCCGTCGCTCTCGAACCGGACATCGACGCTGTCGCGCGTCGTGCCGGGCACCTCGCTGACGATCATCCGGTCGCTCTCGGCCAGCGCGTTGATGAACGTGCTCTTGCCGGTGTTGCGCCGGCCGACGATCGCCAGCTTCAGCGCCACGTCGCCCGGCTCCTCGTCGTCGTCCTTCTCCGGCAGGCGGGCGAGGATGAGGCGGAGCAGGTCGTCCTTGCCGCGGTTCTGGTGGGCGCTGACCAGGACGAGCTTGCCCCGGCCGAGCTTGTAGAACTCGGCCGTCTGCGCATCGACCCCCTCGTGGTCGCACTTGTTCGCGACGAGGATGACCGGCTTATCGACGTAGCGGAGGCGCTTGGCGACCTGCTCGTCGAGGGCGACGAGGCCGTCGCGGCCATCGACGACGAAGAGGATGACGTCGGCCTGGTCGATGGCGGCCTCGATCTGGCGCTCGATGTCGGCGGTGAGGTTATCGACGTCCTCGACGCCCATGCCGCCGGTGTCGATCAGGTCGAAGTAGCGGTCGCGGACGTGGACGAGGGTCGAAACGCGGTCGCGCGTGACGCCGGCCGTCGGATCGACGATGGCGATGCGTCGCCCGGCGAGCCAGTTGAACAGCGACGACTTGCCGACGTTCGGTCGGCCGACGATCGCCACGACAGGAACGCTCACGCCACACCCCCTGGAGAGAACCCAGCGAGCGTCCGACTCGCCATTCTGGTATTGTAGCCGGTCCGGCGGTCGGATGCGCGGAAGTTCTGGCGAACGAGGATTCTCACGTCCGGCCGCGTTCGCTCCAGCGGGCATCCAGGCCGCGCGGGGCCGACCGCCGGCGCGAGCGGTAGACCGGCTCGTCCTCCCAGTGGCGCGTCCGCTCGCGGTTGGCGATCCACGTCTGGGCGTTGCGCAAGAACAGGCTCGCCGCGACGAAGAAGATGACCGCCAGGCCGATGCACGCCGCGACGAAGAACATCGTCCAGTACGTCGTCAGGTTCGTCGCGGCGAACGTCGCGAAGCGCGTCTGGAACAGGGCGTCCGCCATCATCAGCACCGCCATGAGCACGCCGGCCAGGATGGCAATCACCGGCGAGCAGATCACGAAGATGAGCACGCCGCCGAGGTAGCCGAATCCCATCGTCGAGAGCAGGGCCCGCCACGACGTCGCCGAGCGGACTGACGCCCACAGGCCGGCCGCCCCGATGAAGTACATCGCCAGGAGCGTCACCGCCAGCCACAGCAGCGTCCACAGGAACGCCGCCACGCCGCCGAGGATCGACAGGCTCAACGCCACCGCCCCGTACGCGAGCAGGTACCACGCACTCCCCGAGAGGACGCCCCACAGCTTGCCGAGGACGAGTTGGCTCTCCGACAGCGGCGTCAAGAGCAGCGACTCCCAGCTGAAGCGCTCGCGCTCGCCGGTCACCGCACCGGACGCCCGCACGCCGACGACGAAGGTCGCCAGCAGCAGGACGACGATGCTCTGGACCAGGAAGCCGAAGTCCGCCCCGGGCAGGAGCGTCGTCAGGCCCTTGAGGTCCACCTTGAGCAGGGCCCGTACGAAGTCGCCCGCCGCGACGCCGGCCGGCATCGACCCGACGAGGATCGCCAGGGACGACACCGTCGTCACGGAGGCGACGAGGACGCACGCCAGCCAGAGCGGCATCCGCTTGAACGCCGCGAACGGGCTGAGGCCCTCGACGTGCCGCTCGCGCCAGGCGACCGGGTTGACGGTCATGCCCGGGCGATCCGGCGCGTACCACGTCGCCCGCCGGTCTCCGGCGTCTTCCAGTTCGCGGCGGTAGATCGGCCGGAGCCAGGCCAGGGCCAGGACAAGGCTCGTCAGGCCGACGCCGCCCCACAGCGCCGTCGAGAGGAGGAAGCGCAGCCCGAACGCCGACAGGGCGGCGTCGTCGCGGCTGCCCCAGACCGGGGCGACGACCCAGCGCGGGTCGAACCCCTGCGTCACGCCGGGGACGAGCCACGCCAGGCCGAAGCCGACCGCGCCGACGACGTAGACGGCGAGGACCGCCTCGCGCGCCTGGCGGCAGACGACCGACGCCAGCAGCGATGCCGCGCACAGGGCGAACAGCGGCGGCACGAGCGTCAGGCCGAGCAGCAGCAGCGGCACCGGATGCACCCCGGCGAAGCCGGCCATCAGGGCGAACAGCGGCAGGCCGGCCGCCATCAGGGCGAGGACCTGGACGATCCGGCCGATCAGTTTGCCGAGGAGGATGTGCCGCGTGTCGAGGTCGGTCGTGAGCAGGTAGGTCAGGGTGCCGCGGCGCTTCTCGTCGGCGATCGCCCCGCCGACGAGCGGCGGCACGGCGAGCAGCAGGAGCAGGAGCTGCTGCTGGATGAACGTCTCGGTGAACCATGCCCCGACGACGGTCGGGGCCGAGCCCGGGATGAAGCTGTCGCCCTGGTTGCGCATCCACAGGGCGTTGCTGCGCTGCTGCTCGATGACGTGGAACTGGAGGTAGAACCAGCACACCTGGGCGACGAGCCAGCCGGCGTAGACCCAGCGGAAGAGGTGCAGGCGCGTCCGGCGGCTGCCGAGGAGGAGTTCCTGGCGGACGATGGCCTCGATCATGGTGCGCCTCTGCTGGGAAAGCCCCTCGCCCATGCTACGGCCGGCCGGCCGGGCGAGCAACGGGCAGCCGCCGTGGAGCGCGGGCGTCCCGCCCGCTCTTCGTCTTTGTCCGGAGTGGGCGGGACGCCCGCGCTCCGACTTACCCTCGACCCGCCTTCACGATAGACTGCCCGACATGGCACGACGTCGTTCCCGACCCCGGCCCCGGCCGCTGCTCGCCGCCCCCGACCTGGCGGCCGTCCTCGACCGGCTTGACCGCTGGCTCTACCGCCGCCGCCGGCGGATGCGGCTCGCCCTGCGCCCCGGCCTCGACCCGGCCGGCGTCGCGCGTCTGCACCAGGCCCTCGACGGCCACCTCCCCGACGAACTGGCGACGCTCCTCGCCTGGCACGACGGCCAGAAAGCCGACTTCCAGGGCACGTTCGCCGACGGGTGGTGCCTCCTGGCCGCCGACGAGATCACCGCCCTCAAGGCCGACCTCGACGCCGATCCGCCGCCCGGCTGGCAAGCCGGCTGGGTGCCCTGGGCCCGCGACGACAACGACAGCTTCCTCGTCCTCGACCCGGCGACGGTCCGGGCCGTCTGGTCCGGCAAGGACGACCACCCGCCGGTCGCCCCGTCGCTGACGGCGTGGTTCACCACGCTCCAGGCCGACTTCGAGGCGGGGAAGTACGTCGAGGATCCCGAGCGTGGCGACTACCTTAACACCCGGCGGACCGGCGCGAACACAACGCCCGAGGAGGAGAGCGACGATGCGGAGTAGCCTGCTCGCGGCCCTGGCCCTGACGCTCCTCGGCCTCGTCGCCGCGTACCACGGCCAGGAACGCCCGTCCGGCGACGGCTGGAAGGAGGTCCGCCCCGGCGTCTGGCGGTCGCCCGGCGAGCCGGCCAGCTACGCCCTCGTCACCGACGGCAAGGCCGTGGTCGTCGACGCCGCCGTCGCGCCCGAGACCGTGCCGGCGAAGGCGATCGAACGCGTCCTTCTCACGCACCACCACCGCGACTCGACCCGGCACCTGGCCGCGTATCGCAAGCTCGGCGTGCCGGTTCAGGCGGCGAAAGAGGCGGCCGCGTGGCTGACGCCGGATGGCGTCCAGAAGTACTGGAAGGAGTCGTTGCCACTGCGCGGCTCACGGACGGCGTACCTCGTCCTCGCGGAGGGCGTCGAGGGCATCGACTATTCGCTCGACGACGGCACGCGCATCGCCTGGAACGGCTGGACGATCGACGCCGTCGCCACGCCGGGCCACTCGCGCGACCACGTCGCCTACCTCGCGCGCAAGGGCGACGGCCCGAAGCTCCTCTTCAGTGGTGACGCCCTCCACGGCGACGGCGCGATCTGGACGCCGTACACGACCGACTGGGACCACTGGACCGACGCCGGCATGACGCCGCTGGCGAAGTCGCTGGCCAAGCTCGCAGACGCGAAGGCCGACGTGCTGCTCGCGGCGCGCGGACCGATCCGCGACCGCGGCGTCGGCGACATCATCGAACGGACGCGCAAGAACGTCGAGGAGGTGGCCTTCCTCAAGAGCTTCGAGCGCTTCACCAAGCAGCGCCTCAAGGACGAGCCGAAGTACGCCTTCCTCGCCAAGGAGCAGGCCGAGTCGAACGGCTCGAAGCCGTGGACGCGCGTCTCGGAACACCTCTGGCTGACCGGCAACACCTACGTCCTGACCTCGAAGGACGGCGGCTGCCTCGTCGTCGATCCGTGGGACCCGCACAGCGCGAAGCAGCTGCCGAAGCTCCAGTCGGACGAGAAGGTCGGCCCGATCGAGGTCGTCCTGGCGAGCCACGCCCACTTCGACCACTACGACGGCTGGTACAGCCTGCTCGACCGCGACAAGGTGGCAAAGCTCTGGACGCTCGACCGGGTCGCCCTGCCGCTGGAGCAGCCGTACCTGCTGCGGGCCCCGTTCCTCGACTCGCGGCCGCTCAAGGTCGATCGCAAGTTCCGCGACGGCGAGCAGGCGACGTGGCGCGAGTACACGTTGCGGTTCCACTTCCTGCCGGGCCAGACCGAGTTCACGATGGGCGTCGAGGCGGTCATCGACGGCAAGCGGTGCTTCTTCACGGCGGACAACTGGTTCCACCAGGACCAGTTCAGCGGCTCGGGCGGCTGGATGGGCCTCAACCGCAGCGGCCCCCTGCCCTACGCCGAGAGCGCGGCGAAGGTGCTGGCGGCGAAGCCGGAGTGGGTGCTCGCCGAGCACGGCGGGCCGTTCGAGTTCCACCCGGAGGACTGGCGGCGGCGCGTCGAGTGGGGCAGGGTCGCCGCCCGGGCGGCCGACGCCCTCAGCCCGAGCGGCTCCTACCAGCACGACTGGAACCCACACCGCGTCCGCGTCGAGCCGGTCCGCGTCGTCGCCAGGGCCGGGGCCGAGGTGACCGCGGCGCTCGTCGCCGACAACGTCCTCGACCGCGACGGCGCGATCGAGGCGACGCTGGCCGACAAGGCGTGGACGATCCCACTGAAGAAGGGCCAACGCGAGACCCGCATTCCGGTGACGGTCCGCGTGCCGGCCGGCCTCGCCGCCGGGCGGCACGTCCGGCCGGTCTGGCTGCCGGACCACGGGGCGGACGCCTTCCTCGTCCTCGACGTGGAGTGATCCGAGAAGACCGAAGAAGGATGAACCACGAAATACACGAAACACACGAAAGAAGACAAAGAAAAGAACGTCTTTTGGCTTTGTCTTCTTTCGTGTGTTTCGTGTATTTCGTGGTTCATCCTCTTCTCCGCGGTGCCACCCGAGTCGGCCTGACGCCGGGCCGTTAGTCCATTGAAGCGTCCAGGCCCAGTTCCTTGCGAACAAGGCCGGCCAGCCAGGTCACCTCGTCCCTCGACCTATAGGTCAGCACCCGAACCGGCGGGTCGGCCGCGATCACCATGCCGGGCACCAGGCCGCCGGCGTGGACGGCCCGGACGCCGCCCGCCGGCCAGCGCGTCTCCGTCGTGCCGAAGAGCGTCGTCTCGCGCAGGGTCAGGCTCCCGCCGTGGACCGCGACGGTCGCGCTCCGCCGGGCGTTGTACACTGCCCCGACGATCGACCCGATCCCGACCGCGACGAACGGCAGCAGGAACAACGGCCCGGCCCACGGGGCCACCCACTCCGGCACGCCCTGAACCCTGACCTGGCCAGCGACCAATTCCGGCACGAAGATCGCCACGAAGAAGCCGACGAGGACGGTCCAGACGACGACGAAGGCGAGGAAGAAGCCGTTGCCGCGGAGCAGGCCGCGCGGCGGCAGTTCGACGACGAGCGAGCCGACGTGCTTCCGCGCGACGGCGTCGCTGCCGGTCGGCTGGCCGAGCGGCCGGGCCTTCGCCGGTGCCGGCCGGGGCACGAACCACGGCCCGACCTGCACGCCGAGAAAGCCGCCCAGGATCGCCCCGAGGATCGGCAGACCGAAAAAGAACGTCACGAGCACCAGTTCCGGCAGCCGCCCGACGCCGAGTTGGCTGAGCAGTACCATCCCGCCGACGCCGGCGAGCAGGAACCCGGCGAAGACGCCGACGAAGCCGCCGACGATGCGCGCCAGGGGCGCGGATCGTCGGCCACTCGCCGGCGGTAACTCGCGGCCCGGCTCGGCCGGCGGCGCGGCCCGGAGCGTCCGGACGATCTCGACCACCTCGCGCAGCACCTCGCCGAGCCGGGCCGGGGCGATGGTCCGGCCGTCGCGGCAGAAGGCGAGCGACCGGCCGTCCGATGCGATCGACCAGCCCGGATGGCCGGCCAGGTAGCGGAGCACCTCGGCGGTGAAACGCCGCCGGATCGCCACCTCCTGCTCCGGCCGGGTCGCCTCGCCCGTCGCCAGGACGACCGCCGCGGCGGCCGGGCCGCCGTGGACCCGGTAGCGCTCGTTGAACGACTCGATCCCGGCCACGTCGACCGGGGGTGTCCCGTCCGGGACGGCGAACGTCACGCCGCCGAGACCGACCCAGTCGAAGAACAGCGTCAGCCCACCCGCCGGGGCGAGGTGGAACGCCGGCAGGTCGGTGCCGTCGAGGAGGATCGCCGTCGCCGTGTGGCGGGTGCATCTCCCCTCGCCGTCGGACGTTTCGGTCGTGTAATCGACGACGACGACCGGCTCGCCGTCGAAGCTTCCGGTCAGGTGGTTCGCCCCGCCGGCCCACCCGGCGAAGAGCGGCTGCTCGGCGTGGACGCCGAGCGCGTCGCGCTCGACCCGGGCGGCGTAGGTCAGGCCGGGCGGGGCGGCGCGTTGGAAGTCGCGCGTCCGGCGCTCCTCCTCGAAGACCGAGTAGAGGGCGAGCCCGGCGGCGACGACCGCCCCGGCGGCCAGCCAGACGAGCCAGCTATCGAACGGCGGGCCGAGCCAGACGGCCACGTCGCCGAAGAACCAGCGGAGGCTGGCCGCGATGAGCAGCCCGACGAACGCCCCGCCGACGAGCGCTTGGACCCGTTCGCTCCCCATGACGATTCCCTCGCCCCGTGTCAGCCCACCCTGCGAGGAAAGACACCGCCCGCGGCGGGACGGACCGCCGCCGTGTGCCACAATGTCAGCCGCCCGGCCCGGCGCTGCCAATGTGGCAGGAACTTCACCGACGGCGTCAGGCTGGCAGTCGGCGTCAATTCTAGCGACGGCAACGGGTTACGTCGCGGCTCTGTCCCGGCACGGCGGTTGCTTAGGGGTCGCGATGCAAAGACACACCCACCCCGGCAACCGGCTGGGGGCATTCGTTGAGAGCCACAAGGAGAATGCTGCATGGCAGCGAAGCAGCTGACTTACAGTGACGAAGCCCGCCAGAAGCTCCTGGCCGGCGTGACCAAGCTCGCCCGGGCCGTCCGCTGCACCCTCGGCCCGCGCGGTCGGAACGCCGTCCTCGACAAGGGCTGGGGCAGCCCGACCGTCACCAAGGACGGCGTCACCGTCGCCGAGGAAATCGAACTCACCGACGTCTACGAGAACATGGGCGCGCAGCTCGTCAAGGAGGCCGCCAGCAAGACCAGCGACGTCGCCGGCGACGGCACGACGACCGCGACCGTCCTCGCCGAGGCGATCTACCGCGAGGGCCTCAAGATGATCGCCGCCGGGCACGACCCGATGGCCATCACGCGCGGCATCGCCAAGGCCGTCGAGAAGGTCGTCGACGAGCTCGAGGGCCTCGCCGAGAAGATCGACGCCAAGGACAAGAAGAAGATCGCCGAGGTCGCGACGATCGCCAGCAACAACAACCCCGAGATCGGCAAGAAGCTCGCCGAGGCGATGGACAAGGTCGGCGCGACGAACGGCGTCATCACCATCGAGGAAGGCAAGGCCGCCGAGACCGAGGTGCGCGTCGTCCAGGGCATGCAGTTCGACCGCGGCTTCCTCTCGCCGCACTTCGCCACGAACCAGGACGAGATGATCACCGAGCTGGAGAACCCGCTCATCCTCATCTACGAGGAGAAGATCTCCAACGCGAAGAACCTTGTCCCGCTCCTGGAGAAGGTCTTCGAGAAGAAGGTCCCCCTCGTCATCATCGCCGAGGACGTCGAGGGCGAGGCCCTCGCGACCCTCGTGCTGAACAAGCTGCGCGGCGGCCTGCAGGTCGTCGCGGTCAAGGCTCCCGGCTACGGCGACCGGCGCAAGGCCATGCTCGAGGACATGGCCATCCTGACCGGCGGGACGGCGATCTTCAAGGACCTCGGCATCCAGCTGGAGAACGTCAAGCTCGACCAGCTCGGCAAGTGCAAGCGCATCAAGATCGACGCCGAGAACACGACGATCACCGAGGGGGCCGGCAAGAAGGCGGCCATCGAGGGGCGCTGCGAGCAGATCCGCCGCGAGATCGACGCGACGGACAGCGACTACGACCGCGAGAAGCTCCAGGAGCGGCTCGCCCGCCTGGCCGGCGGCGTCGCCCAGTTGCGAGTTGGCGCGGCGACCGAGACGGAGATGAAGGAGCGCAAGGCCCTCTACGAGGACGCCCTGCACGCCACGCGCGCGGCCCTGGCTGAGGGCATCGTCGCCGGCGGCGGCGTCGCGCTGCTGCACGCCCGCAAGGTGCTCAACAAGCTCAAGCTCGAGGGCGATGAGGGCGTCGGCGTCAAGGTCGTCTTCAACGCCCTCGAGATCCCGTGCCGGTCCATCGCCGAGAACGCCGGCCTGGACGGTTCCGTCGTCGTGGCGCACATCGTCGCGCAGAAGGACAAGAACTACGGCTACAACGCCGACACCGAGGAGTACGGCGACCTGCGCGAGGCGGGCGTCGTCGATCCGGTCAAGGTGACGCGCAGCGCGCTGCAGAACGCGGCGAGCGTGGCGGCCCTGCTGCTGACGACCGAGTCGATCATCGCCGACATCCCGGAAGAGAAGAAGGACGACGATCACCACCACCACGACCACGGC
>Ga0268299_1001748_pt1 | contig 33097 bp, 27 predicted proteins | sample NOBtaG_FD_193484 | JGI IMG/M metagenome (GOLD analysis project Ga0268299, IMG submission 193484) | Activated sludge microbial communities from bioreactor in Nijmegen, Gelderland, Netherland - NOB reactor | ecosystem: Engineered > Bioreactor > Aerobic > Activated sludge | place: Netherlands... | reverse complement strand
ACCCAACAATTTTGAAAAAAGATTGAAGGAGCAAAATCAAATTACGATAAACTGTGATCCCCCCTCACAGGTCGAGGTACTCTCGGCTCAGTGAAAAAACTGTCCGTCAAAAGGGGACAACTCCAGATTCAGAAAACAATCTGTATTTGGATAATCCAGTTCTGGTGGCTGAAGATAACGAAATTAACCAGAAAGTCATTCAACGCCAGTTAGCCTTGCTTGGTGTGGAGGCAGATATTGCCAGCGATGGTCGCGAGGCACTTAGACTATGGAAAATCAATAAGTATGCATTGCTGCTGACTGATGTGCATATGCCCAATATGGATGGCTATCAACTTACTGCTGCTATTCGTGAAGAAGAGACGAAAGCAAACAAAATTCGTATGCCAATTATCGCACTCACCGCGAATGCGCTGAAAGGCGAGGCTGAATACTGCAAAAAAATTGGAATGGATGATTATCTCTCGAAGCCAGTGCAATTATCCGTTTTGAGAGAAAAAGTAAAAGAATGGCACAAACCACCGAAAATGGGTGATAGCACGAATCTGAATAATCCAGAAGTTGCATCTTTTGATATCAATATCCTGAAAGAATTGGTTGGCGATGACCAAACAACAATAGATGAAATCTTATCCGATTTTCTTACCAGTGCAGCCAGAGTCGCAAGCGAACTACAGCTTGCTTGTGAAGCCACGGATTGCGATCAGGCAACCAGAGCTGCGCACAAATTGAAATCCTCTGCACGCAGTGTCGGGGCTCTCAGGTTGGGTGATTTATGCCAGCAGATCGAACAGGCGGGAAAAAATGGAAAAACCAAACTGCTGAAAGATTTGTTTGCCAGATTTAAATTGGAAATGGATTACGTCAACAATTATTTGATTCCTCTAAACAGAAATGCGTAGTAGCATAGCAAAGCGGAAAAATCCCATAGCATGGATATGCTATTCAAAAACCTGATGACAAGCCTGTATTGCAAAAACTGCTGATACATATCGCGGGTCCCATCTCGAAGCGCGGCACCTGAAGGTAGCTTGATGCCGCACTTCGAAACCGAATCCGAGAACCAAAACTCTCCACTAACATGCTCCCATTAAAAATGGGGGAATTACCAAAGCAATTTATATGAACCGTTCCTTAGTAAATAATGCCTCCATACTGATAGCATCGGACAACAAAAGCGATGCAAATGTCGTACAGAGGCTGCTTTCCGCAGATTATCCGAATGCGAAAACGACAATAGGTGCGGACCAGGCTTCAAAAGATTTTGATCAATATCAGCCGGAAGTGCTGGTGCTGGTTTTCAAAGGGTTGGAAAAATCCGAGCGTTACTATTTAGGATTGTATCGACAAGGCTGCTCGGCTCAGCTTCAACCGCATTGTACAATCGTTTTATGCAGCAAAGATGAAGTCCGCCACGCTTACAATCTATGTCGAGAAGGAATATTCGACGATTATGTTCTGTTCTGGCCCATGACGGTTGATTCATTCCGTCTTTCAATGTCTGTTTATCTGGCATTGCGCGCACAAGCCAAATTCAGAAATGACATGCCAACCGCAGCAGATTTTGCAGCTCAAGTAAGACGGCTTGCCACATTAGAAAAAATGCTGACAGATCAGTTAACTCTGGGAAGCAATCGAATTGAAAATTTTGATCAAGCGGTCACAAATGCCACCAATCACTCAGTTTCGGCACTTGAAAATTTTTCACAACGGCTTATGCAAAGTAATTTAGATGATGCCGTAAAGATAAGAAACATCGAAAAACTGCAACTCGAACTTGAGCAACTTAAGCAAGACGCTTTTGAAACTCCTTTTCATACACTTGCCTGGTCTACAGATCCTCTTAAACAATGGACTGATGAATTTTACCAGGCGGGTAATGCGCATTTGAAGTCGTTACGCCAGCTAAACACGCTTGCCAGTAGTATCCAGCCATCATTACTGGTCGTTGATGATGATGAATTTCAACATAAAATTATTAGCTCTATCCTTGAAAAAGAAAACTATAATCTGGTTTTTGCAACAAATGGTTATGAAGCATTCCACATAATACAGCATACCCGACCAGATCTTATTTTTATTGATGTCATGCTACCCGATATGAGCGGAATCGATATCGTAAAACAAATTAAAGCTTCTTCAAGTCTTACAGAAATTCCAATTCTGATGATTACTGGTGAAAGTAAAAAAGATATTGTTCTGGAAAGCCTTAAGGCAGGTGCCGCGGATATAATCGTCAAGCCATTTGCACGTAATATATTTTTGGATAAAGTAAAATCTTTACTTGATAACCCTTAAATGTTGCCGCATTAGAAACAGCAAATTGAAGATGAATTACAGCACCACACTACTATTGACCAAATCTACCCGGTATCTGGAGAATTATCCCGGATGGAAAAGAATGATTGAGCATCAAACCATTCCCTTGTCACCTCAGCCAAACCTCAGTCAATTATGTCAGCTGCCTTGAGATTGAATAGTCACCAGCAATTTATGACGACAAAGCCATAATTCTATCAACATGATTTATTTTTTATACGGAAAATTTCGATTTGCTTACCCACGGTATTTCACATGGAACCTCCTGGATTGACAAGCAATTCCAGCGTGCAAGCTGTTTCGTGTCCTGTCGAACATGCAAATACGCAACGCGATAGCCGGTTGAATGTATGCTGCCGCATTGGCGGATATGATCGGCGATCAGGCGGGCTGTGGCTACGTTAATCGATCGGCCAGAAACTGGCATCAATCGCCATTGGCTTTACACAGTCATTGGGGGACTGGCAGCAGTGTTTGCGCTTGATTTGCACCTGCCTGCCGGTATTGCGCTGGGCATCCTGCATATTCCCGTTATCCTGGCGGCAACGCTGTCTCGGGAACGAAAATTGGTTATTGGCGCAACTGTCATCGGCACGATTATGGTAGTCATTGCTTTTGTGTTACAGTCGCAAGTATCAACAGTGCCTTCCTTTTTCCCGGTAATCAACCGCATACTGACACTGGTGGCAATTTTAATCACCGGGGCGCTGGGTGTCTTGTTGCTGCGTTATTTCGAGCGCTATTTACAGGCGCAGGGTGAATTAAGTCGTAATCAGCAACTTTCAGAAATGGCGGGAATGCTTGCCCGGTTCGGAGGTTGGTCATTCAATCTCCGCAGCGGCAAATTATTCTGGTCGGATGAAGTGGCACGCATTCACGAAACAGACCCGGGATATTCACCTTCGCTGGATGATGCTATCGGCTTCTATGCGCCCGAGCACCGGAACCGGATTGCCGAAATTTTCCATCGCTGTGCTCGAGATGGCGTTCCATTTGATGAAGAGCTGGAGTTGGTTACTGCCAAAGGTAACCGTATATGGGTCAGAGCAGCCGGCAAGGCTGTTCGTGGCGCCAGCGGCAAGATTATCGAGGTGCAGGGTGCTTTCCAGGATGTCAGTGCGCGAAAGCAGATAGAAGAATCGCTGGAAAGCGTCGAACGGCGATTCCGCGAATTCGCCGATGCAATGCCTTTGGCTGTCTGGAGCGCTGCCGCTGACGGCACGGTCGACTACCAGAACAGATATGTCAGAGAACTCACCGGATTGACTGCCGTTGAACTACTTGCACCCGCTCCGGCCGGTTGGCTGGCGACGATTCACCCAGACGATCGGGATCGTTGCATAGCAGTTTGGACTGAGGCTGTCACCACCGCAAAGCCCTACCGAGTCATCTTCCGTATTCAAACACACGATGGGCAGTATCGCTGGCACCTCACGCAGGCAGAACCCTCGCTGGATGCGGATGGCAGTGTCTGGAAATGGCATGGAACCGCGATCGACATCAACGAACAGATACAACTCGGGATGCGATTCGAGAGAACGCTGGAGAGCATTAGCGATGCTTATCTCGCAATGAATCGTGAATGGTCGGTCTCCTATGTAAACGCTCAATTCGAGCGGGCAACGGGTGTGCGTCGCGACAATCTGCTGGGCCGGAATGTCTGGGATTTTTTTCCCGATGCAGACAGATTCAAGGAACACTATGACAACGCACTGACGACTGGCGAACCGGTTCACTTCCAGGAGCTGTATTCCCCGCTCGGTCTCTGGTTCGATGTTCACGCCTACCCCTCCGCCGATGGCATCGATATATTTTTCCGGGACATCACGCAGCAGCGGAAGATCGAGGCTCAGCTTCGCCAGTCGCAGCGGCTTGAGTCCCTCGGTCAGCTCACGGGTGGCGTTGCGCATGATTTCAACAACCTGCTGACAGTAATACTCGGTAATGCTGATCTGCTATCGGAACAGCTTGCAGGCAACCACGGCCTGCAACCGTTGGCGGGCACCATCAGCAGCGCAGCGCAACGCGGAGCTGAGCTTACGCACCGTTTACTGGCCTTTGCGCGCCAACAAGCGCTGGATCCCAGACCGACCGATATTAATCAATTGTTTGACAGCATGAAGGGACTCCTGAAGCGAACGCTGGGAGAAAATATTGAAGTCGAATTTATTAACCACGAAATTGATCTGCCAAACGTACTCGTGGATGCAGGACAACTCGAGAATGCCCTGCTCAATCTGTGTCTCAATGCTCGCGATGCGATGAAGGATGGCGGTCGATTGACCATCGAGACCGCGAATACCTGTGTTGACGAAAATTATGCGACCCAGCATGGAGATCTTCGGCCAGGCCAGTATGTCATGCTGGCGGTATCTGACACCGGTTCCGGCATTGATCCGCAGCACTTGTCGCATGTGTTTGATCCGTTCTACACCACCAAGGCAAAGGGCAAGGGTACCGGTCTTGGGCTTGCCATGGTATATGGATTCATCAAACAGTCAGGGGGACATGTGAATATCTATTCCGAGGTTGATCAAGGTACTACAGTTAAGTTGTATTTGCCGCAGACGCAGAAGCGTGCTGAGCATCCCGCCGTTCAATACACGAATTTCATGGGCAACGGGGAGATCATCCTGCTGGTTGAAGACGATGATATGGTGCGCAAGTATGCTCATGATCAGCTGCTGTCCCTGGGTTACCAGGTGCGAGTTGCCGCCAACGGTGTCGAGGCGCTGAACTTGATTCGTGATGGTGAACAAATTGATCTGCTGTTTACGGATGTCGTGATGCCGGGTGGCATAAACGGCCGCCAGCTGGCTGACCAGGCATTGCAGCTGCGACCGGCACTGAAAATTCTGTTTACTTCAGGCTACACAGAGAATGCCATCGTGCATCATGGCCGGCTGGATCCGGGCGTGAACCTGCTGAATAAGCCATACCGTCGTGAGGAACTTGCACGGCGTGTCCAACAGTCGCTGAAAGAATAGGAGAATGGATGGTTTCGATTGATTACAAATTATCTGGAAGCTTGCTGGTACTTGACGATGATAAAAACGTCGGCGCCACGATACGGGCCATTGCCGAAACTGCCGGGATGGAATGCCGTGTAACGACTGATCCGGCCGAGTTCTTCCAGCTGGAGTCAGAATGGCAGCCAACCCATATAGCGCTGGACTTGATCATGCCGGATATGGACGGCGTTGAAGTGCTGGCCGAGCTTTCCAGTCGCGGTTGTACTGCAAACGTAATCATTACCAGTGGCGTCAGTGGGCGCGTGCTGGATGCCGCAGGCAGGTCTGCCGCGGAACATGGTCTGGCAATAGCAGGCGTATTGCCAAAGCCGTTCTCGCCCGCACAACTACGGGCGCTGCTGGCAAAAAACAGCATGTTCAAACGAGGGAACAGATGTCGTTCTCAAGGCAAAATCGCATTTATTCCAGACCAGCATACACTGAAGGATGCACTGCATCGGCGACAGATTGGCGTGGCACTCCAGCCCAAGGTGAGCTGTGTTGATGGACAGCTTGCAGGATTTGAAGCACTTGCGCGCTGGCGCCATCCCGAGCATGGATTGCTTGGGCCTGATCTCTTCATCCCGATTGCTGAGTCTTCAGGACTTATTGATGAATTGACCGCACAAATTATCGAACAGGCGCTTAAATGGTACGGTTCGAATTTTTCTGATGATAAGCTGAATCCGGCAACCACTGTATCAAACGCCTTATCCCCTGGATTAACACTATCGGTGAATATTTCCGCGAAGACACTCGACAATTTTACGTTTGTCGATAGAGCAGTCGAGTTATGCGCTTTTCACCATGTCAGCAATACCCGTTTGATCTTCGAATTGACCGAGAGCAGCACAATGGCTGATCCGGTCGCATCGCTCGATTTGCTCACTCGCCTGCGAATGAAAGGCTTTCAGCTTTCGATCGATGACTTCGGCACAGGGTTTTCGTCGATGATACAACTGGTACGATTGCCCTTCTCTGAAATCAAAGTGGACAAGTCCTTCGTTATGACAGCGATGAGTTCCCAGGAATCGCGCTCTGTTATTCGCTCAATTGTCGAACTTGGAAATAGCCTCGGGCTCAAATCCGTAGCTGAGGGTGTCGAGGATGCCGAAACACTCGCTTTTCTCAGGGAAGTGGGCTGTGACTTGGCGCAGGGCTATTACATCGGGCGGCCATTGCCGGGTGAGGACATGCTGAAATGGGTTGCATCCTGGGCTGACCAGATGCGCGGACAACGAACGGCTTGAATGCGTGATACAGTCAAGCTGGACTCTCCCCGCCGGCACGCTTCCTGCTTGATTCCGCATACTCGACGAACTGGACCATAACTGTTCAGACCTGGGAATAATGGATAACCAGGCCTATCCCATTTTGTTCCGCAACCATTCCTCCACATTGCCGGCTGTCAAATGGGTACTGATCGAATAGCCTTGCAGATAATCCACACCGGCATGGATCGCGTGGCTTTCCATTAGATCGGTTTCGATTTGTGTTGCGACGACTGGTACTTGAATGACTTTGCCAATTGACTTGATGATGGCGATCATTGCATCATTTTTGATCGCTTTATCATCTTTTCTGAATAGTTTTCCCGGAATTTTCAGTTGATTGATTTTCAGTTCGGCTATTTTACTCAGGGCAATTGGGCCTTGTCCGAAATGGTCGATATTCGTCATTATTCCCAGATGCGCAAGTGCTGCAATTTTTTCTGCTGTGATGCGAAAACCCGTTTGTAGCGCGCCTTCCTCAAGATCGAATCGCAGCCATTCCAGGCCAATGTCATTGACGCTTGCTGCTGACATACATAACCCTGGCAGATCGAGACTGATGAATTGACGATCCGTCATGTTGATACTCACTGGCGCCAGCGGCAGCCCAAGTCTCTGCCACTGCTTGGCTTGAAAAATCAAGTGCTTTATTCCCCATTCCGCCAATTGAAGCGAGAGCTGGTATTGTTCGATCAGCGGTAAAAATGCTGCCGCCTCAAGTATTCCCTTTTCTGGATGCATCCAGCGCGCAAAAGCTTCGAATGAATGCAGCATTCGTGTTCTGGCATTCACAACAGGCTGGTAGACGAACGAGAACTCTTCGCGCTCCATGGCCTGAATCAGCGATAAGCGCATGGATTCTTTTTGCTGTTTATCTGATCGCATATTGTGGGTGAATACCTTAAACGCGTTACGACCAGCGTGCTTGGCCCGATAAAGGGCCAGGTCGGCATTCGTAAGCAGCTCGTGTTCTTCAGTCGAATGGAACGGACAAATTGCAACACCGATACTGACGCCAATTTCGATCTTCTGGTTTAGAATATCGAATGGCCGGCTAATTTCCGACAGTATTCTTTCTGCAGTGATATGAGCATCCTCGCAACTGTTCAGATGAAGCTGAATAATCGCAAATTCATCTCCACCCAGTCGCGCCACGACATCTCTATCACGAATGATCTTCTTCAAGCGTTTCGCTACTTTGATCAATAGCTCATCGCCAGCGGCATGCCCCAAAGTGTCATTCACCGGTTTGAATTTGTCCAGATCAAGCATGTATACCGCTGACAGACTATCGTTATGGATGCTCAGCTTGATAGCCTCCTGCAGTTTCCTTTCAAACTTGTACCGGTTAGCCAGCTTAGTCAGCGGATCATGCAGGGCCAAGGCTTCAAGTTGGATTTTTTCGATATGGTCGATCAGCAGTTCACGTAATTTGATTGCCGCTTCGATATCGATATCCCGCCATGGCTCGGATACACCTCTGACCAGTTGCGACCATTTCTGGAACGATGAACGTGGCGTTAAATCCAGTACATCGGATTCTTCCGACAGGGCCTGTGGCTTACCCGCCCAGTTGACGGTTTCGATTTGCTCTGAGCGCATCAGTAATAAGAAATCGTTATCGATCAAGGGAATATGCATCACCCCGCTGGCAAAGCGTACCAACGCCGGATATTTGGCAAATGCTGAATGGATACGACTGCTTGCGGTAATGTCGGACTTATCGTAAGTTTCCAGCCAGTTTTTAAGTATGCTGAGGCTGACGTCGTCCGGTATGTCACCGCTATAATAATCGTGGCTGTCAAAGTGGGCCCAGATGCCTTGAGAATTGAAAGCCTGCCGCATTCGGGTCAGCTGTGTGCTAATTGCATGCTTATGCGAATCACTCATGTTGAGCGCTTCTTTTATTTCTGCCTGCGCTTCACGGTAAACAAACCGTGATTGCTCGTCCTGAATCGCGTTCATGTCCGACATACGTATCGATGTCATGTGGGATAGCTGCTCACAAAACTGGCGCTCTGCCAGTGACGGCTTTCTTGCTGCGAGATGATGACAGGCAATCAGCCCCCAGAGCTTGCCTGCCACCACTATGGAAATACTAAAGGACGCCACGGTGCCGATATTTTTTAGATACTGGATATGGACTGGATGCACCGCCCTGAGCTGGGAATAGGTGAAATCGATCGGTTCGCAGTTTGGCGCAATCAGAACAGGCACCGGTTCAGCATAGACGTCGGCAATCGCCCGTTGCCAGTTGAGAAGATATAACCGCCGTGCATTGGCGGGGATATCGCCGGCCGGAAATCTTAATCCCATAAACCCTTCAACCCCTGGACGTAAAGACTCGGCAATCACTTCACCATGCCATTCCGGCAGAAATTTGTATAACATTACCCGATCGAATTGAGTGACGGTTGCTATTTTTTTCATCAAAAGTTCTGCGGCTGCTTCCACAGTGGGCGTGGCAGCCAGGGCATGAAGATACGTGATAGTATCGGAGAAGTGGAATGAATCAAAGTCAGATGCTGATGGGTCATGCTCGATCTCGACCAGCGTAATGTTGCGGATTGAATGATTGGAGATTAGAACCGGTTTCTGATGGAGTTCTGTTCGCTGTATCAACAGCACTTCATTACCTGGTTTGTCAACAGGTTTGAATAAGCTTTCTATCTGTGCGGGGGTGAACAATGTGCTCCAGTTTTGTCCGAGCAGACTTTCAGGCGCACTTCCGACAAAAGATGCTGTATTGGTAGAGCAGGCGCAAATGCGTTGTGTTCGTTTGTCAATTGCAACGAGCGCGCCGTAGGATTGAATTTGGTCTGCAAAATGCAGGTCAGCCTGTTTGCAGTCACCAAAAGAGGCGTTTTTCATTCTGTCTCCTTGGAAAACTGAAACATTCAATAAAAATCCGGAAAGTATTTTCTGCCGCCTGGATCATTTGCCGTTCGCATGCCCTGCATTTCACGGGTTGGTTAATGAATTCACAAAACTGCGGCCATTGCTTGGACGCTTCCAGCTGCATATTCCAGAATGAAAATGCTTTTGATGCCAATAACGGAAAATTTTTTTCGAGGCGTCTTGCAATAAATTTGCTGCCTTGAGTGGCGCCTTCGAGCACATAACGCAAACCGATGTAGTGAAATATCCCTTGATGCCGGGTTAATTGTGAAGTCATTAGTGCTTCAGATTGCTGCAAATCGACAGGCATTGCCAAAGATCGCAAATCGTCGCAAAGTGAAGGCAATCTGGGCGTGTACCCAGGTAATGTATCGAGAGTTATGGTTTTCTCGATTTGAATTAAATATTGCTCCACGTGGCAGTAAACTTGCGCATAAGCTGCCAGGATACGGCGATATTCGGCCATACTCAGTGCGGGTTGCAGAAGTAGTCTGAGATTGGGAAGAGCATCAAGTTCCCGGTGTAATTGCAATGTTTCATATTTTAAAGCTGAATGCATGGACGGGTAGCATACTGTCTTGTCCTCGGCGCAGCTGATACTAAGGTCTATTGGCATTTCACATACGCGGCCAAAGACGCGGAAATTCATGTAATGACAAACCTGTCTGAAACTGAATCTTATTCATCACCATTGTCATCCTCCTTTGGTTTTGCTACGTTTCTTCGCAACTTGCAGATCTTACTGGATTCCGGAGAGAAGTAACCCGTCAGGATAATTTCTGCAAACGGTACAGGCTAACAACGAGCGGTTAAGCATATTCATAACTATTCTATAAAATTGAATCAGCTCACAGTGCCGTATTATCATAAGCGTCGGATGCGATCATCAGGCATGCCTCATCTCAAGACACGCTTCACGGCATCTTTCCAGCCCGCATAGAGCGTATGTCGCCTGGAGGAATCCATTGCCGGCTGATAGCGACGCATGCATGACCAGCTGCTGGAAATATCCGTCAAATCCATAAAAACATTGCTTTGCAGACCAGCAAGCGCTGCTGCACCCCATGCGGTACTTTCCTGGACAACAGGAATTTCAACGACCCGATTGATCATATCGGCAAGAAACTGGCACATGAATGTATTTCCCGCCATACCGCCATCGATGCGCAGCACACTGCTTTTTGAAGATCGGCTTTCACTGCCGCAATCGGCAGCCATTGCTTCCATTAAATCGCGACTTTGATAGGCCTGCGCTTCCAGCGCGGCACGAATAATGTGCGCGCTGTGACTTTCCCGACTTAGTCCGATAATGGCCGCGCGCGCCTGCGGTTGCCAGTAAGGCGTTCCCAATCCGGTAAACGCCGGAACAAAATAGACTTCATTGCTGTCAGGCACTGACAATGCAACGGTTTCACTTTGCTGCGCATTAACGAGCAATCCGAGATTATCGCGCAGCCATTGGATCGCCGTACCGGCGTTAAAAATGGAACCTTCGACAGCATAATGCGTGTCGCCGTTAATACGGTACCCAATTGTTGTGATTAATCTATTTTTAGAAGTGGCAAAGTCTGTACCGATATTCATCAACGCAAAACATCCGGTGCCATAGGTGGCTTTGATCATGCCGGATTCGAAACAGGCCTGACCTATCAGCGCGGCATGCTGATCGCCGGCCATCCCACCGACGGCATAGGATGCACCCAGCAGGTCCGATACTGTTTGGCCAAAATCCGCGGCATTGGCTTTGACGTCCGGTAAAACAGCCGCAGGAATATTAAACAGCCTGATCAGATCATCATCCCATTGCTGGCGTACAATATCATACAGCATGGTTCGCGATGCATTGGTGATGTCGGTCGCATGCACCTTTCCGCCGGTTAACCGCCACAGCAGAAATGTATCGATTGTCCCGAAAGCCAGATCACCGTTTTCCGCGCGTGCTCTGACACCCGGAACATGATCGAGTATCCAGGCGATCTTGGTCGCCGAGAAATAGGGATCAATAAGCAAGCCTGTTTTCTCGATAATACTTTGCTCATGACCCGCGCTTTTAAGTTTCTCGCAATCATCTGCTGTTCTGCGATCCTGCCAGACAATCGCGTTATAAACAGGCCGCCCTGTTTTGCGATCCCAGATCAGGGTCGTTTCACGCTGGTTCGTGATGCCAATAGCTGCGATCGTTAAATCAGCACTTTGCGCATCTCTGATCACTTCGCGACTGACCCGGAGCGTATCATTCCAGATCGCTTCGGGATTCTGTTCCACCCACCCTTTCCACGGACAAAGCAAAGTCAGCTCTTTTTGCCTGACAGACAACACTTTGCCTCTATCGGAAAATAGAATTGCACGGGTGCTGGTCGTACCCTGGTCTATGGCGAGGAGCGCAAAACGGGGCTTCGATGCCATTCGCGGTAACTTTTTGTCAGTCGGACTTTTTATCCACGCCCGACATTAAAAATTTAACCAGCAGCGCAATACAAAAAGGCAGCGCGCTGATTGCTGTTATCATGTAATGCTCCGCGGTAAATTGGTCGCCATCATCAATCACAATGTAACCAAAAAATACCGTAACGGGCGTTAATAGAGCGAGTATCTGTATTAATAAAAAAAAACGTTTCATATTCCTGCTTCCCTGTATGGTTCAAGCCAAGTGATGTGATTTGCCTGGCCTAATTGCAAAGCCGGCTTCATCCTGTTCTATCGATAGTGTTCTTTGAACGCTCTTTTAGTCACAAGGACTGATAACCGCGTTAAAATAATACGCGTCAATCGTTCATATTTCGCAGTAAACCGCTCATGACACAAGCTATTCTGATTATCACCAGTTTCCCGGATAATGAAAGCGCCGCCGCGCTTGCGCAGGAATTGATCGACATGCGCCTTGCCGCGTGCGTCAATATTTTTTCTGCCTGCACGTCGGTCTATCGCTGGCAGGATAAAATAGAATCAGCCGAAGAATTACCGGTTTTTATTAAAACCCAGCAAAAACATTATAACCGTGTTGAGCAGATCATCAACGCCATGCATCCCTATGAACTACCGGAAATCATAACTGTCCCTGTAACAGACGGGCTACCTGCTTATTTACAATGGATTATGGATGAAACATCCTGATCATCCGTGCACGTACAAAATACAGCATAAAAAAGCAGATTACTTCTTTACCCATTAGGCGTTTAACAACATTATGCATTTATTTTCGATCCTTTTACTGTTATTTTCCCTGACAAGCTCACCAGTCGCTGCGCAAGAAGGCGGTTTCAGCTTATTCTCAAAACTGCAGGAACTGGGTATCAATCTGGGTCAGCAAAACCAGCAGGAGCTGCTGCCGCCGGACGAGGCTTTCAAAATGTCAGTCGATGTCCGGGATGCGAATACGCTGATTGCAAAATTCACTCCGGCAAAAAATTATTACCTCTATCGTGACAAAATCGCTTTTGAGCCGCACGAACCGGGTACTTTTATCGAAAAAATATCATTGCCCAAAGGCAAAATGAAGGAAGATCTGACTTTCGGGCATGTAGAAGTTTTTTATGAACCTTTTCAGGCTATTATTTCATTAAGGCGTGAAGCGCCGGCTCCAGAGCAGATTTTGACGCTCGCCGCAACATACCAGGGTTGCAATGAACCGGTCGGCGTCTGTTACGCACCGATAAAAAAAGACATCAATCTGACTTTACCGGCATTAAAGGCCATTGATACCGTAGCGAATGCGGTCAGTGGGCAGGCAGCGGCAGCACCTTATGACGCCACCGCCGATCTCTTTCAACTGCCACCGCAATCCCGCACGCCCGCTATCGAAACCGAAGCTTACAAAATTGACCGCATGTTCGATACCGGCAATTACTGGCTTATTCTAACCGGCTTCTTCGGCATCGGTTTATTGCTCGCATTCACGCCATGCGTTTTTCCCATGTTTCCGATTTTATCCGGGATTATTGCCAGAAGAGGCCAGCATTTAACTAAAAAGCGCGGATTTATACTGGCGCTGGCCTATGTGCTTGGAATGGCGATCACTTACGCCATTGCCGGCGTAGTAGCCGGGCTATCCGGTTCAATGCTGTCCGCCGCACTGCAGAATGCCTGGGTATTGGGAACATTTGCTTTTATTTTTGTGCTGCTGTCGCTATCCATGTTCGGATTTTATGATTTACAGATACCCGGAAGTATTCAAAGTAAACTTTCCGAAGAAGCCGGATACTTGAAAGGCGGTCAGTTGACGGGGGTTTTTGGCATGGGCGCTTTATCCGCCCTGATTGTCGGCCCCTGTGTCGCCGCGCCGCTTGCAGGGGCGCTACTGTACATCAGCCAGACTCGCGACGTTATACTCGGCGGTTCAGCGCTCTTTGTTATGGCGCTCGGCATGGGTGTACCATTGTTGCTGCTCGGCGCATCCGCAGGCGCTTTGCTTCCCAAGGCGGGCTCCTGGATGGAAGCAATCAAGCAGTTTTTCGGTGTATTGCTGCTGGCCGTGGCGATCTGGCTCATTTCTCCGGTGATCAATGAAGTTGTACATATGCTGCTGTGGGCTGCACTACTGATCATCTCAGCGATTTATCTGCATGCCATAGACCCATTACCTGATCGCGCATCGGGTTTCCGGAAATTTCTCAAAGGTGTGGGCGTCATCTCGCTTCTCTTTGGCGTTGCGCTACTGATCGGCGTACTTTCCGGCAGCCGCGATGTATTGCAACCGTTGTCAAAATTTAATGTTGCAGCAGCCTCCAATACCTGGAGTAATGGCAATGTAGCGTATAATTCGCAAGACCATATCCCCTTTGACCGTGTCAAAACCATAGCCGAGCTTGATGAACGCATCATTCAGGCCGCCACTAAAAATCAATATGTCATGGTCGATTTTTATGCTGACTGGTGTATTTCCTGCAAAGAAATGGAACGCTTCACGCTTTCCGATGGCAAGGTCAAAGCCAGACTTAAAGACGTTGTCTTATTGCAGATTGATGTCACCCATGGTACAGCCGATGACCTGGCATTATTGAAGCGCTTTAATCTGTTTGGGCCACCCGGCATTCTGTTCATTGATCGTCAGGGTAACGAAATTCCGGATATACGCATCATTGGCTTTCTGAACAAAACGGATTTTCTGACTGTGCTCAATGCCGTATTGATTTAATCACTATCTTACTTTTCAGTAGCTTTTTATCTTATAAGGTTTTTTTATGTCCAGACTCAGTCAAATTATTTTATTCAGCGCTGCCGCCATTGTTGCATTGAGCGCTGGCGTATGGCTTCGCGCCTATTTCATGGATGGACCTCAGCCACCATTGCCGGAAGCAATCAGCAAGCAAGGCGCCGAGGCCATTCTGTCTGCGAATCTGCCAGATACAGAAGGTAATATTCAGGCCGTATCACAATGGCAGGGTGATGTCCTGGTTGTTAATTTCTGGGCAACCTGGTGTACACCCTGTCGCGAGGAAATTCCTGAATTCATTGATATGCAGAGCAAGTTTGGAGATCAGGGCCTGACGTTTATCGGAATTGCCATTGATCGTGAAGATAAAGTCGTCGCTTACAGTAAGGAATTCGGCATTAATTATCCGGTTTTAATCGGCGGTCTTGATGGAATGAGATTTGCTGAAGCTGCCGGCAACCAGATGTCTGTGCTGCCGTATACTGTCGTTTTCGATCAGCAGGGTAAAATTGCTGAAACCTTCCTGGGTCGTGTTCATCAACGCACGCTGGAAAAAACTGTAACTCCACTACTGCAACGATCGCCTGATTCTTTACCGGCTGCACATAATCACTAACAGGTTGATTACAAAGCAATGCAGATAATATAGTCAAAAACCAAGCGCACACCTTGTCGTCGTCATGTTGCTAGCTGATACGATTCTATTGATTCATTTGGTATATGTGCTGTTTGTTGTCGGTAGCCTGCCACTGATATGGATCGGTGCTTTGCTGAAATGGCCGTTTGTTGGCAATCCGTGGTTCCGTTACCTGCATCTGGCAGCCATTATGTTCGTCGTCGCTGAATCGCTGCTTGGCATTGCCTGCCCGCTGACGGTGCTCGAAAATGAATTACGTGCGATTGAAACCGAAAGCAGTTTTATTCAAAACTGGGTGCATAAAATTTTGTTCTACCGCTTGCCCGAATATGCTTTTACTTTAATTTATATTGCTTTTGCTGCGCTGGTTGCAGCCACCTTTAAATGGGTTCCGGTTAGAATCTGCTCAAGACATTCCTGAAATTAAAGCAACAACCCTAAGAACAATCACAACCCCAAATGATTGACAGGTGCGTATGCAATTTTTCCAGACCACAACTAGAAGCTACGCCTGCAATATAATAGTTGGAACTGACTTTTCCCGCTTGAAAGTAACCTGATGCCGAACGATCACCGGATTGTTATTCGCAGCGCTCCAATCATCCTCACCAGTCCGTACAGTTCTTCAAGCACCTGGATTTGCAAGTAACGTTTTGTTGATCCAGATCAATGTAGTTATTCCTGATTCAGTTCAGAATATTACTCGTTACATTATTACAAGAGGAGTAAATAAAGCCATGAGTTCACTAGAAAAGAACAACGATTCCGAAGCCGAAACATTTAGGAATATGAGTATCAATATCGCAGTCATATTTGGCGTGATAACGGGTTTAATTATTCTATCAATATACCTGGCTGGCGCGTAAAGCTGATTTATTAGCGAAAGTGAAATTGTACAGGACTCTACGGTCGAAAGATTCGAAAGAACAGAGTATTTAATTCTGGAAAAATGCTCACACGGCAGGATGAGTGAGAATAACTTCCCTCTGCTACTGGAATCAATCGGCTGTAGACAGTTATTGGATTTGCTTTTCCCTCGCTGTTCAAGTCCGCATGACTTGTTTTTCATCCAGTAATGATGATGGAATCAGTTCTTCCACCAAGGGCTCAAATATTTCTTCATCAAAGGCGGTATCACCATCAACAATCGGACTTCCTTGTGCTATCAACCCTCTGAAATCAAATCGCATTGTATCCGCCAGATGCGAGAGCTGTACATTTTGTATGGCGCGAAACATGGTTTCAAGCCTGCCGGGAAAACGCTTGTCCCATTGCAGTAGCATTTCTTTGATTACCTGACGCTGCAGATTGGGCTGTGATCCACATAAATTGCATGGAATAATCGGAAAATGGGCACTTTGTGCATAGGCAGCGATATCTTTTTCCTTACAATAAGCCAACGGTCGAATAACAATATGATTACCGTCATCGCTGACAAGCTTCGGCGGCATAGCTTTAAGTTTGCCTCCATAAAACATATTCAGAAAAAGTGTCTCAAGCATATCGTCTCGATGATGGCCGAGCGCAATTTTGGTTGCGCCCAATTCACCGGCGACACGATACAATACGCCGCGACGCAGTCTTGAACACAGACTGCAGGTCGTTTTTCCTTCTGCAATAACGCGTTTAACAACACTATAGGTATCCTGTTCAACGATTCGATAAGGCACGCCGACTTGACTCAGGTAATTTGGCAGCACATCCGCTGGAAATCCGGGTTGTTTCTGATCAAGGTTCACAGCGACAAGCTCAAACCGCAGTGGTGCGTGCGCCTGCAGGTTCAATAGAATATCCAGTAATGCATAACTGTCCTTGCCTCCTGACAAACACACCATGACAAGGTCGCCATCTGCAATCATATTGAAGTCCGATATGGCCGTACCAACTAGACGCCGTAATTTTTTATGCAGTTTATTTGCGTTATAACGTGCTTTATTGTGTAGCATCTGATAATAATGAATTTTTTAAAGGTGTTGTATAATGACATATCGACTGATCAATACGAACGATTCGACACGGTTGCATTCTAATGACTTACCAGTCACGGTACATTCGAGGAACAGCAGATCGGTAAAGCGCGTGATTCTTCTACAAATCCAACCAGGCGATAATGATTCAATTCAGAAAGATTATACTACCACCGACGATATTTTTAATGGCGTTATCCTTAGTCTGCATGGCTTCGCAGGCCAATGCCGATAATAAAAGCCCGGCAGGACAACCCGATACCGACAGTAAAGTGTCACGGGATATTAAAGTGACTCAAGTGGATAATATGTTTTTGCCAAATGAAATCTGGGTTACCGAAGGTGAAACCGTACGGTTTGTCATCATCAACAAAGGAAATCATCAACATGAAATGCTCATTGGAGCTATGGATGATCTCAGAAAAGTCGCAAAAAATAGACGCACGAATCCTGATGAAAGTCCTGCAGAACCCGGTGTGGTCAGACTCCAGCCCAGCGAAGAGGGTGAAATTATCTGGACATTTGACCAGGCTGGAAAAGTCGATTTTGCCTGTCCTCTGCCCGGTCATTTCAAAGCGATGCGTGGAAAAATTTACGTGGAGAAAAAATGAAGAAACAGTTATACACTTTATTATCCGGAGCCATTTTAAGCATTGGTTTGTCAAGCGTCGCTTCGCAAGCCATAGCCACAACTACCGTCGAGGTTTATAAAAGCCCAACCTGTGGCTGCTGCGAAAAATGGGTTGATCATATGAAAGCACATGGCTTTACCGTCATCACCAAGGATGTCGGTAACAAGGAGATACGCAAAAAGGTCGGCATGTCGGAAACCCTCGGCTCCTGTCATACGGCTTTAGTAAATGGGTATGTCATGGAAGGCCATATACCCGCGCCGGATATCATCCGTTTTCTCAAGGAAAAACCCGATGCCCTGGGACTGGCCGTACCGGACATGCCGCATGGCTCTCCCGGCATGGAAGGACAACGTGTCGATCCATACAATGTCCTCAAAGTCAATGCACCCGGTCAGTTACGCAGAGACGCTGAAATTTACAGCCGGCACAATTTTCCTCAAGCCAGAAAAGAAACTTCGTCCACACCGGCAGCTACTTCAGACAATGAATCCGAAAGCGGCATTTCGATCATGCGTTTAAAAAATTAACACCCGTTCGTCATGTCAATCCGTTATCGTTATTTGTGGTTATTAAGCAGTATGTTGCTCTTTACAGGTTGTGACACTAATCAGCAAACTGAATCACGCTCGCTAAGTGACATTTTAAATCTGAATTCCGGTCGCGTCGAAAGGAATTTTGATCCAGCGCAGATTCAGCGCGGATCAGAACTATTTCATATGCATTGCGCAGGCTGCCATGGAGAAAATGCCGTCGGCACGCCCGATTGGCGCACCCCCAATCCGGATGGCCGGTTTCCTCCACCCCCGCTGAACGGCACGGCACACGACTGGCATCATTCAACAGCAGTTTTAAAGAAAACCATTCTCAAAGGCGGACCACCTGAAATCAGTACTATGCCTGCATGGGAAGGTATTCTGATAGAGCAGCAGGTAGACGATATTGTGGTATGGATTAAATCGCTATGGTCCGATGAAATCTATGCGATGTGGTATCACAATTTTGAAGATAAATAATATGTTTCAAGTCAAGCGAATAGCATGCGAACAATTTTTACTGAATTTCAACAGATTGCTTGAATGCACACCCAGGCGACCTGATCTGCTTATAAATCGCTTAATTCATGCATCCATACAGCAACGAGAGTGATTTAGCCGACTCTGCCATTTTAAGCAGCAGCGTAATCTCGTCCATGGTCAGAGCCATACGTGGCTCGCTGTTTTTTTTCCTGGATGATCCGGGCTCGGATAATGATCCTGTCGACAGTTACCAGTATTATGAAGATGGCATATTGGTACTGACTGTTGACGGCCATATTGCGGATGTCGGATCAACAACGGATATGCAGTCCAAATATAACCTCGCAATTCGCGACATTATTGATCACAGTGGCAAATTGATAGTCCCGGGGTTTATTGACACACATACACATTACCCTCAATCCGAAATCATTGCGGCATACGGCCATCAACTTATTCAATGGCTGGATAAATATGCTTTTCCTGCCGAAGCAAAATTTGCCGATAAAAACTACGCATGTTCAATCAGCAGGTTTTTCCTCGCCGAGCTATTGCGTAATGGCACCACAACTGCACTGATCTTCGGCAGCGTTCAAAAAGTTTCTGTGGAAGCGCTGTTTGAAGAAGCAGAAAAATTAAATATGCGTATCATCGGCGGCAAAATCATGATGGACCGCAATGCGCCGCAATGCTTGCTGGATACGCCGGAAACCGCCTATTCGGATAGTAAAGCGTTGATTGAAACATGGCATAACAAACGCGGCCGTATACGCTATGCGATTACGCCGCGCTTTGCCGCCACCAGCAGCAGCGAGCAGCTTCAGGCAGCGCAGCGACTTTATCATGCCTGCGATGATGTGTATCTGCAAACACATGTATCTGAAAATCAACACGAGATTGCATGGATTAAACAGCTTTTCCCATCATCGAAATCATACCTGAATGTCTATAACGACTTTGGCTTGGTAGGCCCAAGAAGTGTCTTCGCCCATGGCATCCATTTAACGGATGATGAATTCAGACTGCTGGCCGATAAGAATGCTGCAATTGCCTTCTGCCCCACTTCGAATTTATTTCTGGGCAGTGGCCTTTTCAACTTCGACCAGGCATGCCTGACCAGTGTCAGGCTTACACTGGGAACCGATATTGGCGCCGGAACCAGTTTTTCCATGCTGAAAACCATGGCGGAAGCCTATAAAGTTGTCCAATTACAAAGCAACTCTTCGTCGGCATCGGAAAGGAAAGCCGCGAAAAAAATTCCGTTAACACCTTTCAAGGCATTCTATATGGCAACGCTTGGCGCAGCGCGCGCGCTTTATCTGGAAGACAAAATCGGCACATTACAGCCTGGTAAAGAAGGCGACTTTATCGTGCTAAACCTTGATGCCACGCCATTACTCAGTTTTCGTATAAAAAAAACACTGTCTCTTGCTGATCGTCTATTTGCACTCATGATGCTGGCTGACGATCGCGCAATCGATGCGGTTTATCTGATGGGTAAGCGCTGGCAGAATAGCAACGTGTAAAGTTAAAACTGATTGGCCGCGTAAATATCATAATGGCTTTTCCACCATGATGCTTGTTTTATACTATTCAACCGTTTAAGATGAAAAATCACGGATCGATTGAGTAGATCTTCAATGATTTATATCAAAGTATTTTTTGACTGGTTTAATTATCGTTGCCTTAATCGCACAAAATAACATTTAAGGAGGGCACTATGGCTACAATTGGCGCACGTCTGAATCGTCTTGTCGAAGAAAAAGAACACGATACCTACCGGATAAAAGGAAAGCTTTCCGAACCGACGGTCTGCCCGGACTGCAACGCAGTCTATCATAGGGGACACTGGCAATGGCTCGATATTCCGGAGGGCGCAGATGAACACAAGTGCCCTGCCTGCTTACGTATAGAAGATAATGTGCCTTGCGGGTATGTCAGCATCAGCGGCGCATTCTACAGGCAACATAAAGAAGAAATCATGGGATTGATCCGCAATAAGGAAAACCGTGAAAAAACCGGCCATCCGCTCAACCGGATTATGAATATTGTCGAAACAGCTGACGGTCTGGAAATCACCACCACAGACATGCACCTGCCGCGCGATATCGGTGTTGCGCTGGAACATGCCTATGATGGCGAATTGGATTACCACTATGAAGCTGAGAGTAACATTCTCAGAGTCAAGTGGTCGCGGTAAATCGCCTGAAACTGAAGCAGGCTTGATATATATCAATTTTTCACAATCGCTTGCTTCAGTTTTTCAATTTCAGGTGCATTGAGTGTTTCCGTTTTCAACAATGCATCAGCTGAGCGATCAAGCAATGCGCGGTTAGCCTGCAAAATACCGACTGATCGCGCCAGCGCTTGGTCAATCAGCTCACGTACGGCATTATCCACCTTGTTTGCGGTATCTTCGCTGTAATAACGCGCCTGGGGCATGGATACATTCGGTTGCAAAAAAGCGGACTGTTCACGGTCGTACGCAACATGTCCCAGCGCATCACTCATACCGTAACGCAAAACCATAGCGCGCGCAATATCGGTGGCCCGCGCCAAGTCGTCGGCAGCACCGGTTGAAATTTCATTAAACACGATTTGCTCAGCAGCTCTCCCTCCCAACAAAACCGACATTTTGTTCTGCAGTTCTGCTTTACTCATCAGAAAACGATCTTCGGTCGGGCGTTGAATGGTATAGCCGAGCGCACCGATTCCTCGCGGGATAATCGAAATCTTGTGCACCTCATCCGTTCCCGGCAATGCCAGTGCAACCATTGCGTGCCCGAGTTCATGAAAAGCAACCACTCGCCGTTCGTTCGGATTCAACAGACGGTTACGCTTCTCCAGTCCGGCGACAATACGCTCGATGGCATTGTTAAAATCATCCATTGTCACCGACGCCGCATTGCGGCGCGTGGCGAGCAATGCGGCTTCATTGATGAGATTCGCCAAATCCGCGCCGGTAAAGCCGGGCGTCAGCGCGGCGATTTGTTCGATCTGCACATCGGTATTCAGTTTTACTTTTTTCATATGCACCGCGAGCACCTGTTCACGTCCGGATTTATCAGGACGATCAACCAGTACCTGACGGTCGAAGCGTCCGGCACGCAGCAGCGCCGGGTCAAGAATTTCCGGCCGGTTGGTTGCTGCCAGCAAGACGATGCCGCTGGTGGGATCAAAACCATCCAACTCGGCCAGCAACTGATTCAATGTCTGCTCTTTCTCATCATGTCCTCCCCCCAGACCATAAGCGCCTCGTGCACGCCCCAGGGCATCGAGTTCATCAATGAAAATAATTGCAGGCGCCATCAATCGCGCCTGCTCAAAAAGATCACGCACGCGTGCGGCGCCAACACCAACGAACATTTCAACAAATTCAGAACCGGATATCGAAAAAAACGGCACACCGGCTTCACCGGCTACGGCGCGCGCCAGCAGTGTTTTACCCGTACCAGGCGGCCCAACCAGCAAAATACCTTTCGGCGCACGTCCGCCAAGCCGTCCGTAGCCTGTTGGGTCTTTCAGAAAATGAATGATTTCAATTAGTTCTTCCTTGGCTTCGTCCACACCTGCCACATCTGCAAAAGTGACCTTGGTTTCTTTCTCGACAAATACTTTGGCGCGGCTTTTTCCAATAGACATCATGCCCTCGCTCACGCCACCGCCTATCCGGCGGATAATGAACAACCAGATACCGATAAAAACCGCCATCGGCAGCAACCAGGAAAGCAGGTCGCGCAACCAGGTACTTTTGACGATACCTTTGAATTCAACGTTATACTTATCCAGTTCCTCGGCCAGCTCCGGGTCGACACGCGTTGTCACAAATTCACTGAAGCCATCCGCATGCTGTGTCTTCAGTGAACCGTAAATATGCTGATCAGTAATCGAAATCTCGGCAATCTGTCCTTGTTCGAGCAAGTGCTGAAAACGGCTGTAGGAAATCGGTTCAATCTGCGTATACTGCGTGTAAAGATGCTGCAGAAACAACACACTGAGCACCGCAACCGTAACATACCAGAAATTAACTTGTTCTTTTTTATCCATATAAAAAGCTTAGGCCTGCCAGAAAATATAACTCAAATACAGGATTCTGGAAAAATACCTGCAATTTTGCAAGAAATTTATAGCTTTGCTGTCATCAAGTGATTAAACGTTATTTGGTAAACATTTCGATAAACCTGTCGCGCAATCACCCAGTCGCGTTATACCGCGTCCGGATGCTCCCCTGCTCAGCACCCTGTCCGAAAACCCATCACCCCAATAAAGAGCAACAGACTGAACTTAATTTCAGTTTCAACCCGGCAGATTGCAGAGATTCTGAACCACGACGAATAGAAATGCCTGATTTGAGCGTATTTCTACTCGCCTCATAAGATTCTTTGATCATTCATACGGCCTCTTCCGGAAGTGGAATGAATTCCACTTCATCGCCGGATACTCTAGCAAACTTTCCTTCACGCCAGTCCCGTTTCGCCTGTTCGATGCGTTCTTTGCGACTTGATACAAAATTCCAATAAATATGGCGTTCTCCCATCGATGCGCCGCCAACCACTGCAATGCGCGTTTCCTGTGCTGCCGAGACCGTCATGCCGCCACAATGTTCCATCGTCATCATATGATACTGCTCCAGCAACACGCCATCGATGGTCACACAACCGTTGACGACGTATAACGCCGCCTCTTCGACTTGCGGCAATTCCAGACTCTTACCGGACTGCAAGTACGCTTCAATGTATACCGTCTCGACGAACGTGACTACCGGGGAAATGACACCGTATGCACGCCCCATCAGCACCCGGACAGCTACCTCGCCAATCTCCACGGCAGGAATATCCGCAGACGGATAGTGATAAAAGGCCGGTTCTATTTCCTCATGGCTTTCCGGCAAAGCATGCCAGAGTTGAAGTCCATGCAGTTTATGCGCTGCGGCACGTATTTCGTCGCGCTCCCGTTCGGAATGTGTAATACCTCTGCCTGCAATCATTAGATTAATATCTCCGGGGCGTATCGGTTGTTGATTACCCAGTGAATCACGATGCAGAATTTCGCCCTCAAACAGATAAGTCACCGTTGCCAGATTAATATGCGGATGCGGCCGGACATTAATGCCCTCTCCGGCAGGAAATTCCACTGGCCCCATGTGATCGAAAAATATCCAGGGCCCAACCATGCGTTGTTTGGCATACGGCAAAATACGGCGGACAGAAAACCCACCAAGATCCTTTTCACGGGGCATTATGATTTTCTTAATTGTCATCGTCTCTCCTAAATGAATCCCGCATATACACCATATCATTTGTTTCAACGCACCAGAAAAAATTCCAGTCAAACGAAACAGATAATTGACTGGATGGATACAACGCTAATTCCGGCTCAATATTGTAAAAGTTTTGCGGCGCAAGAACACCGCCTGCCAAGCAGGCGCCATAAAAGCTGCTCCAGTACCGAGCAAAAAAGTGAAGAATAACAATAGCTCAGCCATTACCAGCTCCATCCAGACCAGTACGGCGATTGAAAATATCGGCCAACGCGTCGGCGGGCAGCGCAAACAGAAATACCGGCAACGTGGTTACCGTCTACACAAGCGCCACGACTAACCCGCGCCGACGGAATGCATCCACACGTACCGGGAGATTAATACTGCCGCCCACATGACCATGAAGGTGGAATGTTTAAACGGGTTTAAAGTGGATTCGCGCATTTTGCACACAATGCAGTGTGTTCCAGCAATGCTAGTTCAAGACAAATTTTATGACGAATAGACGCCACTAAACAGCAAAACAGGAGCAGCCGATTGCTCCCCAGAATGCATTTCTCGATTTATCATTTATGGGAATGGGATTATTCCACGCGATTGCGTGATGATGGCCGTGGATACTGCACGCGCTGGCACAGCAATCATTGGAAACGGTTTTTCCGTGAATAACACCGGCTGTCGCTCCTTTGACGCTGCGTCCCGTTTGCTGCAATCCATAATAGCCGCCAAACTCATTGACCGGGGACCAATCCGGCATGACAGGTGGAAGCGGCGGGTTAAAACGGGAAAAATCATCCGTCGCATATACAATGTTGCCTCCCATCACGGTCATTACAGAGTATAGGTTTTTAATATCGTCTTCAGGTACCGTCATAAAATCGGCTGACAACACGGCAAGATCGGCATATTCACCGGCTTGCAACGCACCTTTGGCGTGATCCTCGCCGGAGAACCAGCTGGACCCTTTAGTCCACAGATACAAGGCGGTTTCACGATCCAGACGATTGGCTTCGTCATATAACCCGAATCCACCAAGTGTTTTTCCTGTAATCATCCAGTATAACGATACCCAGGGATTGTAGCTGGCTACGCGGGTAGCATCGGTGCCGCCACCAACGGGTACGCTCATATCGAGCATTTTTCGAAGGGGCGGCGTCTGTTTGGCGGCGTCAACACCATACCGGTCGACAAAATACTCCCCCTGGAACGCCATGCGATGCTGTACCGCAATTCCGCCGCCCAACGTCTTGATACGTTCGATATTCTTTTCAGTGACAGTTTCTGCATGATCAATAATAAAACGTAAGCCATTGAACGGCACATCACGATTAACACGTTCAAAAACATTCAGGAAACGGTCAATCGTTTCATCATAGGTTGCGTGGATGCGGAACGGCCAGCGGTTTTCTACAAGATGACGAACAATATCCTCAAGTTCTTTCTCCATAATTAAGCCTGGCGCAGGGTACGGTTCGAGAAAATTTTCAAAATCGGCTGCTGACCAAGTCAGGTTCTCTCCGGCACCATTCATTCGCAGCATTCCATCACCCTGCCCTGGTTTTATCATAGTCGTCCAACGCTTGTAATCTGTCAGTTCCCCGCCTGCCTTCTGCGCGAACAAGTTGTAAGCAACGCGAATTGTCATATCGCCATTGTCGTAGAGTTTCTGAATGATTCTGTAATCGTCGGGATAGTTCTGCCCACCGCCACCGGCATCAATCACTGAAGTAATTCCCAGCCGGTTCATTTCGCGCATAAAATGACGCGATGAGTTATATTGATATTCTTCAGGCAAAGTCGGCCCTCTGGCTAGGGTTGAATACAGAATCAGTGCTGATGGTTTTGCTACCAACAAACCCGTTGGATTACCCTGTTGATCTTTTTCGATGAGTCCGCCAGGTGGATTCGGCGTGTTTTTATCGATGCCAAGCACTTTGACAGCAGCCCGATTCAACAAGGCGCGGCCATAAAGGTGCAGAATAAATACGGGCGTATCGGGAGCGGCTTTGTTGATTTCAGCCAGTGTCGGCATACGGCGTTCTTTAAACTGAAACTCACTCCAGCCGCCGACCACACGCACCCATTGCGGCGCAGGCGTGCGCTCGGCCTGTTTCTTCAGCATTTCCAGCGCTATGGCAACCGAAGGCACACCTTCCCATCTTAATTCCATGTTGTAATACAGGCCACCACGGATCAAGTGCATATGCGAGTCATTCAGCCCTGGAACAACCCGTCGTTTGCCAAGATCTATCACCTGCGTATCGCTGCCAGCGAGTTTCATGATAGCGCTATCACTCCCAGTCGCCAGCACGTGCCCCGCAGCTAACGCAATTGCAGACACTTCACTGTGTTTGTCATCCAACGTTGTAATCCTGCCATTTTTTAAGATTAGACTGGGTACAATAGCTTTAGCCATGGCTATGCCTCCTGATAATGGTAAAACCTGATTTAAGGCGACTCCAGAACCGACCAGTGTTGCGGCCTGAATTAATTTTCTGCGTACAGTATCAACGGTTTTTTTATCCACCATCACCTCTTCCCAGTAGCTAAGCATTTTTTTGTTTGACCAATACAGTTCTGCTCACAATAAACCACCTCATCATATGAAAAGCTATATGCATTTTTATAATGCAAAGATAGTCAGCTTGTAAAAACGCAACCATAATTAATTAGCTTTTGATTGCGTTTATCAGCAGTTATATTACTTGTTTTGAGCAAGATAGCTGGTAATCAGATTACGGTAATTTGGAATATGATTCGACAAAAGCGCCCCTAGTCCTTCAACATCATTGCGCCAGTCCCTGTGCAATTCGCAGGCCACACTGAACCAGTTCATCAACTGCACGCCGGCAGCCGCCATCCGGGCCCAGGATGCATGTCGTGTCACTTCATTGAAGGTTCCCGAGGCGTCGGTAACCACATACACTTCATAACCCGCTTCAATGGCCGATAATGCGGGAAATGCGACACACACATCAGTCACGACACCGGCAATAATCAGTTGTTTGCGTCCAGTGTCTTCGATTGCTTTGACAAAGTCAGCGTTATCCCATGCGTTAATTTGACCGGGCCGTGGAATATACGGCGCATTTGGAAATGCTTCTTTCAATTCAGGCACAACTGGACCATTCGGCCCATCTTCAAAACTGGTCGTGAGAATAGTTGGGAGATTAAAAAACCTGGCGACGTCAGCCAACGCCAGTACATTATTTTTGAACTCTCCTGGCGAAAAATCCTGTACCAATGAAATCAATCCTGATTGATGATCGACCAATAAACATGCTGCATCATCTTTAGATAGGCGGTTGTATCTGAAATTTTTATCCATTTCCACACTCCTTGATTATTTATACCTATTGGTTAGGAATTCTGCTACGGTTTTTTCATTCTGTTTAATAACAGTTTGATGAAATTGAATTAACTTATCACTGCCAATCAAAAACGCACATAGGCTCCGTGATATATTGCACTAAGATTACACTTGGTTATATGAGCTGGGAATTCATTTTTTTAGAAACCAGTGTTCTGGAATAAAGAACGATGCAACATCGAATTAACGATATTCTTGCTTTTCTGTACGCTGTAGAGACTGGCAGTATCAGTGCTGCCGCGCAGCGCATGTGCTGATCAAAATCAGTTAATTGCGTAACTACCGCAGCGGTTTTAAATCAGCATCGACTTCTGACCAATTAATTCCATACTTTGGTCAGGTTCAAAAAGAACCAAAGAAAAGAGACCTTTAAATAAGCCGGCAAAGTAGAATTAATCCTGATATTTTACCGATCAAAACGTTGCAACACATGCTGCATCATGTTTCTGGCGAGTTCTTCCGTGCTGTAAAACACAGTACCCAGGTTGTCCTTTTTTAACAGTGCGGCCTCATCCTCATTACTGGAACGCAAAACAATTTCAACATCCGGATTCAATGTCTGTGCTGTGTTGACCATCTGACGTACATTGAGTGGATCAGGTACGGTAATAACAAGCATTGCGGCATCAGCGATATGCGCCTGGATTAGTACAGCCGGTTCCGCTGCATCTCCACTGACAGCGGCAAGTTTTTGATCACGCAAATCCTGAACCAGTTCACGATTCCGATCGACGACGACATACGGAATATTCTGCGCACCCAATGCACCAGCAATGCGCCTTCCCACCTGACCGTAGCCTACCAGCACAACCTGGCCTGCAAGATAGCGGCGTTCGGTACTCATCGGCAATTCCGCATAGGGATCATCCCGCGTTGTTAATTTACGCGCCAGTCGGGAGTGCCTGACAAACCATTTACTCACGGACGCAATCGTCGCAAAAGCTATCGGGTTAAAAGCAATGGAAACCAATGCGCCGGCAAGCACCAGACTGAATCCTTCGGCAGGCAACAAGTCCAGTGAAACCCCCAATCCAGCCAGAATAAACGAAAATTCCCCGATCTGGCCCAGACTTGCCGCAACGATCAATGCCGTATTCAGCGGATAACGGAAAAGCAGTACGAGCAACAGCGCCGCAATGGATTTTCCGACCACAATAATGGCAACCACGCCAAGTACATGCAGCGGCTCTTCGATCAATATGGCGGGATCAAACAGCATACCGACCGAAACGAAAAAAAGCACTGCAAACGCATCCCTTAACGGCAGGCTTTCCTCCGCCGCACGGCCGCTGAATTGTGATTCACGCATGACCATGCCAGCGAAAAAAGCACCGAGAGCAAAGGATACATTAAATATCATCGCAGCGCCGTAAGCGATACAAATGGCAAACGAAACAACTGCTAGCGTGAACAGCTCACGCGACCCTGTCTGGGCAACCTGCCATAACAGCCACGGCAGCACACGGCGCCCTACTACCAGCATCAGGGCAATAAAAATCATCACTTGCAGTAATGTCAAGGTAATGGTCTGCCATCTGATTACCCCCGGCGCTTTCGGAGCCACCGAGCAAACCGGCCAGCGAAGGCAATAAAACCAGTATCAGTACGGTGACCAGATCTTCAACAATGAGCCAGCCAACTGCAATGCGGCCATTCATCGTTTCCAGAAATCCGCGCGACTCAAGTGCACGAAGCAGTACCACCGTACTCGCGCAAGATAACGAAAGCCCAAGAACCAACCCTGCCCCGATATCCCATCCCCATCCGTAAGCCAGCAACATGCCCAGCAGTGTCGCCACCGTCATTTGCACCACAGCACCGGGTAACGCAATACGTTTTACAGCCAGTAAATCAGCGAGTGAAAAATGCAGGCCGACGCCGAACATCAGCAGCATCACACCAATCTCAGCCAGCTCAGTTGCTAATTTTGCATCCGCAGTATAACCGGGCGTTGCTGGGCCAATGACAATACCGGCCAAAAGATAGCCGACCAGTGCAGGTGTTTTGAGTCGTTCAGCAATAAAACCAAAAACCAGCGCGAGACCAAAACCGGCGGCAATGGTAGTAATTAATACGAGACTATGATCCATTCACTCTCCAGCAAAATTGCGTCAAACGCGCATACATATCACTGACATACAGTAACTTTCATTGTTTTCGGATTGTTGTCCATTCCGTACCATTTGTCACGCGCTTGCGCTTGTTTAAATCTGCGAAGGCAAGTAGAGTTAACATATCAACACGACCAGCCATCAATAAAAAGTTTTCTCCCGGCATTCAATCCATGGAAATGGACAGCAGACATCAATCCACTCTCATCCAGTCACTGATGTGTCCGGATGTGTTTGATCACGCCGTCGACACAATTAAACTCATTGAAACACATATTTCCTGGGTTATTCTTACCGGTAACTATGCCTATAAAATCAAAAAAGCCTGCAATCTGGGATTTCTTGATTTTTCTTCATTAGAGAAGCGCCGATATTTTTGCGATGAAGAGTTGCGGCTCAATCGTCGCCTGGCCGCTCCGCTCTATATCGACGTAATTCCTATCACAGGCAAGCCGGAACAGCCTGTTTTACGGGGAAACGGAAAAATCATCGAGTACGCCATTAAAATGATTCAATTTCAACAACAAGCTCAGCTCGATAATATGCTGACTGAAGGAAGAGTGGAAAACCATCATATTGATGCTTATGCGCGGATGACCGCGAGCTTCCATTACAGCGCCGAATCAACCTCAGCTGAAACAGCTTTCGGCAACCCGGATCATATTCATCACGCTGTTACGCGAACTATCGATCAGATCCGGCGACTGCCGGAAGCGACACATCATATTATGCTGATCAGCGAACTTCGGGATTGGTGCAAGTCCACGTTTAAAACACTGACACCTTTATTTGAGAAACGTAAACGCGACGGATTCATCCGGGAATGTCATGGCGATATGCACTTACGCAATCTTGTCTGGTTCGGCGAACGCCCGCTTGCTTTCGATTGTTTGGAATTTGATCCTGATCTGCGCTGGATCGATATTTTATCCGAAGTTGCTTTTCTGGTCATGGACCTGGATAGCCGCGAGCAACAAAAACTGGCTTTTCGATTCCTGAATGCTTATCTGGAACATACAGGGGATTACGGCGGCATGCCCGTTTTCCGATTTTATCTGGTTTACCGGGCACTGGTACGCGCAATGGTGGATGGCATCAGAAGTGGACAGCCCGATATTTCGGCAGCCGAACAAAAAACAGCTGCAGAAGCGTTTTACAATTATTTAAAACTGGCTCAATCGTATTGCCGACCAGCCAATCCGGTATTGATAATTACACATGGCCTGTCAGCATCCGGCAAAAGCTCTTTGTCACAATTGCTATTGGAGCAGATTGGCGCACTGCGCATACGCTCCGATGTAGAACGCAAAAGAATATTCGGCTTACTCGACGGATTAAATAAAAACTTAATTATGCATGCCAGAGCACATAGTCCCGGAAATGTGCCGCAGATTTATTCTTTGGCGGCAAATATCAAAACCTATGCAACACTGGCGACACTCGCGGAAAAAGTGCTGGAGGGGTATTTCCCGGTCATTATCGATGCCGCCTTTCTCCTCCACGAAGAACGCACTGACTTTAGAAATCTTGCACACAAAAAACAAATTCCTTTCATTATTCTGGCATTTACCGCGCATGCCGATACACTGCGAAAACGCATTCAAGAACGAAAAAATGATATTTCTGATGCAAATCCTGCTGTCCTTGAAATGCAGCTGAAAGTTTCAAAACCGCTGCAGAACGTTGAATTGCCTTGCTGCATTACCATTGACACCGAACAGCCATTCGATGTCAGAAAACTCGTATCTGATATCAGGCGCATCAGTTCTGCTGAGTCAGAATAAAAAAACCCTCAACAAGAACATTCAACTATTAGACAATCTATGTCCTGTATATATTTTTAATGCGAAATCGCAAAAACGCCAGATACCCTTTCACACCACCCATTCAAAGATATCCAGAAGGATCTGACATGGAGTGCTCCAGAAAAATAAGCAGAATTAAAATCAATGAACAAATGGACACAAACATGCCGCTCATTAAAGTCTGCGTTTCAGATATGATTTGCCTTGCATGCACAATCGCCCAGATGCTGCCTTAAAGATACCGATTGTTCTCAGGAATATTGATTCCTGCCCATGCCAGTCACTAAAAAAATAACCACATATTCAATTGAATTTAAATTATATTTTGCTCTGCAAAAGACATTATTTCGTTCTTGCCAATGATAAAGTGATCAAGCACTTTTACATCAATTAATTCGAGTGCACTTTTCAGTGTTTGTGTCAGAACTTTATCCGCGTTACTTGGTTCGGCAAAACCTGAAGGATGATTATGTGCAAAAATAATTGCAGCTGCATTATGATGCAATGCACGTTTAACAATCTCCCGTGGATAGACGCTGGCTTGCGTCAGTGTTCCATTAAAGAGTTCATCCGCTGAAATCATGCGGTTCTTTGCATCCAGAAAAATACCCAGAAATACTTCATGTTGTTTACTGGCAAGATTTAGACGCAGAAAATCACGGACTAATTGAGGTGTGCTCATGGCATCACCACATTCCAGCCTTTCTCCCAAAGCACGTTTGGACATTTCAAGAACAGCCTGTAATTGTGCGTATTTTGCAATGCCTATACCAGGAAAATTGCACAGCGCAGTCTTGTCAGCTGCAAAAAGGGAAGTAAGGTTGCCATAGTGCTGGAGCAATTTGCGTGCAAGATCAACTGCGCTTGTGCCGACGAAACCGGTACGTAAAAAAATAGCCAGCAATTCGGTATCGGTCAAATTGTTGGCACCCAGTTTCAGTAATTTCTCTCTGGGTCGCTCAGCACTGGGCCAGTCTGTTATTGCCATGTAATTAAAATTCAGAGTAATTATTCATATGTATATGGTTACGGCAGAGATAAATTGTGATTGAATCCGCGACGCAAAAGAAGCTGGAGTTGTCCCCTTTTGACGGACAGTTTTTTCACTGAGCCGAGAGTACCTCGACCTGTGAGAGGGGATCGCAGTTTATCGTAATTTGATTTTGCTCCTTCAATCTTTTTTCAAAATTGTTGGGTGATAAGTATCCCAGTCCGGAATGCCTGCGGGTAGGGTTGTACCATGACTCAATCCAGGTGAATATGGCCAGCCTTGCTTCAGTTTTGTTTTTCCAGGAACGCCTGTCGATCAGTTCACATTCCAGGGAAGCAAAAAAACTTTCAGCCATTGCATTGTCATAGGCATCGCCCACACTGCCCATTGAGGGACGGACACCCATTTCCCTGCATCGCCTGCCGAACTCAACACTGGTATATTGACTGCCCTGATCGCTGTGGTGAATCACGTTGCCCGGCTTACGGGTGATTAACGCCATGTTCAACGCACTGATTATCAGACTCGCTGTCATGTGTTCACCGAAAGACCAGCCCACCACCTTACGGCTGAATACATCCATGACTACGGCCAGGTACAAGAACCCTGCCCAGGTGGGAATGTAAGTCATGTCTGCGACCCATAGCTGGTTGA
>Ga0268299_1001747_pt1 | contig 33114 bp, 29 predicted proteins | sample NOBtaG_FD_193484 | JGI IMG/M metagenome (GOLD analysis project Ga0268299, IMG submission 193484) | Activated sludge microbial communities from bioreactor in Nijmegen, Gelderland, Netherland - NOB reactor | ecosystem: Engineered > Bioreactor > Aerobic > Activated sludge | place: Netherlands... | reverse complement strand
GGTACGGGTTGCGAAGCTTCGCTGTTCCGCGCGGGCTATGCATTGGAGAATGTGAGCTTCCGGCGCCGGCCAGGTCCGCGTCCCGGTTCCATTTCGGACGGCGAAAGTGCCAATATCCGGCGGAGTCCAACAACGAGGTAGCGATATGACGGGGATCAAGCAAATCGTGGCGCATGTCGAGGGGGGCCCGCACGACGCGGCGGTGCTCCGTCTTTCTTCCACGCTGGCCACGCGCTTCGGCGCCGGGCTGGAGGCGGTGTTCGCCAACGTTCCGCCCTACGTGCCGGCGTCGATCGACGGCATCCTGACGCCGCAAATCATCGAGACGCAGCAGGCGATCTACCGCAAGCGCGCGGAGGCTGCCAAGGCCGCGCTGGCCGCCCTGTCGTTTCCCGAGGCCAGGCGGAAACTGACGATCGTCGACGGCTTGGCGGCGTCCGCGGTCATCCAGCGCGGCCGCTATGCCGATTTGACGGTCGTGGCGCAGCCGTCCCCCGAGGAGAGCGACGCGGTCACCGACTACGATCTTCCGGCGGAGATCGTGATGGCCCTCGGCCGGCCCGTGCTCATGGTGCCCTATGCCGGCACCTTCGCCGATTGCGGCAAGCGGGTGCTGGTGGGCTGGAGCGACCGGCGCGAATCGGCCCGGGCGTTGACCGATGCGCTGCCGTTCCTGGTGACGGCCAGCGAAGTCACGCTCCTCACGGTCAACCCGGCCGACGCGACCGGACCGATGGAATCCGCGATGAAGGCCTGGCTCGCCGCTCACGGCATCAAGGGCTCCACGCGGATCGCGCACACCAAGGAGATCGAGGTCGGCGATGTGTTGCTGTCGTCGGCGGCCGACCTTTCCGCCGATCTCATCGTCATGGGCGCCTATGGCCGTTCGCGGCTGCGCGAGCTGATCCTGGGCGGCGCGACGCACAACATCATGAAGCACATGACGGTTCCCGTGCTCATGTCGCATTGAGGCGCAGCGGCCCGGTTGATGCAAATCAAGGCCGGCAGAGTGGCTTGCGTCCTTAGTGCCGGTTCGTCCGATCTTCTCAGGAGACGTCAATGACGCTCATGCTCATCAGGCTCGAACTGGCCCGCACGCGCGAGTTCCCCGACGGGAGTGCCCGGCACGGCTACGAGGTCGTGGCGCCGCTGGACGCGACCGGGCACCTCGATCCCAAGGGTTGGAAGGCCATGCATCAGGCCTGCACCGTTCGCCGGTTTTGGGGTGACGCGGCGGAGGAGCATGGCCTGCTGATCCATCGCCGCGACGGCAAATGGGTATTCTCCTACCAGCCCGGCGACGACGACGACGAGCCGGTCTTCCGTCTCGACCGCCATCGGTTCGCCGAGGGCGAGTATGTTTCGGTGACGGAGCACGACGGCGTGACGCGGCCGTTCAAAGTGGTCGCGGTCAAGAAGCCGGTGGCCCTGCGTTCCGCGTGAAGCCGCCGCCCGCGACGTTCGGAGCGTGAGCATGAACGACGATCGCGAACCGATCCGGGACGTCGCCCATCTCGGCCGCGTCGAGTTGTTGACGCCCGAGCCCGAGCGGAGCCTCTGGTATTTCCACGATCTCCTCGGCATGGAGGCGGTCCATCGCGAAGGAGCGTCGGTCTATCTCCGCGGCTACGGCGACTATGCCGCGAGCACGCTGAAGCTCACCGAGGCGGCGAAGCCCGGCGTCGCCTGCGTCCACTGGCGCGCCGTCAGCCCGCAGGCGCTGGAGCGGCGGGCTGCGGCGATCGCCGCCACCGGCCTCGGCATCGGCTGGAGCAACGGCGATTTCGGGCTCGGCCCCGCCTATCGCTTCCGGGATCCGGACGGCCACGTGATGGAAATCTACTACGAGGAGAGCCGCTACGAGGCGCCCGCGCCGCTGCGCTCGACGCTCAAGAACCTGCCGCAGAAATTCACCGGCCGCGGCGCCGCCGTCCGGCGGCTCGATCATTTGGCGCTGCTCGCTGCCGACGTGCCCACCAACCGGGCCTTCGCCGAGGAGACGTTGGGCTTCCAGCTTCGCGAGCAGGTCCGCTACGACAACGGCGCAGTCGAGATCGGCTCGTGGCTGAGCCCGACCACGGTGCATCATCAGGTCGCCTACGTCGTCGACGCGCGCGGCGGGCACGGGCGCCTGCATCACCTCTCGATGTGGGTCGACGACAAGAGCGACGTGCTGCGCGCCGCCGACGTGCTCCGCGAGAACGGCATCTTCATCGAAGCGGGGCCGGCCAAGCACAACAACTCGCAGGGGTTCTATCTCTATTCCTACGAGCCCGGCGGCAATCGCGTCGAAGTCTATTCGGGCAGTTTCCTGGTGTTCGCGCCGAACTGGCAGCCGGTCGTCTGGAACGAAGCGGAGCGCGGCACCGGAGTCTATTGGGGCGGCGCGCTGCCCGAAAGCTTCATCGAATACGCGACGCCGGATATCGAGCGCCCCGCGGAACGCCGCGCCGTGCCGGTCGTCGATCCGCGCTAGGACGCGAGGCCCGCCGCGCGGCCGGGCTTGAAGCGGCCGACGAGCTGGTGCCGCTCGCCGGGATAGCAGAGCCGAACCCAGGTGATCGGCCAGCGCGCGGACCAGGTGCGCCGCTCGACGACGAGGCAGGCGCCGCCGCCGGGCATGCCGAGCTTGGCGGCGACCGCGGCGTCGGCCGGCTCCGCGCGGATGGCGTGCTCGGCATCGGTCCAGGGAATGCGCTCGAGCAGCCAGGTTCCCGGCGGCGCCGCGGCGAAGCGTTCGGCGCGCGCCGCGGGCACGGCGGCGAGATTGATGAGGCGCTTCTCGAGCACGAAAGGCCGCCCCGCTGCGAAATGCGCCACTGTGAGCGCCGCGACCGCGGTGCCCGGCGAGACGCCGAGGCGCCGCGCATCCTCCGCCGTCGCCGGCCGTTCGCGCCGCGAGACGACGTCGAAGCGGTAGGATCGCCCCGACCGCACGATCTCCGCCTGGATGTCGTGGATCTCGAGGATCGTCTCCTGTGATTGCGGCCGCGCCACCACGGTGCCGAAGCGGCGCTTGCGCGCGATCAGCCCGGCGTCGGCCAGCGCCGAGAGCGCCTTGTTCACCGTCATCCGCGCGCAGCCGTAGGATTTCAGCAGCTCGTGCTCGGATGGAACGCGATGCCCCGGCGGCCACGCGCCGGACTTGATCCGCGCCTCGAGCTCCTGCTGGATCTCGACATAGCGCGGCAGCGCGGGCCCCGCGCCGATGCGATCGGGTCCGCCAATTCGAGGGCGCCGCGCGCTCATGCCGAGACCAGCCGCGCCACGGTGCGCGCATAGCGGCCGGCGATCCGTTCGCGGGCGCGGTGCCGGCCTGCGGTCACGATCTCCTCGCCGCCGACGAACACGCGGTCGATGGCACGCCGGCCGGCGACGAAGATATAGGAGTCGAGCCAGCGGTCGCCGGCGGCGGCGGCGAGATCGAGGTCGGCGCCGTCGAGCACGACGATGTCGGCGCGATAGCCGGGCGCAAGCGCGCCGATGCGCCGGCCGAGCGCCTGCGCGCCACCGGCAAGCGCAGTGTCGTAGAGCCGGCGCCCAGTCGATTCGCCCTCACGGCCGGCCAAGAGGTTGCGCCCGCGGTGCATCAAGCGCTGCGAGTATTCGAGCTGCTTCAGCTCGCCCGGCGCCGTGATCTCGATGTTGGAGTCGCTGCCAACGCCGTATCGGCCGCCGGTCGCGGCAAAGGGCACGCCATCGAAGATACCGTCGCCGAGATTCGCCTCGGTGATCGGGCAGAGGCCGGCGACCGCGCCGCTCTTGGCGAGCGCCGCCGTTTCCGCCGCCGTCATGTGCGTGGCATGCACGAGGCACCAGCGGCGATCCGCGCGCATTTCGTCCAGCAGCCATTGCACCGGGCGCTTGCCGGACCAGGCGGCGAAATCCTCCACCTCCTTCGCCTGCTCGGCGGCGTGGATGTGGATCGGGCCCGTGGGAGTCGCGGCGACGACGGCGCGGAGCGTTTCGGGCGTCACGGTACGCAGCGAATGCGGGGCGATGCCGACATTCGCGTCTGGCAACGCCTTCACGGCCGTGCGCGCGCCCTCGACGAGCTTCAGGAAGCGCGCGGGATCGTTGACGAAGCGGCGCTGCGCTATCGTCGTCGGCACGCCGCCGACATTGCCGTAGGCGTAGAACACCGGCAGCAGGGTGAGGCCGATGCCGCTGTCCGCCGCCGCGGCCGCGATCCGCGCCGCCATCTCGGCGAGATGGGCGAATGGCGTGCCGTCGAGGCCATGATGGAGATAGTGGAACTCGGCCACGGCAGTGAAGCCGCCCTCCAGCATCTCGACGAAAGCCTGGGCGGCGATCGCCTCGACATCCTCGGGCGTGAGATTTTCGACGAAGCGATACATGACATCGCGCCAGGTCCAGAAACTATCGCTAGCGGGCCCGCGCGTTTCCGCGAGTCCGGCCATCGCGCGCTGGAAGGCATGGCTGTGGAGATTGGGAAGGCCGGGCAGGGCGATGCCCGCGAACCGCTCGCGGCCCGCTGGTGCTGCGCCTGTCGCGGCCGCGCGGATGACGCCGCCCGCGATGTCGAAGCCGACATCCCGCGCCCAGCCGTCCGCGAGCAGGGCGTGATCGAAGAAAAGCTTGCGCATCGCGTGATCCCGGGCCGGCAGCTTATGTCTAGACAATAACGCAGCCGATTATGTATAGACAATAGCGAGCCGAGCCGCCCCGCGCACCGGCGAATTTCATCCGCCGGCGGACATGGTCCGGAGAAATCCTTGGCTGAGACCGTGACACTCCATCCCGGCCGCGCCGCCCTCGCCGAATGGCGCCACGTCTATTTCGGCGCCGGCGTGGCGCTCGATCCGGCGTGCCGCCCGGCGGTCGATGCCGCGGCCGCCACCGTCGCCGCCATCGTCGCCAAAGGCGAGCCCGTCTACGGCATCAACACCGGCTTCGGCAAACTCGCGAGCGTGCGCATCGGCGCGGCCGACCTCGCGACGCTCCAGCGCAACATCGTGCTCTCCCATGCGGCCGGTGTCGGCGAGCCGCTGCCCGTTTCCGTGATGCGCCTTGCGATGGCGTTGAAGCTCGCGAGCCTCGCCCAAGGCGCTTCGGGCGTGCGCTGGGAAGCCATGGCTCAACTCGGCGCCTGCCTCGCCAAGGGCCTCGTTCCGGTCGTGCCCAGCCAGGGCTCGGTCGGCGCTTCCGGCGACCTGGCACCGCTCGCGCACATGACGGCGGCGCTCATCGGCGTCGGCGAATTCTTCGTCGGCGGCGCCCGCGTTCCCGCGGCCGAAGCCTTGGCGAAGGCCGGGCTCGCGCCGCTCACGTTGGCACCCAAGGAAGGCCTCGCCTTCCTCAACGGCACGCAGGTCTCGACCGCGCTCGCGCTCGCCGGATTGTTCGAGACCGAGCGCGTCTTCCAGGCGGCGCTGGTCACCGGGGCGCTGGCCACCGACGCGGCCAAGGGCTCGGACGGGCCGTTCGATGCGCGTATCCAGGCCTTGCGCGGCCACCGCGGCCAGATCGAGGCGGCCGAGGCGCTGCGCGCGCTGATGGCCGGCTCGGCCATCCGCGCCTCGCACCGGGTCGGCGACGCGCGCGTGCAGGATCCGTATTGCCTGCGCTGCCAGCCGCAGGTGATGGGCGCCTGCCTCGATCTCCTGCGCCAGGCCGCGGCGACGCTCGCGACCGAGGCCAACGGCGTCTCCGACAATCCCCTCGTCTTCGCCGCGGCGGGCGAGGTGATCTCCGGCGGCAATTTCCACGCCGAGCCGGTCGCCTTCGCCGCCGACATGATCGTGCTCGCGATCTGCGAGATCGGCTCGCTCGCCGAGCGGCGCATCGCCATGCTGGTCGATCCGGCGCTTTCCGGACTGCCCGCCTTCCTCACGCCCCGGCCGGGCCTCAACTCCGGTTTCATGATCCCGCAAGTCACGGCAGCGGCGCTGGTCGCCGAGAACAAGCAGCGCGCCTATCCGGCCAGCGTCGACTCGATTCCGACGTCCGCGAACCAGGAAGATCACGTCTCGATGGCCACGCACGGCGCGCGGCGGCTGCTCGCCATGGCCGCGAATGCCGCAAACGTCGTCGCCATCGAGCTGCTCGCCGCCGCGCAAGGCTGCGATTTCCACGCGCCGCTGAAATCGAGCGAACGCCTCGAGCGCGTGCGCGCCCGATTGCGCGCGGCGGTGCCGCATCTCGAGGACGACCGGCACCTCGCCCCCGATATCGCGGCCGCCGCGGCGCTCGTCGTTTCCGGCGCCGTTGCCGAGATTGCCGGCGGCGACGTTCTTCCATCGGTCGCCCCCGCGTAGTCGCGCGACCTTGCTCTTCGCACGAGGAACCCGATGAAGCGCATCGACAATGCCCGCGTCATCCGCGCCGCGCACGGCACCGAGCTCTCGGCCAAGAGCTGGCTCACGGAAGCGCCGCTCCGGATGCTGATGAACAATCTCGACCCCGACGTGGCCGAGAAGCCCGAGGAGCTCGTGGTCTATGGCGGCATCGGCCGCGCCGCGCGCGACTGGCACAGTTTCGACCGCATCGTCGCCGCGCTGAAGCAGCTCGAGGCCGACGAGACATTGCTGGTGCAATCGGGCAAGCCGGTCGGCGTGTTCCGCACTCACGCCGACGCGCCGCGCGTGCTGATCGCCAATTCCAACCTCGTGCCGCATTGGGCGACCTGGGAACACTTCAACGAACTCGACCGCAAGGGCCTCATGATGTACGGCCAGATGACGGCCGGATCGTGGATCTACATCGGCTCGCAAGGCATCGTGCAGGGAACCTACGAGACGTTCGTCGAGATGGGCCGCCAGCATCATGGCGGCGATCTCCGCGGCAAGTGGATCCTGACGGCGGGCCTCGGCGGCATGGGCGGCGCGCAGCCGCTTGCCGCCACCATGGCCGGCGCTTCCTGCCTCGCCATCGAGTGCCGGCCGAGCCGCATCGAATTCCGCCTGCGCACCGGCTATCTCGACGTCCAGGCGAAATCGCTCGACGACGCGCTCGCCACGATCACCAAGGCGACTGCGGATCGGAAACCGGTTTCGGTCGGCTTGGTCGGCAACGCCGCCGAGATCCTGCCCGAGTTGGTGCGCCGCGGCGTCAAGCCCGATTGCGTCACCGACCAGACTTCGGCGCACGATCCGGTCAACGGCTATCTGCCGAAGGGCTGGACGGTTGCAGAATGGGATGCACGGCGCGAGAGCGATCCGGCGGGCGTCGCCGCGGCGGCGAAAGCCTCGATGGCCGAGCATGTCCGGGCCATGCTCGCTTTTTACAAGCAGGGCGTTGCGACTTTCGACTACGGCAACAATATCCGCCAGATGGCGCTCGATGCCGGCGTATTGAATGCGTTCGACTTTCCGGGATTCGTGCCGGCCTATATCCGGCCGCTGTTCTGCCGCGGCATCGGGCCCTTCCGCTGGGCGGCGCTTTCGGGCGACCCCGAGGACATCTACAAGACCGACGCCAAGGTGAAAGAGCTGCTGCCGGAGAACGCACATCTCCACAACTGGCTCGACCTGGCGCGGGAGCGCATCAAGTTCCAGGGCTTGCCGGCGCGCATCTGCTGGGTCGGCCTCGGCGACCGCCATCGCCTCGGTCTCGCCTTCAACGAGATGGTGGCCAAGGGCGAATTGAAGGCGCCGGTCGTCATCGGCCGCGATCATCTCGATTCCGGCAGCGTCGCCTCGCCGAACCGCGAGACCGAGGCGATGCGCGACGGCTCGGACGCGGTCTCGGATTGGCCGCTGCTCAACGCGCTGCTCAATTGCGCCTCGGGCGCCACCTGGGTGTCGATCCATCACGGCGGCGGCGTCGGCATCGGATTCTCGCAGCACGCCGGGATGGTCGTCGTCTGCGACGGCACGCCCGAAGCCGGCAAGCGCATCGGCCGCGTACTCTGGAACGATCCGGCCAGCGGCGTGATGCGCCACGCCGATGCGGGCTACGAAGACGCCATCGCGTGCGCCCGCACCCACGGCCTCAATCTGCCGAGCCTCGGATAACGGGTTGGGTTGGCGCGCGCTTCGCGCCTTTCGCCGCGCCGATATAGGTGCGCCAACCGCCGGTCTTGGTGATGTCCTTGGCGCCCTCGGTGGCGTGCGCCTCGCAGAGGAAGCCCTTCACCCACTCGCCGCTCGCCAACTCGACCGAGCCGATGCCCAGCGGCGGCGGAATCTGCGCCAGGAAGGCGCCGACCGCCGCCAGCGGCACGTCGTAGATTTCGCCGGAGATGGCACCACCGCGCGCGCCCTTGCCGGCGCGCACCAAGCCGGGCCGCGCCGGCGTGCCGCCGAGATCGTAGAAGCGGTAGCGCGGCGCGGTTTTCACCGTGCCGGCAAACCGCGCGCCGAGCGCCGTCAATTGGCCGTTGAGCGGCAGCCCCTCCATGTGCGCGCCGACGACGAGCAGCGGCATGCTCGGATGCGGCGCGGCCTTGCGCGACGGCGCGGGTGCTGCGTGCAGCTTCGCCTCGGTGGCGCCGAGCGGCAGGCGCTGCGCGCGGTGGAACACCTCCGCCCAGCCGCCGAGACGTCCTTCGTGCCAGGCGGGTGCGATCAGCGTCACACCGAAGGGCAGGGCGTTGACCTGGAAGCCGGCGGGCACGGCGACGGCCGCGAGATCGAGCAGGTTCACGAAATTGGTGTAGTAGCCGAGGTTGCCGTTGAGCGCGATCGGATCGCGTTCGATCTCGTCGACCGGATAGATCGTGCCCGCGGTCGGCAGCAACAGGAAATCGATTTCGCGCCAAACCGGCGCCGCGCGCCGTCGCAACGCCTCGAGCGCGTAGATCGCTTCGAACGTCGCGGCCGCGCTGTAGGCGCGCCCGCCCTCGATGATCGCCCGCGTGACCGGATGCACGGCCTCAGAATGCTTCTCGACGAAGGCGCCGACCGCGGCGTAGCGCTCGGCCACCCAGGGCCCCTGATAGAGCAGCGCGGCCGCTTCCGCGAACGGGGCGTAGTCGATCGTGACAGCTTGGCCGCCGAGCCGCTCGAACGCGGCGACCGCGGACTGGAATAATTTCGGCGCCTCTGCGTTGCCGAAGAAGCGAAGCTGCTCGGCGCGAGGCACCCCGAAGCGGAAGCCGCTTCGCGACGGTTGGGGCAGCGGCGACCAGCCGGGGGGTGCCGCGCGTCCGAACGGGTCGCGCGCATCGTCGCCGGCGGCGGCCGCCAGCACCTCGCCGGCATCGCCCACGGTCAACGCGAAGATCGAGACGCAGTCGAGCGAGCGGCACGCCGGCACCACGCCCGAGGCGCCGATGGCGCCGCGCGTCGGCTTGAGGCCCACGATGTTGTTGAACGCCGCCGGCACGCGGCCCGAGCCGGCGGTGTCGGTGCCGAGCGCGAAGCTGACCAGTCCTTTGGCCACCGCCGTCGCCGAGCCCGAGCTCGAGCCGCCCGGCGCATAGGCGCGGTCGAAGGCATTGCGCGGCGTGCCATAGGGCGAGCGCACGCCGACGAGACCGGTCGCGAACTGGTCGAGATTGGTCTTGCCGATGAGGATGGCACCGGCGTCGAGCAGGCGCCTCACGACATTGGCGCTCTCCGCCGGTTGATACGCGAAAGCCGGGCAAGCCGCCGTCGTCGCCATGCCGGCCGCATCGATATTGTCCTTGACCGCGAAGGGCAGGCCGTAGAGCGCCAGCTTGGCGCGCGCGTCGCCCGGGAGGGCGGCGAGCTCTTCGGCCCGCGCCATCGCGCTGGCGCGCGGCACCGTCGCGATCCAGAGGGCGGGATCGTCATCGGCCGCGATGCGGGCATAGATCGCGTCCACCACCTCGGCCACCGCGCGCGGCCGCTCTTGGAAGAGCGCGCGCAGAGTCGCGAAATCGAGCGATCCTCGTTTGGCCGACCAAGCGATGACGCCCTCCTTCGCTCCGCGACGCTGACGAATTAAGCAAAGCTTATGCCACTCTGCGCGCGAACCGGAAATCGCGCACAAGATTCCGTCAATGCCGTCGATTCGAACCCGCCGACGCGCGGAATTGGCGACATTTTCATCATCGCAGCCGAGTTCCGGGCTCGCTTGTGCGCCAAACGCTTCGAAAGCCGCACTCCGCTGCTTGGCATGGGCGTTGCACCCTCTCTTTGCGACCACCCGTTGGCGGTGGCTCCAACAATTCTGCGGGGGGCAGGGCATGTCGAAGATCAGCCGTCGGAAAATGATGAAGGCGGGGGCCGCCGCCACGGGCGCCGCGGCATTACCGATGCCGTTCGTGCGCGGTGCGGCCGCGCAGGCGCGCAACGAGACGCTCGTCGCGATCTCGGAGAACGGACCCAACAGCCTCGACATCATGGGTGTCGGCGCCAATCGCCCCGCCTACGAAGCGTCGTGGAACATCCACGACCGGCTGATGACTTACGGGGTCAAGAAAGATCCCAACGGCAACGATCACTACGATTACGCCAAGCTCGCGCCCGAGCTCGCCGAATCGTGGGACCTCAAGCCCGGATCGGTCACTTTCAAGCTGCGCCGCGACGCCAAGTTCCACGACGGAACGCCGGTCACGGCCAAGGACGTGAAATGGTCGTTCGACCGCGCCGTCACGGTCGGCGGTTTCCCCACCTTCCAGATGAAGGCCGGCTCGCTGGAGAAGCCGGAGCAATTCGTCGCCGTCGACGACCACACCTTCCGGGTCGATTTCCTGCGCGCCGACAAGCTCACCATGCCCGATCTCGGCGTGGTCGTGCCGGCGGTGATCAATTCCGGTGCCGGCAAGAAGCACGCGACCGAGAAGGACCCCTGGGCGATGGATTGGTACAAGACCAATCATGCCTCGGGCGGCGCTTACAAGGTCGCGCGGTTCACGCCCGGTACCGAAATCGTCTATGAGCGCAACGACGCCTGGAAATCGGGCCCGCTGCCGTCGATCAAGCGCGTGGTCTGGCGCATCGTGCCGTCGTCGGGCAACCGCCGCGCGCTGCTGGAGCGCGGCGACGCCGATATCTGTCTCGACATGGCGTCCAAGGATTTCGCCGAGATGGCGGCGGCGAAGAAGCTGAAGGTGATCGGCACGCCGGTCGAGAATGCGCTGCAATACATCGGCATGAACGTGACCAAGCCGCCCTTCGACAATGTGAAGGTGCGGCGCGCCATCGCCTATGCGATTCCCTACGAGAAGATCATGCAGCAGGCGGTGTTCAACCGGGCGGAGCCGATGTTCGGCGCCGCCGAGAGCGCCATGAACGCGAACTGGCCGCAGAAATCGCCGTTCAAGACCGATATCGCCATGGCCAAGAAGCTGCTGGCCGAATCCGGCGCCGGCGACATCAGCACGGTGTTCTCGTTCGATCTCGGCCTGGCCGGGGTCAACGAGCCGATCGCGATCCTGATCCAGGAGAGCTTGGCCCAGATCGGCATCAAGACCAGCATCAACAAGGTGCCCGGCGCCAATTGGCGCGGCGAGCTCCTGAAGAAGGAGATGCCGCTCATCACCAATACCTTCGGCGGCTGGCTCAACTATCCCGAATACTTCTTCTTCTGGTGCTATCACGGCCAAAACGCCGTGTTCAACACCATGTCCTACAAGAGCCCGGCGATGGACAAGCTGATCGAGACGGCGCGCTTCGAAACCGATGCAGCCAAATACGAGGCAGCGGTGAAGGGCTTCGTGCAGCTGGCGTGGGACGACGTGCCGCGCATCCCGCTCTATCAGCCCTATCTCGACGTGGCGATGCAGCCGGGCATCAGCGGCTATCGCTATTGGTTCCACCGCCAGCTCGACTACCGCCAGCTCAAGAAGGGCTGAGCCGCGGGGCCGCGCCGATGCTCTCGATGATCCTGCGAAGGCTGGCGAGCGCCATTCCGAGCCTCATCGGCGTGGTGATCGTCACCTTCGTACTCACGCGGGCGCTGCCCGGCGATCCGGCGGCCTACTATGCCGGCCCGGCGGCGACCAAAGAGGCGATCGAGCAGATCCGCGTGAAGCTCGGCCTCGACAAGGGCCTGGGCGAGCAATTCGTGGACTATGTCGGCGCGCTGGCGCGCGGCGAGCTCGGCAATTCGATCAGCACCGGCCAGCCGGTGGCGCACGAGCTGCTCACGCGCCTTCCGGCCTCGATCGAGCTCACCTTGCTCGGGCTCATTTTCGCGATCGGCGTCGCGGTGCCGCTCGGCGTGTTCGCGGCGCTCAGGCCGAATTCCTGGGTGGATCACGTCTGCCGCGTCATCGCCACCGCCGGGGTCTCGCTGCCGATCTTCTTCACCGGCCTCTTGATGATCTACGTCTTCTATTTCCTGCTCGGCATAGCGCCACCGCCGCTCGGCCGCATCGAAGTCTTCTATTCGCCGCCGACGCACGTCACCGGCTTCTTCCTGGTCGACAGCCTGCTCGATGGCGATCTCGGCGTGTTCCTGGCCGCGGTCAAGCAGCTCGTCTTGCCGGCGCTGACCCTCGGTATCTTCGCGCTGGCGCCGATCGCGCGCATGACGCGCGCCTCGATGCTGTCGGCACTCTCGAGCGATTTCGTCCGCACCGCGCGCGCCAGCGGCCTCGGATCCTTCAAGGTCGTGGTCGGCTACGCGCTCCGCAACGCGCTACTGCCGGTCGTGACCGTGCTCGGCATGGTGTTCTCGTTCCTGCTCGGCGCCAACGTGCTGGTCGAAAAGGTGTTCGCCTGGCCCGGCATCGGCTCCTACGCGATCGAGGCGTTGATCCAGTCGGACTACGCGCCGGTGCAGGGCTTCGTGCTCGTCATGGCGTTCATGTATGTCGGGCTCAACCTCGCGATCGACGTGCTCTACGGCGTGATCGATCCGCGCATCTCGATGGCCACATGAAATCGGCGCTCGCCCACGCCCGCTACGTGCTCGGCGACAACGTCGTCACGGCGTTCGCTTTCGGCATGTTCGCGCTGTTTCTGGTGATGGCCGCGGTGGGGCCGTGGATCGTGCCTTACGATCCGCTCGCCAACGGTCCCAATCCGCTGGAGCCGCCCTCGAGCCGCCACTGGTTCGGTACCGACCAGACCGGGCGCGACATCTTCAGCCGCGTCGTGGCGGCGACGCAGCTCGATTTCGCCATTGCCTTCGCCTCGGTGGCGCTCGCCTTCGGGGCCGGTACGCTCGCCGGCATCGCCGCCGGCTTTTTCGGCGGCTGGTGGGAGCGCATCATCGGCCGGATGGTCGATACGATCATGGCCTTCCCGCTGTTCGTGCTCGCCATGGGCATCGTGGCGGCGATGGGCAACACGATCTTCAACATCGTGCTCGCCACCGGCATCATCAACTTCCCGATCTACGCCCGCGTCGCGCGCGCGGAAGCCAACGTGATCCGCAACGCCGGCTACATCGAGGCCGCGCGCATCGCCGGCTACGGCGAGACGCGCATCCTGTTCACGCAGATCCTGCCCAACATCATGCCGATCATGGTGGTGCAGATCTCGCTCACCATGGGCTACGCCATCCTGAACGCGGCAGGTCTTTCCTTCATCGGCCTCGGCGTGCGCCCGCCCACGGCCGAGTGGGGCATCATGGTCTCCGACGGCGCCAATTTTATCCAGAACGGCCAGTGGTGGATCGCGGCGTTTCCGGGCCTCGTTTTGATGCTGGCGGTGTTCTGCTTCAACCTGCTCGGCGACGGCTTGCGCGACATGATCGATCCGAGGCGGCGCACATGACGCCTGCCGCGCCGCTGCTCGAGGTCAAGAACCTCAACGTCGAATTCCGCACGCGCGCCGGCACGGTGAAGGCGCTGGAGCGCGTCGGCTTCTCGATCGGCAAGGGCGAGGCGGTCGCCGTCGTCGGCGAAAGCGGCTCGGGCAAATCGGTCACCGCCTACGCGGTGATGGGCATCCTCGACCGCGCGGCCCGCGTGACCGGCGGCAAGGTCGCTTTCGGCGATCTCGATCTCCTCCAGGCGTCCGAAACCGATCTCGCCGATATCCGCGGGCGGGAGATCTCGATGATCTTCCAGAACCCGCGCGCCGCTCTCAACCCGATCCGGCGGGTCGGCGACCAGATCGCGGACGTGCTCATCCGCCACGGCAACGTCAAGCGCGCCGACGCGCCGGCCAAGGCCGTGCAGCTCCTGGCCACGGTCGGCATTCCCGACCCGGCCCGGCGCGCCGGCGCCTATCCCTTCGAGCTTTCGGGCGGCATGTGCCAGCGCGTCATGATCGCGATCGCGCTCGCCTGCGATCCGCAATTGCTCATCGCCGACGAGCCCACGACCGGCCTCGACGTCACCACCCAGGCGGTGATCATGGATCTCGTCATGGAACTCGGTCGCCGCCGCGGCATGGCGATGATGCTGATCACGCACGATCTCGGCATGGCGTTGGAATACTGCAACCGCGTCGTCGTCATGCATGCAGGCCACGTGGTCGAGACGGCGCCGACGGCCGAGCTCTTCCGCCGCCCGCGCCACCCCTACACGGCGAAGCTGATCGCGGCGACGCCCCGGCCGGGCACGGCGCTGCGCGCGCTCGCCTCGATCCCCGGCGCCATGCCCAATCTCCGCAATGTGTCGATCCCGCCCTGCCGCTACAGCCCGCGTTGCGAGCGCTTCGGCTCGGATTGCGAGCGGCCGCTGCCGCATTTCGGCGAGGGCGGACGCATGGTTTCGTGCTGGAATCCGGTGTGACCCCGCTGCTTGAAGTGACCAATCTCGCGCGCCATTTCGCCGTTCCCGCGAAGGGTGGAAGCAAGCTCCCGTTCATGGGCGGGGCGCCCTCGCAACTGCATGCCGTCGACCAGGTGAGCTTCACGATCGCGGAAGGCGAAACAGTCGGCCTGGTCGGCGAATCGGGTTGCGGCAAGTCCACGCTCGTGCGCCTGCTCAACCGGCTGATCGATCCCACCGCGGGCGTGATTCAGTTTCAGGGCAAGGATCTCGCCGAAGTGCCTGCGCGCCGCTTCGTCCACACCGATCAGCGCGCGCACATCCAGATGGTGTTTCAAGACGCCAACGACAGCCTCAACCCGCGCTACACGGCCGCGGACGCCATCGCCGATCCGGCTAGGCGGTTGAAGGGCCTGCGTGGCGCCGCGCTCAAGGAGCGCGTGCACGCACTGGCCGACATGTGCGGGCTGCCGCGCGAGCTCCTGTCGCGCTTTCCGCACCAGCTCTCGGGCGGCCAGAAGGCGCGGGTCGGCATCGCGCGCGCGATCGCGGTCGAGCCCAAGCTGCTGATCCTCGACGAGCCTACGGCGGCGCTCGACGTGTCTGTCCAGGTCGTCATCCTGCAATTGCTCGACGATCTCAAGAACAAGCTCGGCATGAGCTATCTCTTCGTCAGCCACGATCTCAACGTCGTGCGCCTGATTTGCGATCGCGTGCTCGTCATGTATCTCGGCAAGATCGTCGAATCGGGACCGACCGCGCGCGTCTTCCGCGCGCCCGCGCATCCCTATACGCGGGCGCTGCTCTCCGCGATCCCGAGCTTCGAGCCCGGCGCCCATGGCGGGCGCCAGCGCGTCGCCGGCGAGCCGCGCAGCCCGATCGATCCCGATCCCAAGGTTTGCCGCTTCTACGGGCGTTGCCCGAAGGGCGAAGTCCGGTGCCACAGCGAAATGCCGGCGCTGACCGAGATCGGCCGCGGGCACCGCGTTACATGTCATTTTCCGGAAACCGGGGCCGTCTTGCACGTGCCGCAGCCGAACCTCAAGATCGTCGCATGACCACCGGCAAGAAGTTCGACGCCGAAGCCTATGTCGACGCGGCCCTGCCGATGCTCAGCTTCGCGGTCGATCCGGCGTGGCGCCCGTCGATCCTCGCGAATTTCCGCCGCACCGCCGAAATCGCGGAGGCGTTTCTTGCGTTTCCGCTCGACGACGCCGAGGAGCCGGCGCCGGTCTACGCACCGTGAGCGCGGCCCGCGACTTGCTGCTCGGCGAGAGCCCCGCCGGGCGAATCGCGGCGGCCGTCCGCGGCGGCATCGTCAGCGCGCGCGCAGTCGCCGAGGCGGCGCTGGCCGAGATCGACGCGCGCGATGGCGCCCTCAATGCATTCACGGCGGTGACGCGCCAGCGCGCGCTTGCGGAGGCCGGCGCGGCCGATGCCGCGCGGGCGGCGGGGCGCGATCCGGGTGCGCTGGCCGGCGTGCCCTATGCCGTCAAGAACCTCGTCGACATCGCCGGACTGCCGACGCTGGCGGGTTCGCGCATCAACCGCGACCGGCCGCCCTCCGTCCACGATGGCGCCGTGATCGCCCGTCTCCGCCGCGCCGGCGCGGTCTTGGTCGGCGCGCTCAATATGGGCGAATACGCCTACGATTTCACCGGCGAGAACGTCCACGACGGGCCCTCGCGCAATCCGCGCGACCCCACGCGCATGAGCGGCGGCTCCTCGGGCGGCTCCGGCACCGCTGTTGCGGCCGGCTTCGTGCCGATCTCGGTCGGCTCGGATACCAACGGATCGATCCGCGTGCCGTCGTCGCTTTGCGGCATCTTCGGCTTGAAGCCCACCTTCGGCCGGGTGTCGCGCGCCGGTTCGTTTCCGTTCGTCGCGAGCCTCGATCATCTGGGTCCCTTCGCCCGATCGGCTACCGACCTGGCGCTCGCCTACGATGCGCTGCAAGGCCACGATCCCGCCGATCCGGTTTCGGCGGATCGGCCCGCCGAGCCGGCGGCGCCGGCGCTGGAGCAGGGTGCGGCCGGCTTGCGCATCGCGGTGGCCGACGGTTATTTCGCGCGCGGTGGCCTGCCCGAAGCACATGCAGCGGTGGAAACTGCGGCACGCGCGCTCGGCGCGACGCGGCGCGTGACCATCGAAGAGGCCCATCGCGCGCGCGCGGCCGCCTATGTCATCACCGCCGCGGAGGGCGCCAATCTGCATTTGCCGCGGCTGGCGGCGCGGGCCGCCGATTTCGATCCCGCGACGCGCGACCGCTTCATCGCCGGCGCCCTCATTCCGGCCGCCTGGTACGTGCAGGCGCAACGCTTCCGGCGCTGGTATCGCGACCGGGTCGTGGCGCTGTTCCGCGACGTTGACGTCATCCTGGCACCGGCGACGCCGGTGACGGCGCCGAAGCTGGGGCAGGAAACGATGGTGCTCGACGGCGTGACGCTCGCGGTCCGGGCCAATCTCGGCATTTTCACGCAGCCGCTCTCCTTCATCGGGTTGCCCGTGGCCGTTGCGCCGTTGCCGACGCCGGGGGGCCTGCCGATCGGAGTCCAGATCATCGCGGCGCCGTGGCAGGAGAGCGCGGCGCTGCGCGTGGTCCACGAGCTCGAGCGGCGCGGGATCGCCGGCGCCCCGGCCGCCATTTGAGACGAACCCCATGCTCGAGATGAACAAGCCCGAAATCGTCGCCGAGGTGCGCGCCATGTTCGAGCGCTATGAAAAGGCGCTGGTCGGCAACGACGTGGCCGCGCTCGACGCCATGTTCTGGAAAGACCCGCGCGTGCTCCGCTACGGCCTCGCCGAGGCGCTCTACGGCCACGATGCCATTGCCCAATTTCGCGCCGCGCGCTCGACCGTCGATCTCGCCCGCGACCTCTTCAACACCGTGATCACGACCTTCGGCGACGCCTTCGCCACGACCAACACCGAATACCGGCGCAAGGCGAGCGGCAAGGTCGGCCGCCAGAGCCAGACCTGGGTGCGCTTTCCCGAGGGCTGGCGCATCGTGGCGGCACATGTGAGCTTTCCGGCCGCGCCGCCATGAGGCGCGAATTCCGGCGTTGCGCCAAGCCATACGGGGTAGGCGCCGTTTGCAGTTCTATCGCGAAGCCGAACCTTTAGAGTTCGAACGCGCATTCGGGCACCGGCGATTCCGCCGCTGCCGCATTGATTGCAGGGGGAGCTACATGCGACTTGGAATTTTCGCGTCCGTATTCACCATCGCCGCGGGGGCGGCAGCGGCGGCATCCGCCCAGGAGCTCAGAATCGGGTTTCTCAACACGACGACGGGCGGCGGCGCCGTGATCGGCACGCATCTCGAGAACGGCTGGAAGCTCGGCCTCGAGCGCCTCGGCTGGGCGAAGGACGGCGACAAGCTGGGCGGCGTCCCAACCTCGATCTTCTACGGCGACGATCAGCTCAAGACCGACGTCGGCAAGAAGGAAGTCGAGAAATTCCTCACCCGCGACAAGGTCCACGTCGTCGCCGGCATCATCTGGTCCAACGTCATGATGGCTGTGGCCGACGACGTGTTCGCGTCGAAGGCGCTGCTGGTCAGCGCCAATGCCGGCCCGGGCCCGCTCGCCGGCGAGAAATGCAGTCCGCTCTGGGTCTCGACCGCGTTCCAGAACGATCAGATGTCCGAAGCGGCGGGCGAACTCGCCAACAAGGACGGCGTGAAGTCGATCTATCTCCTGGCGCCGAACTATCAGGGCGGCAAGGACAACGTCCAGGGCTTCCGCCGCACCTACAAGGGCAAGGTTCTCGGCGAGACGCTGTTCAAGGTCGGCGAGACGGACTTCCAGGCGGAGCTGTCGCGCGTGCGCGTCGAGAAGCCCGAGGCCGTCTACATCTTCGCGCCCGCGGCGATGGGCGTCGCCTTCGTCAAGCAATGGACGGCGTCGGCGCTCGGCAAGCAATCGAAGCTCTACACCGTCTATTCGATCGACGGATCGACCTTGTCGGCGATCGGCGACGCCGCGGTCGGCACCTACACGACCGCGAACTGGAACGCCGATTCCGCCGATCCGCGGAACCAGGCATTCCTGAAGGGCTACCAAGCGAAGTTCAATTCGATGCCGTCGTTCTACGCGGTCGCCGCCTACGACGCGGTGACGGCGATCGACGCCGGCGTGAAGGCGGTGGGCGGCAAGACCGACGACATGGCCGCGGTCGCCCGCGCCATCCGCAAGGGGACGCTGTCCTCCCCGCGCGGCGATCTCAAATACAGCCACAACGGCTTCCTGGTTCAGCCCTACTACGAGCAGGCCGTGATCAAGCAGGCCGACGGCAAGCTGTGGCTCAAGGGCGGCCAGATGATCTTCAGCCGGCCGGACGTTTACGGCGAGAAGTGCCCGCCCGCGAATCGTCTCTAGGCCGTCGAGGTCGGGCGGCGGCGGACGCCAAACGCCGCCGCCGCCTCACTCGGTCTTCTCCAGAACGGCCGCAAAGGATTCGGCATCGTAGGCGAGGAACGTTTCGACGCGCCCGAAGCCCTGCTTCATGTACCAGATCGAAAACGCGGATGCGGATTCGGGCGAGGGTGCTTCGACGATGGTGACGAAATCGAACCGCCCTTGCGTGAAGTAGTTGCCGATAACGGCGATGCCGAGCGCCTTGCACTTGGCGAAGGCGCGCTGGCCGCGTTGCTTCGTGCGGCCGATCCATTCCGGCGAATGCGTGCCGATCAAGACGAATTTCATCGCAGCGTCTCCTCGCGGTGTTTGTGGACCGCCTTCCGATTCCGTGTAAAGATTTGCCGGCGATCGCGGAAGACACATTCGCAAGATGGCGCCGAGCGGGCGCCTCTGACGAGGAGAGCGAACATGGCGCGCCGATTCACGCTGCTGGCGGCATGGCTGCTTCTGGCCCCCGGTTTCGCGGCCGCGCAAGAGATCAAGGTCGGCGTGGCGCTCCCGTTCACCGGCATCGGCGCCGAGTACGGCCAGCAGATCCACCGCGCGATGGAGCTCTACCTCAAGATCAACGCCGATCGGCTGAAGCCCTACAAGATCGAGCTCATCAAGCGCGACACCAAGGGGCCGACGGGCGCCACGGCCAAGGTCGTCGTCCAGGAGTTGATCACGCAGGACAAGGTCGACGTGATCGCCGGCTTTTCCTATTCGCCGGATGCCTTCGCGTCGGCGCCGGTGGTGACCGCGGGGCGCAAGCTCGCCGTGATCCTCAACGCCGGCACCGCGCACGTCACCGCAACCTCGCCCAATTTCATCCGCGTGTCGTTCAGCATGTGGCACGCGAGCTTCGCCATGGGCGAGGCCACGGCGAAGAACCTCAAGGCCAAGACCGCCGTCATCGGCTATGTCGACCAGCCGGCGGGCCGCGACAGCCGCGACGCCTTCAAGCGCGCCTTCGAGGCCAACGGCGGCAAGGTCATCGACGAGATCCCGATGGGCACGCCGTCCTCGGTGCCGGACTTCACGCCGTTCTTCCAGCGCGTCAAGAGCGCCAAGCCCGACGTGTTCTTCATCTTCGTCGGCTCAGGCGCGTTCTGCATCGCGGCGGTCAAGACCTATGCCGCGCTCGGCCTCAACGAGGCCGGCATCCGCCTGATCGCGACCGGCGACACGACGCAAGACACGATGCTGCAGCAGCTCGGCCCGGCGGCCGTCGGTCTGTTGACGATGCACCACTATCACGCCGATCTCGACAATCCCGAGAACCGCGCCTTCGTCGCGGCGTGGAAGAAGGAATACGGCGACGAAAGCACGCCCGATTTCATGGCGGTCGCCGGCTACGACGGCATGGCCGCCATCGCCCACGTCGTGCTTGCGCTCGAGGGCAAGCTCGACGACGTCGATCGGGCGCTCGCCGCACTCAAGGGCTGGCGCTTCGCGAGTCCGCGCGGGCCGATCATGATCGATCCGGCGACGCGCGACATCGTCATGAACGAATATCTGTCCGAAGTGGTCATGGCGAACGGCCGGCTGCGCCAGAAGACGATCGCGCAATTCGACGCGATCAAGGATCCGTGCAAGACGCTGAAGATCGGGCCTTGCGCCACGCCCTAGCAGCGCGCCTGGCCGCGGGGCGGAAGAGTAGCGAGTAATGGCGGAAGGGGTGGGATTCGAACCCACGGTACCGCAAAGCAGTACACCTGATTTCGAGTCAGGCCCATTCGACCACTCTGGCACCCTTCCGAACGGGCCGCATACATAGCGGGGGGGCCGGGCCGTGCCAAGGCCCAGAAGGGCGCGGCGGTCGCGGCGCAAGCGCGCGGGATGGCTGGCAGCGCGGCTATTCCGGCGGGATGATCTGGCAGATCCAGGTCTCGGTGAGCGGCTTGCCGTTCATGCGGAGATAGGCGCGCACGTCGACGGGATCGCGGTCCGCGAGCTCGATCTCGAAGATGCCGCGCCAGCGCTTGGTGCCGACGAGGCGGTGGCTGTAGGGCTTGACGATGCGCCCGCGCGCGGGCGTCACCACCACGTCGATCTCGGTGCGTGCCGATTCGGGCAGGTCCGCGACCGTCGGGCCGTCGAAATCGATCACGACGCGGCGGAGGTTCTTGGGCCGGGGCGGGGCGAAGCCGCCGCGCCCGGTCCACGTCGCCGCCACCCGCGCCAGCGATCCGGGAAAGGGGTCGTCGGCGGCCCAATGGAGGCGATAGCGGTAGCTCCATTCCGAGCCCGCCTTCACCGCGTCCTTCGGCACCCAATAGGCGACGATGTTGTCGTGATACTCCTCCTCGGTCGGGATCTCGACGAGCTGCACGGCCCCTTCGCCCCAATCGCCGAGCGGCTCCACCCAGGCCGAGGGCCGCTTCTCGTAGAACACGCCGTCGTCGTTGTAATTCTCGAAATTGCGGTCGCGCTGCATGAGGCCGAAGCCCTTGACCGACTTGTCGAGGAACGAACTGGTGCGCACGGTGTGGGGATTGTTCAGCGGCCGCCAGATGTGCTCGCCGGCGCCGGTCCAGATGGCGAGGCCCTCGCTGTCGTGCACTTGCGGGCGCCAGTCGTCGGACCGGCGGCGCGCATTCTTCCCGTACCAGAACATCGAGGTGAGCGGCGCCACGCCCAGGCGCGCGATGTCGCGGCGCGCAAAGAGGGCGCAGTCGATGTCCATCACCACGCTGCCGCTCTTCGCCGTCACCATGCGGAAGGCGCCGGAAATGCTCGGCCCGTCCATGAGCGCGTAGATGGCGACGGCGTTGGGCACGCCCGTCACCGCGCCGAACCAGAATTGGGTGAAGCGCGGGAATTCCTCCGCCTTCGGCATGGCCGTGTCGATGGCGACGCCGCGCGCCGAAAGCCCGTATTGGTTGAGGGCGCCCGAGCTTCGGAAATAGGCGGCGCCGAGGAAGGCCAGCCAATCGGTCTTGCCCTCGGGCGCCATCACGCGGAAGCCGGCGAAGCCCAGGTCGCGCGGCAGCCGCTCGTCCCACCGCTTCTTCCGGAATTCGAAATGCTCCGGCGCGTAGAGCACCTCGCGCGCGTTGCCGTTCTCGACGGCGTGGATCTTAACCGGCGATTTGAAGAACTTGCCGAGGTGAAAGAATTGCACCGGAAACGGCCCAGATTGGGCCCAGAGCGCGTGATCGGCGCGGAAGAAGATCGTGTTGTGGTCGTCGTAGTCGAGTTCCTCGAGCACGTCGGCGGCGCGCGGCGGCGGATCGGCAAAGGGGAGACCGGCGAGGCGCTTGGCCTCGCCGCGCAGCCATTCGTAGCTGAACCTCTGCGCGGGTCCGAAACGGAGCGGGCTTCCGGGCGCGGCCTGGGCGCCGGCGATGCCCGCGGCCAACCCGCTCAGCATCGGCAGGGCGAGCGCGTTCACCAAAACGCTGCGGCGCGAAGGGCCGGTCGTCATCGTCCGTCTATCCTCGTGAAGCCTGGGGCCGCGGCCGGGCGGGGGCAGCTAGATGATCGAGCCGGGCGGAAAAGTCCATGCCGGGGTTGCCGCAGCCGCTACATGGGCGGCGGCGGCTTTGCGGGCTCCACGATCCCGGTTTCGCCGCGCCAGAAACGCCGGTTGAGCGCCGTCATCAACGTGCCGTGAGCCTCTTCGAGGCAGGCCGCGAGGGAAGGGGCGCCGACGATGGCGCGCCCGGTCCAGTAGCCGTAAACGCCCACGATCTCGCGCCGGCTCGCGGTCTCGCGCGCCACCTTCGCCGCACAGGCTCGAATCACCGGCGCTGCCGCTCCGGCGAGAAGCATGGCGGCCGCTTCGTCTTGTTGCCGCAGCAGATTGAGCGCGTGCGATAGCCCGCGCGCTACGTCGGCCGCGGGGCCGCGGTCGACGATGCCGGCAGCCGCAGCCCGGAGCGGGCCGGCGGCATGGGCGATTTCGGCCGGCGTGTGCACGCGGCCATAACGAAGGGATGCCTCTGGCACCAGCGCGCTCGCCGTTCCGGCGCGGATCGACACTCGCGCGGCGTCGCCGAGCCGGCGCCGGTCCACGCTCACGCGCACCGCCGTCATGTCGCGGAGGCTGGCGAAGACCGCATGGGGCGCTCCGTCGAGCTCGCGCACGGTCCCGTCCCCGGCCGTCACGATCAGTACGATGCCGGCGCCCGGCGGCGCGCGATAGACCGTGCCCGGCTCCGGCGTCGCGCGCCTCTCCTCGAGGCAGAAGGCACTGAGTTCGGCCGTGCATACGGCGCCCTCGCAGGCGAGCGGCACCGCTCCCTCGGTCGAAAGCAGCGCCAGGATCTGCGGCGCGGCGTGGGCCGGCGCTGTCATGGCGGCGGCCGAGAATCCGGCAAAGGCAAGGGCGAAAGCGAGGCGCATGGCGAGCCTCCTGCGCAGCAATGGCCCAAGAATCGTCTCACTCGCCCGGCTCGCGGTCAAGCGGCGCGCTTGACCTGATGCGGCGGCGCTGGCCACTCTCGGCCCGCAATCGCACCCCTTCGAGCGGAGCGCCGCCATGGCCGAGAATTTCGCCAAATTCGATACGCTGTCGCTGCATGCCGGCCAGCATCCCGATCCGCAGTTCGGCGCCCGCGCCGTGCCGATCTACCAATCCACCTCGTTCGTGTTCCGCGACACCGACCACGCGGCGGCGCTGTTCAACCTCGAGCGCGCCGGCCACATCTATTCGCGGATTTCGAATCCCACCGTGGCCGTGCTGGAGGAGCGCTTGGCGGCGCTCGAGGGCGGCGTCGGCTGCGTCGCCGCGGCCAGCGGCCAGGCGGCACTGTTCCTGGGGATCGCGACTCTGATGGGACAGGGCGGGCACATCGTTTCTTCGGCCTCGATCTATGGCGGCAGCCACAATCTCTTCACCCACACCCTGCCGCGCTTCGGCATCACCACCACCTTCGTGAACGCGCGCGACACCGCGGCGTTCGAGCGCGCGCTCCGTCCCGAGACGCGCCTGGTCTTCGGCGAAACGCTCGGCAATCCCGGCCTCGAGATCATGGATCTCCCGGCGGTGGCGAAGATCGCGCACGATCACGGCGTGCCGCTGATGATCGACAATACCTTTGCCACGCCGTATCTCTGCCGGCCCTTCGATCACGGCGCGGACCTCGTGACGCATTCCGCGACCAAATTCCTGGGCGGGCACGGCGTCGCCATCGCCGGCGCGCTGATCGATTCGGGCAAGTTCGATTGGGAAGCCTCCGGCAAGTTCCCGACTCTGACCGAGCCCTATCTCGGCTATCACGGCCTCGATTTCGCCGAGGAGTTCGGCCCCGCCGCCTTCCTCATGCGCGCGCGCACCGAGGGCCTGCGCGATTTCGGCCCGGCCATGTCGCCGCAGACGGCGTTCTACATCCTGCAAGGCGTCGAGACCCTGCATCTCCGCATCCCGCGCCACGTCGCCAATGCGCGTCGGCTGGTCGAGTTCCTGAGCCAGAATCCCGGCGTCGAGTGGGTGAGCTATCCCGAACTGACGCAGCATCCCGATTACGAGCGCGCCAAGCGGCTGCTGCCCAAGGGCGCCGGCTCGATCTTCAGCTTCGGCATCAAGGGCGGGCGCGAGGCGGGCCGGCGCTTCATCGAGGCGCTGCAGCTCTTCTCGCATCTCGCCAATGTCGGCGACGCGAAATCCCTGGTCATCCATCCCGCCAGCACGACGCATCAGCAGATGGATGCCGCCGCCCTCAAGGCCGCGGGCATCGGCGAGGAACTGATCCGGCTCTCTGTCGGCATTGAGGATCCCGACGATCTGATCGAGGACCTCACACGAGCCCTCCGCGCCGCCCAACCGCGGCGCATGGCGGCGGAATAGGGGCGGGCATGGAACTCGCGGTCAACGGCAAGCGGGTCTACGCGGCGACGGGCGGAAAGCCATTCGACCCGGCGCTGCCGGCGATCGTGTTCATGCACGGCGCCGGCATGGATCACACGGTATGGGCGCTCCAGACGCGCTGGTTCGCGTGGCATAAGCGGAGCGTCCTCGCCGTGGACCTGCCGGGCCACGGCCGTTCCGATGGCGCGCCGCTCGAGACCATCGGCGCGCTCGCCGATTGGGTGGTGGCGCTTCTCGATGCGGCGCGAGTGAAGAGCGCGGCTTTGGCCGGCCACTCCATGGGCGCGCTGGTGGCGCTCGAAGCCGCGGCGCGGCACCCGGCGCGGGTGCGGGCGCTTGCCCTGCTCGGCTGCGCCGCGGAAATGCCGGTGCACGAGGGCTTGCTCAAGGCCGGCCTTTCCGGCGAGCACCTTGCCTTCGAACTGATCACCGCCTGGGGATTGGGGCGGCGGGCGCAGATGGGCGGCGCCGAATCGCCCGGCAACTGGATGACCGGCGGAACGTTGCGGCTCTTGGAGCACGGCAAGAAAGGCGTCGTCGGCATCGATCTTCGCGCCTGCGACCGCTACAAAGGCAGCGCCGCCGCCATCGCGGTCGTAAAGGCGCCCACGGTCTTGATTCTGGGCGCCAACGATCGGATGTCGCCGGTGAAGGCCGCGGCGCCGCTCAATGCGATCCCGGGGGCCAAATCGGTCGTCATCGAGCATGCCGGCCACATGATGATGACGGAGCAGCCGGGACGGACGCTCGATGCCTTGAGGACGCTTCTGTGAACGACTCGAAACTGCCGGTGGCCGCCGAGCCGCCGCCCGATACGGCGAAATTCGTCGACCGCGCGCTGGGCAAGCTCAGCGCCGCGTGGCGCTCGATTGCGGGCGAGGCGGTACCGCCCGAGGCCGCCGCCCGCAAGCGCTGGCACGAGCGCATGCAGGAGTGCCTCGAGGGGCCGGGCGGCGAAGTCGCGGCGCGCGCGCGCACGGCGGCGCTCGGCCACGAATATCTCGGCCTGCCGGACGCCGAGCGCGAGGCGTTTCTCCGCGTGCTGGCGGAGGAGTTCGATCCGCCGCTGCAGCCGATCATCAGCGCCGCCGACGCGGTGCGCGCCGCGCCGGATTCCGCGGCCCGGCGCAAGGCCGCGGCGCGCTTGGCGGCCGGCCTCGAGTCGCCGCGTCTGAAGCTCCTTACCCGGTTCAATGCGCTGCCGCAGGGCGTCAAGTTCCTGGTCGATCTCCGCGCCACGATCATGGCGCTGGCGGAAAAAGACGCCGCGTTTCAAGGGCTGCTCGACGATCTCAGCGGCCTGCTGCGCGCCTGGTTCGACGTGGGGTTCCTGGAGCTTCGCCGGATCACCTGGGATTCGCCCGCGAGCCTCCTCGAAAAGCTCATCGCCTACGAGGCGGTGCAAGAGATCGCGGATTGGAGCGACCTGAAGAACCGGCTCGACTCGGACCGGCGCTGCTTCGCCTTCTTCCATCCGCGCATGCCCGACGAGCCGCTCATCTTCGTCGAGGTGGCGCTGACCGACGGCATCGCGGGCGCGATCCAGCCGCTGCTCGATCCCGAAGCGCCCGTCCTCGATCCGGGCAAGGCCGACACCGCGATCTTCTACTCGATCTCCAACGCGCAGCACGGCCTGGCCGGCATCAGTTTCGGCAATTTTCTGATCAAGCAGGTGGTCGAGCGGCTGCAGCGCGAGTTCCCGCAATTGAAGCGCTTCGCCACGCTCTCGCCGATCCCGGGCTTCGCCCAGTGGCTGAAGAAGCAGGACGGCGAGAACCTGCTGACCGCCGCCGAGAAGCGCGCGCTCCCCAAGCGCGGCGATGGCAACCAGCATCCGCTGGCGCTGATGCGCAATCCCGAATGGCACCGCAATCGCGCGCTCGCCGCGGCACTCGAGGCGCCGCTGCTGCGCCTGGCGGCGCGATATCTCGTGGCCGAGAAGCGCCCGGACGGCAAGGCGCTCGATCCGGTCGCGCATTTCCATCTCACCAACGGCGCGCGGGTAGAGCAGCTCGATTGGCTCGCCGACGTCTCGGCCAAAGGCTTGGCGCAATCCTGCAGCGTGATGGTGAATTATCTCTACCGCATGAACGAGATCGAGTCGAACCACGAGGAATACACGGATGCGGGCCGGATCGCGGCCGCCTCGGCGATCAAGAGCTGGGCGAAGGCGTGAGTATTCCGTTCACGACGACGCGGGTGATCGGAGATTGTTAATCCTATGAACGACACTGCAATGCCAGTACCCGAAACCCGCGCCCGCTACCGCCATTTCCAGGCGATTCCGACGCGCTGGGGCGACAACGACATCTACGGCCACGTCAACAACGTGGTGTACTATTCGTATTTCGACACGGTCGTGAATACCTACTTGATCGAGCGGGGTGCGCTCGACATCCGCGACAGCCCCGTGATCGGACTCGCAGTCGAAAGCCTCTGCACCTTCAAGAAAGAGCTCACCTATCCCGAGACGATCGACGCAGGCCTGCGCGTCGGCCGGCTCGGCAACACCTCGGTGCGCTACGAGATCGGCCTGTTCCGCGCCGGCGAGAGCGACCCCGCCGCCACCGGCTATTTCGTCCATGTCTACGTGGAGCGCGAGACGCGTAAGCCCGTGGCGCTGCCCGAGCCGCTGCGCCGCGTGCTGGCGCCGCTGGTGTTCCCCTAGGCGCAAAAAAAGACCGCGGCGGGGGGAGGGGGCCCGCGCCGCGGTCAAGGCGCATGTCAGGGAGGAAACACGCATCGCAGATCATTGGAGGTCTGCGAAACTCGTGCTCGCGAGGCAAAACATAGCGCCCGCCGGTAAAGCATCCCTTAGCCGGACGTAAACTATCGGTAAATTTTCCGGATTTTGGCCCCATTCGGGGCGGCGCTGTGCCCGAATTCGCGATAGGGTGCCGGGACGGAACGGGAGCCAGCGTTTGCACGACCAGCAAGACCGGCCGGCAGCGGCCAAGCGGCAGTACGGCCTGGGGATCGACGACGCGATCATCTTGCCGCTGGTCGCGCTCGCCGTCGCCGCGAAGACCCTGCTGCGCTGGGCGTGGTCGCTCCTGGTTCACATCCTCGACTATGCGTTCCTCGTTCTTCTGCAGGTCGCGCGCTTCGTACTGTTCACGCTCCGCATCCTCGGCGACGGCGTCTCGGCGCTTTTGCGGTTCGTCATCAAGTTCCTGCCGCTTCCGGCGATGCGGCGGCAAAGCTGGCGCGAGGCGGTGGCCCGCGTCTGGTCCTGGCTGCGGCGGAAGATCAGCTACCGCGTATTCGAGGAATGGCTGCATCACCTGTTCGAGGACGGGATGGCGTGGGTCTTCCGGACCTGCCGCCGGCTCTCGCCCGGCGGCGCATTGCTGGTCATCCTGGCAGCAATGGTTTGGATGCCAGTGTCGTTTCTTGCCGCAACCGCCGTGCACACCTGGCTCATCACCGAAGCCGCGCGATTGCCCGCTTGGATGCAGGTTTTCCATGCGGTCGCGACGATCCTGGCCAAGAGCAAGCTGCTCATGCTGCCGGCCTATCCGGCGGCCTGGCCGCAGGCGAAAAAGCACCCCGTCGTGCAGGCGGGCACGCGCGTCTGGCGGTTCGTCGCAAATCTGCGCTTCGTGCGGAAGACGATATTCCGCTTCGGCCAAACCGAAGCCGCGGCGACGCGCGTCGCCGAGGCGCTGGGGCTGGTCCAGGCATGGACCGCGCTGCACGCGGGCGCGCGAGCCGCGTCCGCCCGGATCGGGGCCGCCCTTCGCGCCGCGCTGCGCGCGGTTTCAAGGCGGCTCGAGACATTGCCGGCGGTGGGACCGGTTTTTCGCACCTATGCCGCGCACTACGATCTCGCCGATGCGCAGCCCTCGCTTTGGTTCAGCGAGCGGGTGAAACTGTTCATCAAGCGCTGGGAGATCAAGTTCACGCCGGCCTACTACGAAACCAAGGACGAGGCCGTGAAGCCAGCGGCGGCGTCGCCAGGGCTCACGGCCGAGCGTCCGCGCACCCCTTGATCCGGGCGCGCGCGAGGCGCCGCGGCGCTTTCGTCCGATCGTGATCTGCGCTATTGCGCCGTCCAGCCCCCGTCCAGCGGCAGCGCCGTGCCCGTGATCTGAGACGCGGCATCGGAGCAGAGAAAGGCCACGTACTCGGCGAGCTGGTCGATTGTCACGAACGTTCCGGAGGGCTGCTTGTCCGACAACAGGTCGCGTTCGCCCGCCGCGAGGTCGCCGCCATGCTTGGCCGCGCGCGCTTCGACCTGCGGCTTGATGATGTCGGTCAAGACGAAACCGGGGCAGAAGGCATTGCAGGTGATGCCGCTGCCGGCCGTCTCCAGCGCCACCACCTTCGTCAGGCCGACGAGCCCGTGCTTGGCGGCCACATAGGCGGCCTTCTCGACCGATGCGACGAGGCCGTGCACCGAGGCGGTGTTGATGATGCGGCCCCAGCCCTTCTTGCGCATCAGCGGCACCGCCGCGCGCATCGAATGGAATGCCGATGACAGATTGATGGCGATGATGGCGTCCCACTTCTCGGGCGGGAAGCGCTCGATGGCGGCGGTGTATTGGATGCCGGCATTGTTGCAGAGGATGTCGACGCCGCCGAGCCGCCGCGCGGTGTATTCGACGAGTCCGGTCACGGCCGCGGGCTGCGAGACGTCGGCGCCGCTCCAGCCGACCTTCACGCCGAACTCGGCCTCGATGCCGGCGCGCGTCTTCTCGATCGCCGCCGCCTCGCCGAAGCCGTTGAGCATGATGTCGGCGCCGTCCTTGGCGAGGCGCCGCGCCAGCGCGAGGCCGATACCGCCGGTCGAGCCGGTTACGAGAGCGGCTTTGCCTTTGAGCATATCGTTATCTCCGAATGAGTCAGTGACCGGCGCGCCCAGCGCGCCGTCCCTCGATCAAAACGTGGCGCATCGACCCGCGTTCGCCAATGCGGCGGATGCCCGCGTGCTCAGAGCGGCGGGCGCTTCTTGAACCAGGGCTGCGCGGCCTCGAGCTGGGCGGCGAGGCGGAACAGCAGGCCTTCGTTGCCATAGGCGGCGCCGAGCTGCACGCCCACGGGCAGGCCCTCCGCCGTCCAATGCAGCGGCACCGACACCGCGGGCGCGCCCGCCACGTTGTAGAGCGGCGTGAACGCGAGTTGTTGGAAGAGATCGCCGGCGTACCGTTCCCAATCCGGCTCCTTCATGGTGGGCCGCGCGCCGATCGGCAGCGGCGGATTGGCCATGACCGGCGTCAGCGCCACGTCATAGCGGCGGAAGAAGGCGGCGAGCTGGCGTCCGATCTGATGCACGGCATTGACGCATTTGGTGTAGTGCCAGATCGGCAGAGACGCGCCCTTGCGATAGAGCGACAGCGTCGCCGGCTCGAGATCGTCGTCGGCGAGCGCGCGGCCCAGCTGATTCAGGCGCATCTCCACAGTGGCGGCGATGCCGGCCGCGGCCAGGGTCCAAAGCGCCTCGAACAGCGCCTGCGCGTCGTATTCCGGCGATGCTTCTTCGACGACATGGCCCAGGCTCTCGCAGAGCTTGGCGGTGTTGCGCGCCGCGGCCTGGTTCTCGTCGTGGACGGTGACGCCGCTGTTGGGCTTGGTCTGGAGGGCGATGCGCAGGTGCCCGGGATGCCGCCCGACTTCGGCCAGGAACGAGCGTTCGGGCGGCGGGCACCAATAGGGATCGCCCTCGGCCGGACCTGCCGTGGCGTCGAGCACGGCCGCCGAATCGCGCACGCTGCGCGAAACCACATGCGCCACTGAGAGGCTGGCCCAGCCTTCGCCGACCAGCGGCCCGGCCGGATTCCGCGCCCGCGTCGTCTTGAGCCCCACCAGACCGCAATTGCTGGCGGGTATGCGGATCGAGCCGCCGCCGTCGGTGGCGTGCGCGACCGGCACCATGCCCGCCGCCACCGCCGCCGCGGCGCCGCCCGAGGAACCGCCGCAGCTATGGCCGAGGCTCCAGGGATTGCGCGTCGGCCCGAAGATCACCGGGTCGCTGGCCATGTTGAGGCCGAATTCGGGCGAGCTGGTGCGCCCGGCGAAGACGAAGCCCGCCGCGCGGTAGCGCTCGGCGAGCGTGAAATCGACGGCGCAGACCAGATCGCGGAACAGGCGGCTGCCATTGGTGAGCGGCGACCCCTTGAGCTGGAGATAGAGGTCCTTGAGGAGGATCGGCACGCCGCGAAAGGGTCCGTAGGCGAGCCCGCCCGCGAGCTGCTTCCGCGCCGCCTCGGCCATCGGCAACGGCACGCAGCCGAGCTTCGGGTTGAGCGCCGCGATCCGCGCCAGTGCCGCATCGAGGATTTCGCCCGGCGTCACCTCCTTCCGCCGCATCAGCTCGGCCAAGCCGAGCGCGTCGTAATTGGCGTATTCGCGGAAGGCGGTCATGCACGGGTCCTCAAATCGGCGGCGGCGCCCCAATGGTGGCGCCCGGGAATGGCGGCGAACAGCTCGCGGGTATATGCGTGCCGCGGCTCGGCGAAAATCTGCGCCGTCGGCCCGTGCTCCACAACCCGCCCCTTCTGCATCACGGCGATGCGGTCGCATAGGCGGGCCGCAACGCGAAGATCGTGGGTGATGAACAGCATGGCGAGGTTGAATCGGTCGCGGATGTCTTCGAGCAGGATCATGACTTGCGCCTGGACCGAAACGTCGAGCGCCGAAACGGCCTCGTCGGCGATCAGGATCTCGGGCTCCATGGCGAGCGCCCGCGCGATGCAGAGCCGCTGGCGCTGGCCGCCCGAGAATTGGTGCGGATAGCGGCCGAGCGCGGCCGCGGAGATCCCCACCGTCTCCACCAGCTCGCGCGCCCGCTGCAGCGCCTCGGCGCGGGTCGCGCCGTAGTTCATCGGCCCTTCCACGATCGAGTCGCCGACCGTGCGCCGCGGATTGAGCGAGCGGTAGGGGTCCTGGAAGATCATCTGCACGCGCCGCCGCACGAGGCGCAGCCGTTCGCGCGAAAGCTTGGCGATGTCCTCGTTGTCGATGAGGATGGCGCCGGCCGTAGGATCGATGAGGCGCGCGACGCAGCGCGCGACGGTGGATTTGCCCGAGCCCGATTCGCCGACGATGCCCAGCGTTTCGCCGCGCCGGAGTTCGAGATCGACCGAATCGACCGCGCGCACCTCGCGCTGGGGCTGAAACAGGCCGCCGGACGCGAACACCTTGGTGACGCCGGCCGTCTCGAGCACCTTCTTGCCCGTGGCCGTGCGCGGGGCGCGCGGCGTCAGCGTCGGCACGGCGGCGATCAGCATCCGCGTGTAGTCCTCGCGCGGGCGGCGCAGCACGTCCTCGGTCGCGCCGCTCTCGACCGCGCGCCCGTCCTTCATCACCACCACGCGCTCGGCAATGTCGGCGACCACGCCGAAATCGTGGGTGATGAACAGCACGCCGGTGCCGTGCTTGGTGCGGAGATCCTTGAGCAGCGCGAGGATCTGCGCCTGGGTGGTGACGTCGAGCGCCGTGGTCGGCTCGTCGGCGATGAGGAGGGCCGGCTCCAGGATCAGCGCCATCGCGATCATCACGCGCTGGCGCTGGCCGCCCGAAAGCTGATGCGGATAGGCGTGGTAGATCTTGAGGGGATCGGGCAGGCGGACGTCGGCCATGAGGTCGAGCACGCGCTTGCGCGAATTGCCCTTCCAGGCGTGGCAGCGCAGCACCTCCTCGATCTGCCGTCCGATCGGGTGAACCGGATTGAGCGCCGTCATCGGCTCCTGGAAGATCATCGCCATGCGATTGCCGCGCAGCGCCCGCAGACGCGAACGGCCGGCGCGGGCGAGATCCTCGCCCACCAGCCGGATGGCGCCTTGGGTGACGCGGAGCTGGCCTTTCGGCAAGAGGCCCATCACCGCGGCGGCGGTGACCGACTTGCCCGAGCCCGATTCGCCGACGATGCATACCACTTCGCCAGCGCGTACCTCGAGCGACAGGTTCTCGACCGCGAGCGCCCTGTCCGCGCCGCGCGGCAGCGCCACCGAGAGCCGCTCGATGCTGAGCACCGGCTCGGTCATTGCCCAACTCCGCCGACGCGCTTGGCGAGGCGCGGGTCGAGCGTGTCGCGCAGGCCGTCGCCCATGATGTTGATGGCGAGGACGGTGACGGCGAGGAAAGCGCCCGGCGCCAGGATGATCCAGGGCGCCCGCTGAAACACGTCGCGGCCTTCGGCGATGGTGTTGCCCCAAGTCGGCAGCTCGGGCGAGAGGCCGGCGCCGATGAAGCTCAACAGCGACTCGATGAGGATGGCCGAGGCCGCGATGTAGGTGCCCTGCACGATGAGCGCCGGCAGCGTGTTGGGGAGGATGTGGCGGATCAGGATTGTCGGCGTCCGCGTGCCGAGGCCGATCGCGGCTTCGACATAAGGCTCCTCGCGGATGCTGAGCACGATGCTG
>Ga0268299_1001746_pt1 | contig 33137 bp, 28 predicted proteins | sample NOBtaG_FD_193484 | JGI IMG/M metagenome (GOLD analysis project Ga0268299, IMG submission 193484) | Activated sludge microbial communities from bioreactor in Nijmegen, Gelderland, Netherland - NOB reactor | ecosystem: Engineered > Bioreactor > Aerobic > Activated sludge | place: Netherlands... | reverse complement strand
TCATCTTTTTACGCATCGGCAGCCCCTTAGCAACATGCTCAGGGGTACGATTTTATTTGGCGCAACGGTTTAGCTTCGGTCGGATTTATTGTGACGCAATGCGCAATTTTTCTTATGAGAATGGCGCAAACACTGAGCTGGCTGGACTTTCCGCAGATCAGAGCGAAAGGCTCGTTTCATGAGGCTTTTCGGTCTTTTCGTAAGAAAAATTTGAAAAAATCTAACCGCATGCAGAAGTTGGATTTCTAGATGTTCGGCTCGTGTAATTTTTTCCAATTGCGAATCGAGACATTTCCGAATATCTACTTCAAAGGTGGATGTTTTTTCAAATATTTCGCCGCACCATCACTGAGCAAATCTCTGTGCATGCGCCATTCATCATTGAAAAACGCTACAGCGATTTTGCTGTCGAGTATGTGCGTGCCGACAAGATTCAAACCATCGCTTGCCTCGGAAAGTCCTTCGCAATAATAAATGCGATCGCCTTCGCGTTTTTTCTTGAGAGCTTTGCTGAAATACTGCGTTGTCGAATTCAACTCTCGGGGCATGTGTCCACTGACGACGACCACACTGAGTTGGCCCCATTTTTCAGGTCCGAGATCTTTGCGCCATTGCCTGACTTGCAAATCAATCGCCATCAACTGATCGGCGATTGCCTCGTCGACATTTTGCATGATCATTTTTTGCGTGTCTCGGCAAAATGCTGTCAGGTCCGCGCCGGATATTCTTTTATCTTTCAAGGTTGACTCCAACAGATTCAACGACTTATTAATCAATTGTTTCTGCCGATCAAGAACATCCCCCGTCAAGGCACTCTTATCCAGCGACGCCAGCGCGTTCTTCGACAATGAATGCAGCTCGCGTATTTGCTGCAATTTCTGCTCGCTGAGCATTTGATCCGTGTCCAATTCGAGTACAACAAAAGTAGCAAGCGGAATATGATCGACGGACTTCAGCAACGTATACTTTTCAGAGATCACCTGCGTCTTCTCTACCTTCGATCCATCGTGAAGGATGATGAATTCATTGACGGCAACGATGATGGGCTGAGACTTTTTAATAGTGCGAGTTCTCGTCTCGGCATAAATCTGCCGAAACTTATCGTTCACTTCCTGAAACTGCGGCTGCATTTTTACAGTGACGCCACCCATGGTGCCAGGCGTTTCCACGGCAACGGACTTTTTAGTCTCCTTCGCATATGCGCAGGAAGAATTTTGCGCGTGCGGTAGCCCCGGAGTCAGCAGCAAGGCGCACAGGGGGCTTGCAATCAGCCATGTCGAAAACGCGGACAGGGAAATTCTTGTCATTTTTACCTTTGAAACTGGATTCAAAACTTGTAGTAAAACCAGATCGTGCTTAAACCGCACGATTGTTGCACTTTTCCAGGCAAATTTCTACTTCAATGCAAGGGTGCAAACAGCTCGGGTGATACGGACTTTTCCCTCGATCCATCAATGATTTTTGTATGCTTGAAGACTTTCTTCAACTCGGCTCGCTCTTCCGGCTTGAACATGCGCTCGCGAATAATGATCGTCTTCAGATTCGGCAAGACGGTAAGCTTCTTCAAAGCCTTAGCAGATATCCATGTATCGGTGACATCAAAGAGATAGAGGTTTTTATAGCGGAGCACCGAATCGATACAGCGATCGGTCACATTGTTGCGGCGCAGAATGAGCACTTTTAACTGCTCGAATTTCGGCAACTTATTTACCGTCGCATCCTTCAATTGCGTTCCGGTGAGATCAAGCAAACGTAAATTTCTCAAGCCTTTGAGATGCTCTGCCACCCCTTCGTCGAGTTTCATTCGCGAGAGATTCAACTTTTCTAAAAGCGGCAACTTTTGCAAGACAACCAGTCCTTTTTCACTTACGAGGGTGTCGCAAACGCTGAGCTTTTGCAACTTCTTCAACTTACCTACAGATTGCAAACCCGCATCCGTCAGGTCAACACCCTGCAAATTAAGTGCCACCATGTCTGTTTGCGTGCAGAAATCGGAAACTGCTCTATCATCAATTTCCAAATCCCTGCAGGTCAGATTGCGAATGATTGTCGACGGAAGCAGCCTAATCAGTTTCGTATTGCGGCTGCCGTTGTAATTCAAGACCAGATGCAGTTTGCAACCAGCGGGGACTTTCACCGTTCCGGCTGCCCATTCTTCCTTCCCGAGTTTCACATCATCTTCCTGCTCCGGCGCAGGCTTTACTATTTTGTACCGTCCAATAGGAAAGTTCGGAAAACGCACGACTGTTTCGCCCTTTGCCAGCGCGAATTTAGCATCAGCCAGCAAAAGACACAGAGTAATCAAAAATGGAGCCGCGGCTCGATAAATTTCGATAATTAGCTGCATTTATTCGCCCCGGGTGCTAAAAACGCCCAATAACTACCATACAACACAGTCATCTCTCAGCAAATCCAGAAGGCAAGTTCGATGTATCTAGTGGGTATATAAGTTCTGTTCGATGGCCTTTTGAAATAGGGCTCAAATCCGAACAGGAAGCCTATGACGCCAAGCGAAGAGTCCAACAGGAAGCAGGAAAGGGAAACTCGAGACGATTTTACGATCGGCTCCGATTCCATCTATGATTCCGCCTCTGACTCCATCTATATTTCCGCCTCTGATTCCGCCTCCGATTCCACCTCCGATTCCGCCTCCGATTCCGCCCCTGATTCCGCTTCTGATTCCGCCTCTGGGTCCGCTTCTGGGTCCGCTTCTCGTGCACATCTCTCCATAGGCAGCCTCGTGGAAGGCAAATACCGCCTTCTGGACAGCCTGGGCGAGGGCGGCATGGGCGTCGTCTACAAAGTCGAGCAAGTGCTGCTCAATCGACAGATGGCACTCAAGACTCTGACAGGCACCGAAGCCAGCGAACAGTCGATAAAACGTTTTCACTCCGAAGCAAAATTGCTGGCGAAACTGGACCATCCCGGTCTGGTGAAAGTTCGGGATTTCGGCTTCATAGATAACGTAAAGCCGTTTCTGGTAATGGACTTTGTGCACGGAAGGACTCTGTCATCCGTGATTAAAGCGGCCGGTGTAATGCCGCTCGATGTTTCAATCAAGATTTTCGTCGAACTGTGTTTTGCGCTCGGATATGCACATGGAAAAAACATCGTGCACAGGGACATCAAGCCGAGCAATATCATGCTTACCACACCCGGACTGGATTCAGAAAATGAGCATGTAAAAGTGCTCGACTTTGGCATTGCAAAATTGATGCACCACGGACTTAACGAAACCGCCGCATTGACTCGCACTGGAGAAATCTTCGGCAGCCCCTTCTACATGAGCCCTGAGCAGTGCCTCGGCGGTGCCGTCGATCACCGCTCCGACATCTATTCCATGGGCTGCGTGATGTTTGAAGTTCTCACAGGCGCACCACCTTTTGCTGGAGAAACATCGCTTTCCACAATGATGATGCATCAAAGCGAAAAGCCATTGTCACTTAAAGAAGCTTCGCTGGGCAGAGACTTCCCACAAGAGATAGAAACACTCGTAGCGAGCATGTTGGAGAAAGATCCAAATAATCGCATTCAGAGCTTGCTGGATGTCGCACAAATTTTAATCGGAATTCAGAAGGGTCTCGTCAGCGGTTCAATACTCAACAAACCTGTCAGCGTGCCTCTATCTGCTGAAAAAATAAAAGCGGCCAACAAAGAGGCAAGTCATGTGCCCAAATATCTGGGTTATGTAATTTGCGCTTTGCTGCTCGGAGTTTTTGGCATGCTTGCACTCATATATGTCAATCAGCAAGCGCCATCGCCACCACAAATTGAAATTGCGCCGGATTTGCCACGCGAAAAATGGTGCAAGATTTCGCAAGACGGACGATATAAGATTTTCAATTTCCCCAAGGATTATTCCATAGGACATCTATCCATCGAAAAGAGAGATGACATTCGCCTGCCTGCGCGCGGTGAGGTTAAGGTTCCCGTCGACGCCAAGCTGTCCTTCGTGCCTAACAGTTCATTTCTCGCCCATCCGCAGTTTTTGCGAAATTTCGGTCCCTACGACGTTTCCATCATCGACTTTAGAGAAGCCGGCATAACAGACAATAATCAATACAAAATCACGCCTCGCGTTTCTATGACCGATGACGAGCTGCTCTACTGCAATCATCTGAAAGGACTGCAAGGGCTTGGTTTGAAGAACGTAAACATAACTGATGTCGGGCTGGAGTACATCAAAGATCTGCCGTTGAAACAATTGAACGTCGATGGAACCGATGTGACCGGAAAAGGGCTGAAAAAAATGCGGTGCCTGAAAAATTTGATTTTCCTGCGCGCCTGTCATTTGACTGAAGGAGACGAGATTTTGAAAGCGCTTGCAGGTTCCACCAGCATTCAAGACCTTGCCGTAACAGGGTCGGACGTCGGTGATGACGATTTGAAGTATTTGACGACGATGCCGAATCTGACTGAACTGAACATTGGATACAACATGCGCATTACTGACAAAGGTTTGAAATACATCGCCCAATTGAAAAAACTTCAAGTCATAAGCATCGACCAGACCAGTGTCACGGCGGAGCCGCTTCTGAAAGTTTTGAAGCAATTGCCTCTCACGAAACGACCTCGGGTATCGCAATTGGGCTGGACACCCGCGCAAATCGAAGCGCTCGAGAAGACATGGAAGCCCGATTAGCTTTAGAACTACTGATTCTGAAATGCTCTACTTGAAAGCTCATTTGTGCTAAACATATCCTGAGAGCAAATTCTATGGCAAAGATACTTATAGTCGAAGATGATCCGATGCTGCGCCAGATGGTCAAGGACGCGCTGGAAGCAGAGCGCCACGTCGTAGATGACTGTCCTGATGGGCGCAGCGGTATCGCCTTCATAGACGCAGGCGGCTACGAACTTCTGGTGCTGGACTGGGAATTGCCGCATGCCACAGGTATCGAGATTTGCAGCCATTTTCGCAATCAAGGCGAGCAAGCGCCGGTTTTGTTTCTTACCGCACGCGCTTCAATGGATGACAAGGAAAAAGGATTTGCTGTCGGTGCCGACGATTATCTGACCAAACCTTTCGATGTACGAGAATTGACCGTGCGCGTCAAGGCGCTGTTGCGGCGCCCGCAACAGATGAACAAAGACGTGCTCGCCATTGCAGGTATGCAACTCGATACAAATTCCGGTGTGGTAAAACGCGGCGAGGCGGTGGTGCGTTTGCAGCCGAGAGAGCTTGCATTGCTCGAATTTCTGATGCGTCACCCCGATACATATTTCACGGCGGAAGCACTAATGGCACGGGTCTGGGACACCGACTCGGAGGCAACTGAAGTGGCGCTGCGCAGTTGCATTACAAAAATGCGCCGCAAGATAGATGTCGATGGTCAACCCTCTTTCATCGAAACATCGAAAGGACTTGGCTATCGAATCAACTCCAAGAGCTAGAAGCGTGGACCTGAAGCTGCCGAAATTGAAAATTCGTCAGCAACTTTTGCTTCTCGTCATTGCTCCGCTGGTTTTTCAAATTGGCATCAGCGCACTGCTCTATTCGGAACTGAGCAAAGTCAACAACAATCTCGCCGATCTTGTCTACAGAAGGCGTATTCTTGCGGTTCTCGACGACCTGCAGCGGGCGCACATCGAGAGCGCTTACACGGCGTTTTTCTACAGCATGGTGAAAACACCGGTTCTGTCCAATCGTTATCTCTGGGCTTCACAGCAAGTAGTGAAGAAGAAACAAGAGCTAGCCGACCTCACACGCAATCACAGCGAATATCAAAGAGACACGGAATTACTTTTGCGCCGCATCGATGAATGTAATCATGGTGTTTATCTGTTGATGAACCGTGACGCCGCAGATTTCTTCGGCGGCGAGCTGGACCCGATTCTAAATGCTCAGATCAATTATCAGGTCAATAAGTGGCTCAATCCTATGGGTGACAGTTTCGTCGCCATCAGATCCGAACCGGTAACGCCTGAGTCTTTTTCCGGCAATGCAGCAAAAATGAGGAGTTTGATTTCGTTCTTCTTCGCTGCCTGCGTTCTGCTGACAGGGTTGATAGCTTTCTGGGGGTCGCGCTCGATCATCCTCAGACTCTCCAAAATTTACACGCATGTAAACCAGGTAAAAGCCGGGCACCGACCCAACTCCAGACTGACAGGCGAAGACGAGCTTGCAGAGCTCGATCAAGCGATTTTTACTTCGGCGGAAAAACTTTTCAGCCTGCGTAATTTCAAGGAAGATCTGATCCAGGCTGTAAGTCACGATCTGCGTGCACCACTCACTTCAATTACGGGAATCCTTACACTCGCTCGCGACAATGCCTACGGAAAAATCAGCGAGACCGCCAGAGAAGCGCTTGTAAAACCAGTGACGAGATGCAGATCGCTGGCTCTCCTGGTCAACGATGTTCTCGACTTGGAAATGGCAAAAGCCAAAAAGTTCAACTTGAAATTCGAACAATTCGGATTGGCGGAACTAGTGGAGCTGCTGCAGAAGAAACCTCAGATGGACGGCATAGCCATTGATTTCGCCAATGACGATCTCGACCTGGAATTCTACGGCGACCTTGAGGCGGCAGGCAGAACAATCATGAGCCTGTGCCTGGGCAATAAAAGCTCCATCACATTTTCACCGGACAGCCAGAATCACGTAGTGGCGACGATTTCTCCGGCACTGGAGACAGGCAGAGACTATCATCAAAATGTTAAAAATTCTCTAGCCGGCAAACTTGCGCAATCTTGTGGTATCACAATCAGTGCCGACACGGAGCAAATGACTCTGGTGTTTCCCAAGTCGCCGCCGGACATGGGCACAGATACGCCTGCAATAACAGCGACAGAGCCGGAAATCACTCCATTTCCCGTCCGCCGTTCGCGCATAGCAGAAGCAGGTCTGGCTCTGGTGATTGTTCCGGCAATCATCTCCTGCAGCATGCTCTGGATGCTCAGCCAGATGATCGACCAATCGCAGGGCGAAATTCAAAGAGAGTTTCGCTCATATCAAATTCTTCGCTGTTTGAACGCCATTCATGCATCGCACATGTACTCAGGCATTTGCACAATCATGTTCAACCTGACAAAAACCGCCGAGTTCGCGGAGAAAAAACAAGCTTACAACCAAATGGCGCGCGATAACCTTTCCCGACTTCAAACCATATTTCAGGAAAGCTCCGACCAGCAGGAGCGCGAGATGGCAAAGAGGTTGGAAGAGCAATTGCGCGACATAATCAGGGTCGAGCAAAAATTTCTCACTTCCACCACCGCAGACATCAAAAACAATTTCAACGCATTGCCGTCCTACGATGACGGTCTGCCGACCGACCTCTATTCATACAGAACACGCCTTGTACGGCAGAGAGAGAAGCTTCTTCTGGAGGATAGAACCTCAGGACTGCGCGACAGAAAGAAAGCAATTTTGATTCTTCTCTGCAGCATCATTCTTGTTGCGGTAAGCACAACCATTGCCCACCAGTTGTTGAGCAAAATACTGACTCGCCATTTGTTCAACGCCATAAACAATGCCAAACGATTGAACAGCACAGAACCGCTCAATCAGCCGGAAAAGGGGACAGATGAGTTGGCGGTGCTGGACAGATACATCTTCGATGCTGCGCAAGAATTGCGGCAGTTAGAAAACCAGCGGCTGGAATTGCTGTCATTGCTTAGCGAAGAATTGAAGCAGCCCATATTGGAAACGAGCGCGGGCATCGCAAAAGTGCTTGAGACCGAAGGCGCGATGATGCCGGAGAAGTCGGTGACAAATATTCAAAACGTGGTTTTGGAGATGAGCCGATTGGGTGTGCTGGTCGACGATCTCACCAATATCGAGATGATTGATAAGAGTGTTCTTCAACTCAACCCTGCCGACTTCAAGGTAAATGATGTTTTCGCAGCAACCATCAACTCGTTGAAATTGCTCGCGGATATCAAATCAATCAAACTGGTTCCTGAGTCGACCGAGCTTGTAATGCACGCAGACAGAGAGCGCGTGCTGCAAATACTCGTCAATCTGGTCAGCAATGCCATCAAATTTTCACCTAACCAGACACAGGTGACAATGACGGCCGAACGCGTCGAGGGCGGCGTCAAACTATGTGTCAAAGACGAAGGATTGGGCATTTCGCAAGAAGATCAGGCAAAAATATTCCAGAAGTTCGAGAGAGCTTCGGTTCGCCAGTCTGCTCCGAGCAGTTCTTCCACCGCTCCAATTCCGAGCGCCGGGCTGGGCTTGCATATTTGCAAAATGCTCGTTGAAGCTCATGGCGGTTCGATTGAAGTATCGTCCAAACCAGGGCTGGGCGCAGCCTTTTCAGTCTTTTTTCCAAACCGCCGGGTTGGCAACCTTCCGGCAACATTGGGCGAATAATATAGCATCGTTGGCAGCGACAACCGGTTCGAAAACTGAGAGCTGCCGGCCGAAGCAAAATTTCTTTCCAGTCAATGGCGGAACTAGTGGTCGAGTTCCGCCATTTGACTGTCTGTAAGTGTGCTTGACTCTAAGGGATGAGTCCGCCGTAAGGGTTTTTATTAATTATGCGCTCGAGGAATTTGCCCGGACGATTCAACTCATTCGGCAAAGGCAATCCGCTGATAGGATCAATAAGTCTTGCAACTTGATCGCCGGCTCTGCCCACCTGGCGAAGATCGATGCCGGAGCCGTTCTTGATGCCGGATTGCGCTTCATCGATTTCGTCGAGACTCTCGCGCAAATATCTTGCTGCTTGCCTGGTGCTGCCTCTTTCGAGCATCTTTACGGCGTTCTCGACATAATAGCCGGCAGTAATCGTGTCTTTGCGGGCATCGGCAAGATCAATCAAATCTTCGACATCGCTGTTTGCCGCGAGATTTCTTATGCCGTCAGTGAGTTTGTCGGCGCCGCGCTCGAGCGTGTCTGCGCTGGTGTCGAGCTGGCGAATCAAGGCGCTGGTGCCTCTGAAGTTACCGCTCTCCAGACGTTTTAACACGCTCTCTATGCTGTTTTCCGCAGTCTGCAAACTCTGACTGCTGTAGCGCAGATTAGCGTTGCCTGCATTGCGATTGTAGATGTCGCCATTATCGAAATCCACGCACATCACGTCAGTATCGCCGCGACTGCAAACTTGCCCGCGAAACTGGGTTTTATCCCAAGCCTGAACTGCAGCTTCGGATGTTGCGCTGTAGTTTGATGAATCTTGTACTGACTCAAAGCGGCCGCGTTCAGTCATCGGAAATACCCCGTAGAAACTGCATCAGTGCGAAAGATGTAACTAGTAAGGTCCAGTGGCGCCCATAGAGAGGGTGATTACAACGCGCCTTGACTGGACGTGGCATTCAGCATCAAAAGCATACGCGAGCCATCGTGGCACTACTGTGGCAGAGGAGAAAAGCCCTGATTTTCTTGCGCCGTAAACTATTTGAGCTGAGCGAGATCCTTTTCGATTTCCGAAGGGTCGGCATAGCGCTTCTTTAGATCAAAAGCCGTGCATCTGCGAACAATGAGGTCAATTTCTTCGCTCACTTCCGGTCGCACTGAGCGCGGGCTGGACACTGAAAGAGGTTCAGGATCTTGCCCGGTCAAAAGAAAATGCATCGTCGCGCCCAAAGAATATATGTCGCTCTGCGGGCACGGATAGCCCTTCACCTGCTCGGGCGCCATATAAGATTGTTTGCCCACGACCGTTGCCAGACGCATTGCCTCGAACTGATGCGCAACAGTGAAATCAAAAAGCTTTATGTGCCGATCGCCTTTCCAGATGATGTTGTCCGGCGTTAAATCGCGGTGAACAATGGGAGGCGAAAGCGCTTTCAGATATTTGAGGATCGAACATATCTCCGCCGCCCACCAGGCTACCAGGAGTTCTTTTGCCGGACCGGCGGATTTGATGTGCGCGCGAAGAGATTCTCCATCGATATATTCCAAGACCATATAACCGCGGTGATCTTCTACGAAACAATCGTGCAGCGCGACGATGTTTGGATGGCTGATGGCCGAGAGAATCTTCGCTTCGTTATCCAGCGAGTCTTTCATGCGCACGGATAGACCATCGTTGGCGTGCACGGGAAGAATGTATTCTTTAATGGCGACTTCGTCTCCTGCATTGAGACCATCACTGGTGGTATCACCGACATCAGGACCATCCAGCGTTTTTGCCAGATATGCAATGCCCTGCCCGCCCGCGCCGAGCACGCGTATGATTTCGAATCTGCCACGATTGATGATGTCGCCGGGCTGCAAATGCCCGCGCCGCTCACGGGTTCCGGATGGCGCCAGATACTGCAGCCAGAGATTCGTGTAGCGCGTATCCTGACGTACCGGATCGCTGAGGCGGCGTTCGATCGCAAACTTTGCATTGGGAGCATTTTGTCGCGCTTTTGTAACGACAGTCTGTTCGTCTATCCAATTAAAACCTATGTCGCGCCGCAGTTTGTAAGCCAGATAGGCGCCCATCCGCAACATCACATACTCATAGGGCTGCTCCCCGCTCTCATCAACACCGCTCTCGACGGCGGTAAGCATTTTCCATGGAATGAAAAAGGCAGGGTCACGAGGACTCATACCCGGGCGCCCCATGACTATGCCTTTCTCGTCGACCTTTATAACGCGCAGCAAACCGCGCGTGCTTCTATTGCGCTCATCGATAACCAGACCGGCGTAAAAGATACCGGCAGATAAAGCAATCAACCACCAACTGCTCGTCAAAAAGGGGCCCAGAATATTCCACAAGCCCACCAGCGCCGGCACATGCTTGCTGAAAACGATTGCAAACGCAATGGCAAATCCAATGCTGATATTGAGATAGACTTTCGTGTAATCTTTCGGCGGTCGGTTGGAAATGGTCTCCACCACAATGCAGCGAAGTCCTGTTCCTTTGTCATTCTTAGCTCGCTCAGCCAAACTGCTACCTCGCCAAACGCTCTTGCAAAATGACTTGCAACCGATCGGCAATCATTTGCGCCGTAGGTCTCAACCGGGGATCCTGATTTTTGCACTCGCGAATCAACTCTTGCACATTCTTCCACTCGGACTTGCCGGTAGCTGTCGTGGAATAGGAAAACGGCTCAGGATCGACGCCAAGAAGGAGAAACTGCAAAGTGCACCCAAGCGAAAAAATGTCGCAAGAGGGACTCGATTTGCCGCGGAATTGCTCCAGAGACATGTAGGACGTCTTGCCGATGATGGTACCGGTGGCGGTGCTTAAAAACTGGTTGGCGGCACCGAAGTCAATCAAACTGATCGCGCCGTCGTCCTCGACAATCAAGTTATCCGGCGTCAGGTCACGGTGAATAATGGGCGGTTCCTTTGAATGCAGGTAGGTCAAAATGTCGGCAATCTGCTTCGCCCACAAAATCACGATAGCCTCTTTTTGCGGACCATGCTCCTTCACATACTGACGCAGGTTGCTGCCTTCCAAATACTCCATCAACAGGTAATGGTGAGCGTCCTCAACAAAAAAGTCATAAATTTTGGCAATGCGCGGGTGATTGATCCCTGCCAACAACTGGGCCTCACGCTTGAATAGATCAAGCGCGGCATTGCGAGCATCGTCTTCGCAAGAAAATGGCACCACCGATTCTTTGAGAACACAAGTCTTTTTATCTTCAGTCTGCGCAAGATAAATTGCCGAAAGACCACCTAGCGCTATTTGTCCCAAAACTCGTATGCGACCATCCTGCATCAAGGTGCCCGGGTCGAGCGGCACAAAAGCAGTGCTCCCCAGACGAGTTCCAATTTCATCCAGCCACAGACCTGTAAAGGACAAGTTGCCGCTTCCGGAAATCTGCATCGACGGAAGAAACTTGACGTTGTCCATGCTGGGCAGCCACTTAGCTTGCGGACTTTTGTTTCTGATCATCAGCAAAAGCATTTCCAGATTCTTTTTAGTAAACCCTGCCAATCGCAATTGCACATCACAGCCGTCTTTATAAACAATGCAGACACAATCGGGAGTATTGGAAACAAGCCGATTGCGAGTAAACTCTACCGAGCGAATGTCGGACCAGGGTCGTGTAAAACGAAAGCGCAAGCTGAGTGCATGCAGGGGCGACCAGGTAATTCCTTTGGAATTAGTAATGATTGGATAGTTGTTGAACAGACCCGATGCAAGAAGGGTCAGACCCAATAGAGCGAATAAACCGGTAGAAACGAAAACAGTTTGCACCGGGTGAAGAATAAAACATCCGAGGAATGCGAATCCGAATATGAGCGCAAAACGAACATCGAAAGCGCTGGTATCGGTAAGCGATTCAAGCGTGTTCATGATGACGGAAAAAATTCCCACTTCCGTCTGGTGCGTGTATTCAATTTCGCAAGAATCAGGCTCAGTAGATTCTTGCCAGGACCCAACCGTTGCAGTCCTGGACTTTCTTGCCACCGGCATTTTCGAATCTGGCGCTACAGGTTCCATCTTCACCAGCTAACATCACCAGCTAACTGCACAAAAGAAATTCACCAAAAAACTTCAAGATTTGAGCTTTATGTACCCGAAGTACCCGATGTACCCCATGCCCGAAAAAACAAAGGGCGGGTCTAGTTTATAAGTTTTCGCGAGACGGCAGCCAGTTGACCATCTTCATCTCTTCCGAATAAAGAAGTGAATGCGGCGGACCTTCCAACTTTAAGCCCAGAGGGTCTGGCATCGAATTGATTGAGAAATCCGCCCGCGCCGGCGCCAGACTCCAGGGCACATGATGAATGTCGGTGCGCTGGACGATTCCATTTTGCGCGACCATAAGACAGTAACGCTCCGTCAAAAAATGCGGCAATGTATCGGGCAAGGCAATTTCCGCCGGGCCGATCGCTTCGTACTGAGCCTTAAACTCCGCTGGCTGATTTCGGCCAAGTCGCCTCGACTCATACTCAATGACGCCGTTCTTGTTTTGATAGCTCATCTTTGCGCGGTAATACGGCAGCCCATAAAAAGTTCTCGCCCCCCAGACCGATGGATAGTGATCGGCATCCAGACTGAAGAAATACACTCCGCGCCTCTCGCCGAACTTCACATAAGTGCGGACATTTAACTCCAGGAAATCAATGCAAAACGGCATCATCCTTCCTCTGATTTCACACATGCGAAAGGGGACCACGCCCAGCCATGCGGAACCATCAAAAGTATCGATTTCCAGCGGCGCGGGCAGCAATTTTTGCAATTCTGCAGGCGCAATGCGCCAGTGAGCAAACAGCAAGTTGCGCCAAACCTGTGACATCACATATGGTGCCGCAGACAGGGGATAAGGTCGATGCGAAATTTCCTTCAGAAAATCCAAATCGCAATACCGCTCGGTAGTCTGCCATAGGTTATCAGATTATAGGTTCGCGTGTTTAAAAATGCGGCACCGGCGCAGACATCGCCAGCGGCAGCACCACAACCTTGCCCCGGCAGCCCTCACAAAGTGTTTTCGCACCTCGCCGTCCATCCTGCCGCAATACTCCCGGCTGCCCGCAAAATTCACAGACTTTGAAACTCTCGCTCGTGGCAATCTTGACGAGTTTTGTCATCTCATCTGTTGCATCGTTCATATAAAACTCCAACCCACCATATCTCTCTCTCACTTCGATGCAGCGATAGAACTCCTGCTCATCCTTCGGTTCAATTTCGATCAAACGTTCCAACGCGGCGGAAAGCCATCGCACTATCGGTTCCCAACCATCCCCGCAAGTAATCCCTTGAAAGCTCGCGCTTTCATATCGCCTTCTCGTTCCGATGTACAAGCGTGGATAATCGAACGCCAATGCCCATATAAGATCTTCTTTCATAAACGCCTCCAAGAGGGTTGAAAACGCCGGCGACCGGGTGTTTTGAACATGATAGTTCTCAGTGCACCTGACAAAAAAGGTGCAATTCAACAGAGTTTGTTTCCCCGCCTAAATTACTGAACGGCGATACTCAGTATTGAAACTTGATCAGATTGCTGGCCGGATCGACGATGTATCTGCGGTCCCCAAAAAATTTCGGACCGATCAAAAGTTCGCGCAAACCATTGGCGAAGTGCACTCGAGCAAATTTCCGGGTGATCGGGCCAATTTCGACGTTCTCCGCATAGTAGCCGTCCGAATTGTGCTGAATGCCCAGTCGCTCCATAAAATTCATTGGCATGACGACACCGTCGGGCGCGCAGCCCGTATCGAAAATCGCCTTTGTAGAACGCCCGTTGACCAAAATATCGACGATCATCACGTTGCCCTCTCTTTTGAAAGGGACGCTGTATCTGTCTGCCTTCGCAACTTTCACGGGGGCGGTGGCAACAGCCGCATTCACTGACTGACTGCCTGACGCCTTGCGCTCAGCTTCTGCGATCGGACTCGAAAACGGTGCTTTAGTCAGCCGAATATAAAAGCCGTCAATCTCATACGAATACTCTTTGAAAAAATTTTGACCGATGACACTCACGCCCGGTTCGCGAGTAAGCAAAACAGCGAGCCTTCTCGTCACGCGATCGACTGTTATTTCACCAGTGACCATGCGCATGGTCACCATTCCGTGCGGACGTGACACCGGTATCACCGGCGCCTTTTCGATCTCAGCGGCGGGAAACAAGTCCGGATACTCATGAAGACTCATCACGCACGCACTCGCGCCGGTATCGAATACGATGTCGCAGTAGCGTCCATTTACTTTAGCTTGAACGAACATATGTCCGTGCTTCATCTGAAAAGGAATGCGCGCGGTGTCCGGCAAAGCTTTCCACTGAGCTGCCGACAATTGCTCGACCTTGGCCTTCAGCTTATCGAGGTCGGTTTTCGGCGCGACACTGACCGGCGCTCCTGCAGGCAGCTTCTCTAGAAAAGCGTTGCAGTACGTCGCTTCTTCCGACTTGGGAAAATTTGTTTTGATGTGCTTGAACAACTCTATTGCCTTATCATCATGACGTAATTGCTGATGGCACAAACCCAAATAATAAGTCGCCCTGATGTTGCCCTGCTGCGCCGCCTTAGTGAAAACAGGCATGGCGGCGTCGTATTGTTTTTGATTGAAGAGAGTGATGCCTTGCTGCAGTTCCGAATTTCCTTGCGCACCAGCTTCGCGCGGACAAACACAACAAACGCAGACGACGAATGTCAAAAAAGCGAGCAGCAATTTGAACGTTTTGAGCGTTTTGAGCGTTTTTAACACATTGAACCTCGGACAATTTCAATGTACCAATTAGTGCCGCTTTCTACTCCGGGAATAAATTTGCGCAAGTACTTGACGAGGCGCAGGAAGGCTTGGCGAGGGCAAAACCAAAATTGTGAATGAGGCTAAAAAATGGACTGCCGCGACATAATCCCGCTCCTTGAGCTGATGTTGGACGATCAAACAGCGACCGAAACGACCGCCGGGGTGATTCAACACCTCGACCAATGTTTAACCTGCCATGGGTCATGGGCAGACAGTCTTAAGGTGCGCCAGCAGCTCCGGGAATTTCGCAATGACATCCCGGTTCCGAAAGGATTTAAGGAACGAATACGAGATATACTGTCTCAAACCGTTTCCGAGCGGAAATTTGCTACTGTTGGTTCAGGGCACATTAAAACGGAGACCAAGGCCGGCGGCGGCAGGAAGGAAAAAATGGCGAAAAAGCCAACGAAGCGAGAAGGAACAGCTACTTCTTCCACATTTGAACAAAAACCCGCGCAGGGGGACGAAGAAAACTTCGAGGAAGCCGAGGAGGATGCCGCCTTTGCTATCGAAGACGACGAGGTTTCCGAGGAAGACGTCAACATCCAGACCCTGCAGGGCGGATTAACCGACGGCGACCCGATCCGCATGTACCTGCGAGAAATCGGGACGATTCCGCTTTTGAAAGCCGACCAGGAAATCGAACTGGCAAGAAAAATTGAAGCCGGCGGCGCGGAAGGCGCTGTGGCAAAGCGCCAACTGGTGCAAGCCAACTTGCGTTTGGTCGTATCGATCGCAAAACGCTACGCTGGGCGCGGCATGCAGCTTCTTGATTTGATTCAAGAAGGCAATTTGGGTTTGATTCGCGCAGCCGAAAAATTTGACTATGAGCGCGGTTACAAGTTCAGCACGTATGCAACCTGGTGGATCCGGCAAGCAATTACGCGCGCCATTGCCGACCAGGCGCGGACTATCCGCATACCGGTGCACATGGTTGAAACCATCAACAAAATCAAGAAAGCCACGCGGCAACTCGCGCAGGACAAGGGCAGAAAGCCGACGGAAGAAGAAATCGCGCAGGTGATGGAGATCAGCGTCAGCAAATTGCGCGAGATCATCAAAATGTCCGCGGAGCCTGTCTCTCTGGAAACTCCGGTCGGCAAAGAGGACGACAGCAAACTCGGCGATTTCGTCGAAGACACTGACGCCGCCACGCCGGCGTCGAGCATAACCCAGGAGCTTTTGCGCGAAGACATCATTGAAGTCATGGCAGGTCTGGCACCGCGCGAACGCGACGTATTGCGCCTGCGCTTCGGATTGGACGACGGTCGCCAGCGGACACTCGAAGAAGTCGGGCAATTGTTCGGCGTTACCCGCGAGCGCATCAGACAGATTGAAGCCAAAGCATTGAGAAAACTGCGCCACCCCAATCGCTCAAGGAAATTGAGAGAGTATCTCGATTAGGCGTAGCCGTTGAAAACAAAACAGAGAATTGGAATAGGCATCATTGCAGTTCTGTTGCTCGGTGGCGCTCTTTTCCTGACGCGCGTGCAGCTTAAAAGCATGATTCTGCAAGTGCCTGCTCTGCGGAAGTTAATCGGGCACAAAACGGTCGATGAACAAATCGAGACCTACGGAGAACAGGCGCGCGGGCGGCTCCGCAAACTTTTCGAGTCGAGATCGCTGACATACCCGCCCGATAAGCTCGCCCTGCTTGGTTTCAAAAACACGCGCAAGCTCGATGTTTATGTGAGCATCAAAGACTCCCCATACAAGCGCGTTGTCACGTATCCGATCATCAACGCCAGCGGGTCGCTCGGACCGAAATTACGGCAAGGCGACATGCAGGTGCCCGAAGGTTTTTACCGAATCGAAGCGCTGGAACCCAACACCCCATATCATCTTGGGCTGCGCCTCAATTATCCGAATGCGTTCGATATTGAGCACGCGCGGCTCGAGGGGCGCGATGACCCGGGTGGAGACATTTTGATTCACGGCTCGAACGGCTCCATCGGCTGCTTGGCGATGGGGGATGTGGTCGCCGAAGACCTTTTCGTTCTTGCTAATGACACGAAAAGCAAGGACGTCCCTGTGATTCTTTGCCCGGTCGACCTGCGCGAGTTCAACCCTCCGCCCGCCAGTCCAAACGATCCCGCCTGGCTGCCGGATCTATATAAACAATTGAAAGCGAACCTGAAAAATTATCCGGCGCATTAAAACCATCAAGGTTTTACCCGGGTAATATTGACGAGCATTTTTTACCCGGGTAATATTAATTGAGTTACAAAAAATTTTTGCGTCAAAATTTCACCATGGTCGCCCTGGAAACACAAGAAAAAACTTGCACGTCATTCGCCGGGTCCAAAATGATCGCGACGGGCGATTTAAGACACGTTGCACATCAAACTAAAAAAGCAATCGATGCAGGCGCAAAGGAGTTTGTTTTGATTTTTGACGATCGCACCGCTCAGCCGATTGAAATAGATTTTCGCGGCTCACAAAAGGATGTGCTCGCACGCATTGATGACAGCCAGAAATCAAATCTGGCAACCGGCTCCTCAAGCGTCAAAAGTGAGGATGCATCGCGCGGACCCGGTCGCCCAAAACTCGGAGTGGTGGCGCGCGAAGTTACTCTTCTGCCGCGACACTGGGATTGGTTGAACAGTCAACCGGGCGGCGCATCGGTTGCGTTGCGGAAACTCGTCGACGAAGCGCGTCATTCAAATTCCGGAAAAGATGCCATCCGGCAATCACAAGAAGCCGCATATCGATTCATGTCCGCGATGGCAGGAAATCTTCCCGGTTTTGAAGAATCCACGCGAGCACTTTTCGCCGCCGACGAGAAAAAATTTCGCGAACACATTTCGGCATGGCCGGCTGATTTGTCGGCGTATGCTTTAAAGCTTGCAGCGACAGCACTTCAGCAGAGGAGTTAGAGTCACTTGATTCGCGCATGTAAATTGAAAGCTGCTTTACCGATTTTGCTGCTTGCATTGTTGTCGATTTTGCCAACCACCTGTCAAGACGCACGCGCGGAAAAAAACAATCATTTCTTTTATTGTGCAGACCGCAACTCGTTTCCTGAAGGCACGCAGTATTTCGATTACGACAGCAGACCATGGAAAGATGACGAAAGCGCGCAAATTGCAAAACTGTTGAACCGGATAAAGAAAGACGCGCCAGGCGTCGTAGAGATGGCCAGCCAACACGGCAAGATCGCGATATTGCGCAGTCCCTACATTCCTTATAAGAACATCCTTGGTAAAACAACAAAAGCTTATGTCCTTGCAGTTGACGGCGCATTATTTATTGGTGACGGCGCCGAAAAACAAAAAGACTTGAAGCGACTTCTGTTGCACGAACTGGTGCATATGGCAGATCTTGGCCGGCATGTCGCTTATTCTCAGAGATGGTCCAACTTTGCACGACCAGCTTTGCAAACCGCCAGACGACAGGTAAGCTGCCAGTTTCTCCTGGACTCGAAAACATCCGACTTCGCCGACCAGAGCTGGCCGTCGACAGATTCTTGCACGAGCCTAAAAGAATCGCTCTGCGAATTTGTCACTCGGTATGTGCTCGATGCCAATTTTAAAAAGCAATTCAAAGGTGCTGACTCAGCAATAGAGCCCTTGCTCAACCCGAGCAAAACGGATTTGAGTCTTGCAAAACACTTTATGGCTGGGCGAATTCACTTCCGCAGCAATAAGGTCGATGCAGCGATTACCGAATTCGAGCTGTCCGTAAAAGACGACGAGAATGCACCATCCCCGCATGTGTTTTTGGCGCAATGCTGGTTCCTGAAAAGCGACAAAGAAAAGGCTCGAAAAGAACTGGAGAAAGCATGCGAACTTTTTGAACGCACTAAAGTCTCTATGACAGAATCATTGCACTGGCGGACAGTTTCGATGCTCGCCAATTCGTTTATGAGTCTGGAAAAATTTGACAAGGCAAAAATCTTGTTGGACCGGCTTGCGCTTTCCCGCGTACAATACGACGCGTCAATCTTCCAGCGCCGCTCGCTTTGCAATGAAAAACAAAACAATTTGCAGCAAGCGCTCCTTGATTTTTACGACTATCAATTCCTAAATCAGCACACTCTTGATTCCACGCACTATTTTGATTTCGTGGAAGACAAGGCGTTTCTCCCGACATTTTTGCAGCGCCACTTTCCCAATCGCGACGGCAGGCGATCGCACGTTTTTTCCATATGCTGGGAGCGCCTTGCGCTGGCAAGTACCGGCGAAGAAAGAAGCAAATTCGTCAGAGCCGCGCTTGCAGAAGTCGCGATTGCTGCTGCCGCGGGATATTATTCGAAGGATGAAGAGACAGTTAGAAAGCGCTTCCTCGGCTATGTGAACGGCGAAAAACCAACCGACTACGAAAAGCTTGTAGAAGTCGAAGCAAACAAGAAACTGTGGAGAGAATTCGATGTTATTCGTTACCTCTCCGGAAAACCCCTGCCGCCAAGAGGCAGCGAGGAATTTGCAAAAGTCCTGAGCAATGCTCAACCTACCGATGGAAAGGAAACGAAGTGGCTGTTCTGAGCTTGGACAAAAACATCGTCGCCGATTTCGAATCGAACGGCTTTGCGCTGATTCGTAATGCCGTCACAGACAAGCAAATCGACATGCTCGCGCAATTTATTGAATCTTATCGCGACGACAGCAAATCACCGCTTTCGGCAGGATTTAGAAATCTTTTGAAGGAAAAGCTGATAAATGAATTTGCGAATTGCAAATCGATAAAGGAAATTGTCACCGCTTTTTCAAGTCAGAGCGCGAAACCAGTTCGTTCAATTTTCTTTGACAAAACACCCGCCTCCAACTGGTATGTCACGTGGCATCAAGATCTCTCAATCGCTGTCGAAAAGCAGATTGACACACCAGGCTTCGGCCCATGGTCGACCAAAGAAGGAACACTTCACGTTCAACCTCCGGCGGAAATTCTCGAGCAAATCATCTCTTTGAGAATTCATCTCGATGCATGCCCGAAAGAAAATGGTGCGATCAAATTCATTGCCGGTTCGCACAAACAAGGTCTCATCGATCCGCATGACGTTCTGCAAATCGTCGACGCAAATCAGCCATTCATCTGCGAAGCCGAGCGTGGCGATATCATCATCATGCGACCATTGATTTTGCATAGTTCATCAAAATCAACAGTGCCCGATCATCGCCGCGTTTTGCATCTGGAATATTCCTCCGCAAAACTTCCAAATGGACTTAGCTGGACAGAGGCGTAACCAATGGGACTTGATTCAGTAGAGCTGGTAATGGCATTTGAAGAGGAGTTTGGATTAGAGATTCCAGACTCAGAAGCAGAGAAGATGACTACTGTTGGTGAAACCTTCAATTACTTAAAAGGCCGGGCAATGACCGTTGCACCGGAGGATTGCCTGTCCCAGCAGCTATTTTACAAGTTGAGGCGAGCACTAATAGAAAACTATGGCGTGAAGCGTCACATGATCTTTCCAGACACAGTACTGAGTGATCTGATTTCCATGCGAGAAATTGAGGAAGGCTGGCCGTATTTGAAATTGCTCATCGATCTGCGCACACCTAGCTTTAAGGAATCAGAACAAATTTTTGGTATTGAATTCAACATAAAAGTGCTGACAATAAGGCAAATCATTGAACGACTGATCAGACTAAACCTGAAAAAATTCGATTTAAAACCGATGAAAGATAGCGAAATTTGGGAGCGTCTCGTCGATACGATTGTTAGGCAGCTCAATGTTGACCGGCATGAAATAACCATGGAAGCGCGTTACGCGCGCGATTTAGGAATGGACTGAGACTACCGACCTCTTAATGCGGAGGCGTCGTGCGTCCCCAGCGAATATTGTCCGCCATTTGCCTGTCAAATTTCGCTTCGCTCACTCGTCCGAGACGCTCTAAAGTTCTGGCTCGCTGATCGAATGCAATCGATTCATGACCATGGTATTTAACGTGACTGTTATCAGCAAGCAATGCCTTATCCGGCTGCCCAAGCCCGTTGAAAGAATTGCTCATATTGCCGTATGCTTCGCCATCCTCAGGGTTCAACGCGGCTGCGCGTTGCGAATACTCCAGACCCAATGTGTAATTTCCGGCCATGTTATAAGCGTGTGAAAGAATAACGTGCGCGTTTTCATTCTCAGGATTTAGATAAATAGCTCGCAATCCGGCAGTAATAGCCGCGGTAGAGTCACGCAGACTGTCGTTTGAATTGGCGACCCACTCAAATGCCGAATCAGACTGTGGATTCAACACCGCAGCTTTTTCAAAATGAGCACGTGCATTGCCATATTGACCGTGCCTGTATGCTCTTTTGCCGGCGCTCATTTCCGCATCGAAAGCCGGTGACGAGAACGCAGCCGGAACAACCGGTGACGAGAACGCAGTCGGAGCGGTCGGAGGAACAAACGCCTCCGTATCCGTTGCTTCATACCGCATAAATCCAACCAATGCTACGGCGGGAACTAACAGAGCTACCGCACGCAAGCTTCTCCTAACTCTCGGGCTGAGTTCGTCCGTTGAAGTTTGATGACGTCGATGATCGCCAAGATAGAAAAGCGATGCGAATGTCAGGAATGAGGTGACAGCCGCACAAATATAGAGGAATTGCAAAAGCAATCGGCTATCAATAATTCCCGAATGTCCAATTCCTAGCAACTGCAAGGTAATCACACCAAAGTAGAAAAAATTGAACACCTGACGCTTTCTGGTCAGAGGCCAGTCAATCGACATGTCTGGTTTAATGCTCAGTGGAATCGCAGAGGCATGCAACGAGAGGTTTCGAGGTGCGTGCGCAGGTTCAGGCGCTGGTGGTGCTTCAGAGGTTGGTGCCGTTTCAGCGGTTGGGGGCGCTTCGGTTGGGGGCGCTTCGGCTGCGGACGCCTCTTGCGCAGGTGATGCTTCTGCTGCTAATGGTCTTTCCGGCGCCGCTGAAGGTTCCGTCTCAGGCGTAGCAAGCTCCACTGGCTCGGAAGCCTCGACTGGTGCAGAAATATCTGAAACCTTCAACTCGATATCGTGCGCGGCAACGCGCTCAGCGGACTGAGTGCAGCTTGTAGACCCTGATGCATTTTTCCGCTTTGAACTCATGACACTCCGAGTTTTGGGGCACACCTGAGAGCACAAAAGAGGGAAGCCAATAACTCCCATTCTTACCTATATGCCCAGAAAATAGCCAATCGCAGGCCGGCGCGAGCCCGGAAGGTTTTCGAGCATCGGGACTCGGGGTCCCCAATAGATTAAATCCAGCCGCAGTGGCATAATCTCCCTACTATGACGGCAAAAATCACCCGCTTAAGGCGAATGGCGTTGGTTTTGGGGATATGCGCGGTTGCGGCTAACGCACCCGCACCGGCTCAAAATAGCCAGTTGATCGCGCAAAATGAATCAGGCGGGGCAAATCCGGCCCCATCCTCGCCGGGTCCGACCATGCTGAAGGCCGGTATCGAACACTCGGAATCCGTGCAGCCGCTCGATCCTCAGCTTATGCCTGGGCAGCGATTTAATCCGAGCGCGGTGGCGATGGGCGCTCCCGTTGACGAGTGGATTTGTATTCCGCCCTGGATCGCTGGCACGTTTTACGTCGACAAGTCACTCATCGTCCAGTTTGTAGACTATCGAACACAAACGCAACTCATGCCCAATCGGATGGAGAAGATTTATCGAACTTTCCACTATGGACATCAACTCGATTCCAACGGTCGAGTCTGGCATTTGAATCGATGCCCCTATCGCAACTCGATCGAGACCGAACAATCCGTGCAATACAATTTGATTCGCAAATCGCGGTTCCTTCATTCCGGCAATGATTCCATTGTCGAGACAGCGACGGGACCAGCGCTGGTGGTATCAAAAGGCACTGGTGTGATCGCACGTTCAACCACGATTGAAACCTTTGGAAGATTCGAGCCGGACGGCAACAGCGTGCGCAAAACGACATCGATCAAAGGTTTCAATCCAGCAGGGATGCCTGAGGATTTGATCGTGAGAGTTGAGAAAGCGATGATGCTTGAGCCGTTCGCGCCAGACCCATCGACAGCGGAAAGTTTCGCGCGTTTCATGGCGCAGCGGCAAGCGCAAAAACAGCAGCAGATGCAATATCAACAATACCAGCAGTATCAACAGCAGATGCAGCAGCAGCCGCCGCCGCAGCAGCAATTTCAAAACCGACAGCAACCAACCCAACAGCCATACCAGGGATATTCAAACCAACCTCCCGGAAATTAGATGACCACAGCAATCAAACGATTCAACGGCATCATAAAAGAATTGAATATTCCGGGCTCCGGCAGCGGTTGCCTTGCCGGACTGAAATTTGTCGCCAAAGATTTATTCGATGTAAAAGACGAAGTCACAGGCATCGGCAATTTGGATTGGGCTCGCACTCATAAGCCCGCAACAGCAAATGCCGACACCATTGAGCTTCTGCTAAATGAAGGCGCGACTCTAGTTGGCAAAGCCTGCACGGACGAGTTTGCTTTCAGCGTCGATGGCATCAATATCCACTTCGGTGCACCAGACAATCCGCAATATCCAGATCGCATTCCCGGCGGTTCATCAAGCGGCTCAGGCTCAGCCGTCGCGGCCGGACTAGTAGACTTCGCGTTAGGCACCGATACTGGTGGCTCTATAAGAGTGCCCGCAAGTTATTGCGGCATCTATGGGTTTCGCCCGTCACACGGACGCGTTTCCGTCAATGGCGTCATGCCGCTCGCACAAAAGCTTGACGCGGTAGGATGGATGAGCAGAAACCCCGAGATGTTGGAAACGCTTGGATCAATCTTGCTGAAGGAAAGTCCATCAAAAGTTTTTCCTAAAAAACTCTTGATCGCTAAGGACACATTCGGATTGGTTATGCCGGCACTTCGAACAGCAATTGAAGAGGCTGTTGAAAACATCGCCTCCAATTTTTCTGCCGTCGAAGAAGTACATCTGGAGCCATACGGATGGGAAGGACATGCGCAGCTCTACCGAGTTTTTCAAGGCTGGGAGTGCTGGAAAAATTATGGCGAATGGATAACGGAAACGAATCCGCACATATGCCCATCTATAAAAGAGCGTTTCGATTTTACAAGCACAGTGACGGCAGAAGACTATAAAGAAGCGACGGCATTTCGCAATCGAATTGTTGACGGCTTCTCCGAACTCCTGGCTGGAGACACGATCTTATGTTTACCTACAACTACAAATGTGCCTCCACTCATAGATGCGAGCGATGAGGAATTGCTGAAAAACCGTGCGCGCAACATGAACCTGACTTCAGTGGCACCATTGGCGGCAGTGCCCGAAATATGCATTCCAATCAAATTGACTGAAAAGACCACAACCGGGCTTTCGTTCATGGCACACCACGGCAACGACATGATGCTTCTCAACTACTGTCGCAATATATACAACCGTTTTAAACAAGAGCGCTGAACATAATGAAAAATGAGGACAAACTTCTGCCGAACCCGGATAGCGAAATCGTTTTGCGCCCGCCAAAGAAGAGGCTAATTCTTCTCATCATTACAGCATTTATTTTTGTTGCCGGTGGCATATGGATGCTCGTGGATAATGAGCCGATGGGTTGGCTTGTGGCTGGATTTTTTGGATTGTGCTTAATCACTTTTGTAGTCCAATGCCTCCCGAACAGCACATACATTCGACTGTCGAGAGAAGGTTTCGAAACAAAAACCCTCTACAAGACCGTTAAACTGAGGTGGGAAGAAACCAGAGACTTTGCTCCAATTTATGTAGGCCGAAATCATCTAGTTGGATTTAACTTCACGGATGAATATAAGGGCACAGCGAAATTGCGTGGAGTCAACAAAAACTTCTACGGCTATGAGAGCTGTACGCCAATCATGTATGAAATGAAAGCGCACGACCTGGCGTCGCTGATGTTGAAATTAAAAGTGGAGTCGATGAATTCCTGGCGTTAAGCAAGGGTGCAAAGGAGCGTGAGCGCGGCACAGGCTAGTCCCGACAAGCGCATTGCATCACGTATGCAGTCATCGACGTTAAAGTCCGACGCAAGGCCGATAGTCAGCGCTGCAATTGGAAGCGCAATGAAAGACTCGGGCCAAACAATCAGGTTAATGAAGATCAATGCTGGTGCCACCATCATGCTAGCGCGGCGTGACAAGCGGTCGGCAACAAACATGCCTGCCCATCCGAAACAAGCAGTCAAACAAAAATGATTCGGATGCAAAACGGACAGCAGCAGAAGAGCAATGATGCTCACTGAAGCCATGATCAAAAATCGATCTAGAGCAACCTTTCTCTCTAAGGCGTCTTCGCTGGTTTCAGCCTCCAATACAGCACTTTTTGAAGCAAACCTTTCCGACTTGAAAAACGACTGAACATTGAGAACATGGAAGCTGTTCATAGGTTGTCTCCAATGAAAATCCAAAGCTTCCACCGAGGAAGCTTTCTTGCAGATAAATTCCGTTCTTCCCATCATAGGGAAAGCTGCGCAAGTGCGACTATATGCTTCGGCATATTTGCGTAAGGGTACCGATATACCCCGCCCGGGCGAAAAGCCGTAAAAGTTCGAACCTATGGCGTTCTCGCCTAATTCTGGCAATCACTCTCGACCTAAATATCGACTCTTAACGCCGGACATCAACTTCTCCTCAATATCCTCTAAAGAACAATTGCTGGTCTCAGGCACGCGCAAATAGGAGAAAAGAAAACCTGCAAGGCAAATTCCGCAATAGCAAAAGAAAAGATTTGCTTGACCAAGCTTCTCCATCAAGCTCAAGAAACTCACAGTGACAACCATGTTGCAACCCCATGCAGAAGCTGCTGCCAGGCTCATTCCCATACTTCTCACTCGCAGCGGGAAAATTTCCGACATGATCACATATGGTATCGGTCCAAGGCTAACAGCGAAGGCAGCTACGAACACAGCAAGAGAACCGGCAGCAACAAAACTAACCCAGGGCGCGGATGCTGAAAATGTAAGAACCAAACTGAGAACCGCCAGTGATACCACCATTGCTGCCAGTCCGCCAAGGATCAATGGACGTCTGCCGGCTCTGTCGATTCCCCAGGTTGCGACAATCGTGGCCACCACATTTACTGCGCCCAGCCCGGCAGTGGCAAGTATTTGCGCGGACGTTCCTTGAAATCCGACTTGTTTGAAGATGGCGGGAGCATAGTAAAGGACACCGTCAATTCCCGATAAATTTTGCACCAGGAATAAACCGGCAGCGGTTATCGATGCCGTGAGAATGTTGCCTTTGAAAAGTTCGGACCATGCCGGCTGCTTTTGATCGCTTTCTCCGATCGAAATTATTTCCTGCTCGTCTTCTGTATTGCCGAGTTCCTGCAAAACGCCGCGAGCTTCCTGAATTCTCCCATGCAGAGCCAACCATCGTGGACTCTCCGGCAAGAGCAACATTCCGGCAACAAGTCCGGCACCGGGGATGGCGCCAAGCCCCAGCATCAACTTCCAATTGCCCGCAGGCGACAGCAAGTAGTCGGTGCAGTATGAAAGAAAGATTCCAGCGGTAATCGCGAGTTGCACGGCACTAACAAACGCGCCCCGCCATTTTGCCGGAGCCGTCTCGGCAACGTACAAAGGCGCCACCATTGTTGAAACACCGCAGGCGATACCGAGCAAACCGCGGAATGCAATAAGCATCGCTTCGCTGACTGCGAGCGCGCAGCCAATGCCACCGATGAGACAAATGACACCGGCAACCTGAATGACACGCTTCTGCCCCAACCGATCCGTCATGGGTCCGCTCAAGAAGGCTCCCGCTAGCGCTCCCACCAAAATCGAGGTAACTACGAATTCTTGGCCCACTGTTTTCAGTGAAAAATCGTGGGCGATAAACTCCAACGCACCGGCAATGACAGCAGTGTTATAGCCAACGAGCAATCCGCCTAAAGCTGGAATAGCGCCCAGAAGAATGAGCAGCATTTTCTTCGAAGAAACGGCGTTAGACATTATCTAGCTGCGAGCGAGACTTGGCTGTTTCGCTTCAATGAGCTTGCGCGCAAGGCGCAACGAACACGCTGTTATGGTCAAATACGGATTGGCGGCGCCCTGACTTCTCCAAGTGCTGGAATCATGACAGTACAGATTTTTGTAGCGCCAAAAACGTCCATCCGGATCGGTAATACTGGTATCTGGATCAGTTCCCATGCGCAGCCCGCCAATCTCATGGAGAGCGCTGCCGGGAGGGTTTTCCTTAACGCGCACAACATCGGCGTCAAGCGCTTCCGCAATCGCAGGCATGCTGTCAATCATGCGCTTAATCAGTTGCTTGTCTTCAGCAGAGTGATCGTAGACAACACAATATTTGCTGGCACCACCGCGCTTGCACTCGTTTTCGTCCAATATAGCAACTCGATTCTTCTTCTCAACGCTGCCGACACCAAAACAATAGAAAAGAACGTTGGTTCCCTCTTTTTGATAGTCCAGCCAAACCGTCGAGTGATACGGACTGTACCAATCCGCCTCGAATGCGCCTTGAATTTGCACTTGATACGGCATGTTTTCAGTGGCTTCGAGCAAAATATACAGAGGCACACCGATTGGTTTGCGAAGACGCATCAAACCCTGAACAAAAAGGTGATCGCTGATGTACTTTCCAACCACATCATTGTCCTTTTCGAGCCCCGATGTCAGAACCAGTCGAGTCGACTGTATGCCACCACATGCAAGAATCACATTTTCCGGCTTAAGTTCATACTGTTTTTTGGTCTGCAAATTCAGCAAATGCAATTTCGCAATTGAATCGCCCGATGCTTCCAGGCTGGTAACTGCGGTGTTCGCAATCAAGCTGACGCCTTGCTTCTCACCGAACTGAACCAATTTTCCGCTGCGCAGAAGCCTCGCGACCGAGCTGTCAAAACCGTAGGAAATATGCCCGTTCGCAACTTTCTCGGTATCAACTCCGACCGGTGCATGCACGGCACTAAATCCAGCCTTATTCAAACGGCCCATTGCAGCATCTTGCCATTCGCTGCCGATGAAATGCGGTCTGTCCGGCGCACTGCCGGAGACGTGCATGAGATCTTCGGCCTGCTTGTAATAGGGCTCGAACTCATCATAAGAATATGGCCATTCGGCAAAATCCGATTTGATGAATCGCGGCGAGCATCCACCCCAAAAAACAGTTCTTCCGCCGACCAACGACCATGCTGTATTGTTCGGCACTATCGGCGTCTTGTCCCGGCAACCGTAACACTCTTCCTGCACCCACGAAGTGTCGTATTTCACCAGCGCATGGATCTTCGGCACGATCTCGGGCTGACTGCGGAATGGTGAAGTGCCTATGTGATTTGGCGTGACGAAAGGGCCAGCTTCAATGATGACTACATTAAATCCCGCGGATGCCAATTCAAGCGCGGTCGTGACCCCAGCAGTGCCGCTGCCGATTACAAAATAATCGACTTGATCGGTATTTTTTGCGACCAGTTCGATGTCGCTTTCGAGAATGGACGAGAGCATGTGAACCTCCGGGTTTCCGGTTATGCAGTATACTATGGCACCGATTTAAGGAGCACTGCAATGCCAAACGTTCAGCAAACTGAGGCTACTCTTGCCATAAATGGTGGCGAGCCGGTTCGCAAATCACCCTTGCCATGGGAATTGCCAGGAGCTCAATGGATTGGCGACGAAGAATTGGAGCTGGTCACCAAAGTCGTTCAAGCAAAGAGTCCGTTTCGATTCTATGGACTCGACAGCCAACAGATGGTATCCAAACTGGAAGAAGAATGGTGCAAGCGCTGGAACCGCCGTCATGCGCTAGGTGTTTCCAGCGGCACCGCTGCTTTGCGCATTGCCCTGGCAGCGATGAATGTGGGAGCCGGCGATGAAGTTCTCTTACCCGGCTACATGTGGGTTAGCTGTATCAGTGCAATCGTTATGCAAGGTGCGATTCCAAAACTGGTTGACATCGACGAAACCTTTTGCATGAATCCTGAAGACCTCACCGCCAAGATTGGACCGAAGAGCAAAGCGGTCCTGGTAGTCAACATGAGCGGTGCGCCCGGTCACATCGAGAAGATTGCCAAGATAGCGCACGATAAAGGGGTCAAAGTTTTGGAAGACTGCGCGCAAGCTTGCGGCTCCAGCCAGAACGGAAAACCGGCAGGCAGCCACGGTGACATTGCAATCTTCAGTTTTCAGCTCAACAAAAACATCACCAGCGGTGAAGGCGGCTTGATTCTTTGCGACGATGACGACCTCTACAAACGCTGCGTCGCCATTCACGACCTCGGGTACACACGCAGCGACGAAGGTCGCCTCGTGCCGAACGATGAACGCTACCAGATGTGGGGCTTCGGCTGCCGCCTCAACGAATTGGCTGGCGCTATGCTGCTCGCTCAACTTGGAAAGCTGGACAAGATCACAGGCGCCATGCGCAACGCGAAATGGAAAATTCGCCGCGCTCTTGAAGGTACGCGTGGGCTGTCATTCCGCGAAATTCCCGATCCCGATGGTGACAGCGGACCTTTCCTCATCACGATTTATCCTTCGAAAGAAAAATGTCAGGAGTTCACGAAAGCTTTGCAAGCTGAAGGAATTAAAGGACCGGAGGGCAGCTTGACCTGCATCACGATGGCAGACTGGGGATTGCACTGGTACTACAACAATCCCAGTTTGGTGAAGAAACGCTCCCTGACCGGTGACGGAATGCCCTGGTCGCATCCCGCAAATGACTTCGCGAAAACATATTCCTATGAAAAAGGAACGTTGCCGAAGTGCGATGACTTGGCGGAACGCGGCGCAATGCTGGCAATCGCATCAACTTTGAGCGATCGCGATGTCGAAGACATCATTGCGGCATTCAAGAAAGTTGCCGCGCACGTTCTGGGCTAGTCTGCAGATCCAAAATCGAATACAGTTGTTTGATAGTACGTTTCTTGCGGACGCAAAATTGTGTTCGGGAAATTGCTGTGATGAACTGAATCAGGAAAATGCTGCGTTTCCAAACAAACAGCGTACTGCTTTTTGTATTGACCGCCCAAACCCGTGAGCGAGCCATCCAGATTGTTGCTCGTGTAGAGCTGGACGCCTGGTTCTGTCGTCCTTACCGCCATGCGCCGCCCCGTTGTGCGCTCAAACAGCACTGCCGCCAATTTAGGAATCGCATCCGGACTTCGAGTATCGACAGGATCGAAATGACGCAAGACGAAGTTGTGATCGTAGCCGCCGATTTTCATCTCGGAGACTCTCTCTTTAATAGGATGAGATTCAATGAAATCAAAAGGCGTGGACTTAACAGATTCAATCGCGCCAGTTGGGATTGAAACATCATCGAAGGGCGTATAAGCATCGGCAGCTATCATCAACTCATGATCGAGAATGTCACCGCTGCCGGGCCCCTTCAAATTAAAGTATGTATGATTTGTGAAATTGACAGGCGTTGGCTTATCTGTCCTTGCCACATATTTCGTGCTCAAGGCGTTGTTCGACGACAATTCGTATGTGAGATAAACCTTCAAATTTCCGGGAAATCCTTCTTCCCCATCAACACTTGCGTATGAGAGGTGCACCGCGTTGTCGGACGAATTCTCTACATGCCACAGCTTTTTATCGAAACCTAAAATGCCACCATGCAAACAATTGGGTCCGTTGTTTGCAACCAGTTTATAACTCTGTCCATCGAGATCGAAATTGGCGCCGGCAATGCGATTTGCAAAACGTCCGATAGTGCCGCCAAAATGTGGATGCTTGCGCAAATACTGTTCTAAATTGTCGAAGCCCATAACGACATTTTCAACTTTTCCCTGAGCATCAGGAACATGCAATTGAGTGAGGATGGCACCATAATTGGTGACACAAGCAATCATGCCGTGTTCATTTTGCAGGGTAAAAAGCCAGACATCTTCTCCTGTAGGCATCTGACCGAATTTTTCTTTCTTGCATGTGGTGCTCATTTTACTGCTCTTTCCTATCTAAGCTGAACATCCGTAATGTCCCTGTCTCCTATCAACTTGTCGATTTGGTTGAGCATTCTGAAACGCTCCTCTAATAGTTGCTCCGGCAGCAAGCCTTGGGCTCTCAATTTCTTTCGGTGGAGAATCTCACCGACAAAATTGGCATTCGTATAACCCAGTGAAGCGACGTTGCCACTCAGCGAAGTGATTGCTCCTGCATAATTAAGGCTAGCACCTCGTCTATCATTGTCGCCGACACCATAGAAAGTGGTGGCAGACAAGATATCTTGAGCAAGTCCTGCTCCACCCAAAAGCGGTCCCATCAAACGTCCTTGAGCTGCGACCTTAGAACGATGGCGCAGCTCAACTTCCTGTTTCTGAGCAATGGCGTGACATCGCTGCGACCACATTAGATACGCAGCCACACGTCCTTGAATAGCGCCGGATACACCAAGCGCTCCGTCATCGGCAGCCGCTACAACAGTATTTAGTTGCGCCATTGCTTTCTTTGCTTCAGGTTCACCTGCCAGCAACCTGTCACTCAACTTCTGACGCACGCGTTTCGCCCAATATCCATTCATGCGTTTTCCAATGTAATAGCTCAGAGGTGCATTCACAACGTTGATACCATCAGAGACTATGGATATATTTGCCGCAGGACCGGCGAGTCGATCTCTGCCCGGATGCAGTGAGTCGAGCGCCAAAATATTCCCAGCCGATGCGCAACTTCCTTGTGCGACATCGAGCGCGTAAAAAACATTTGCGCCGGCCTGAGACGACTTTGCTTCAGCATAAATTTCAACGAATTCCGAGATGCACCAATCGCGAAATGCTTGCAGTACGATATGCTCAGCCTTGTTAATCGCCAGGGCTCTCAGTCGAGGGTGCTCATCGATAAGTTTTTTCCTTTGTTCAAGCAATGCGTCAATCTCTTTGATGCGACCAACGACATTCTTCAATGCTGAAGCAGGATTGTTGCGCTCCTTCAAGTTTTTCATGGCAGTGTATCCGTTGGAACACAGCTCAATGAGCGAGCTGCCAGGTCCAACAATGCTGCCGACTAACGCGAGAATCAATCCGGCACGAACCTCACCGGTGGTGTTGTCGGTACCTCGCCCCCCGGAGTCTTCGATTTCTCCGTCACCGCGACCGACGTCGGTAACTTTTCCTTTCAGTCCTCTTTTGGCGACATCGGTCAAGATGACGTTGGAAGCAAGTGTGCTTGATGTAGATGCAACTTGCAGCAGGAAGTAACGCAGGCGACGAAATTTAGGCGTTGCCGTCCCTATCTTTCGATAATGCAAATAGTAGCGCTCGAGATCTATTTCTTTGTGCAATATCTCATTTGTGAGAACTTCAATCTTTTGCTCTTCTTCGGTTAATTCCGGGGTTAACGAATATGCGTTCGGCGCACAAAAAGCAAAATGCACGCCGAGTGCTATCGCAATCGGTTTCCGCCATACGCTGGAATTCTTGCTGGAACGGCTTGTCAGGAACAACAGGGCAACCCTCAGACAGCCCTATTGAATCAGTATTTAGGAGCAGTTTGCAAGTGCGGAATATACAGCTTTAAGCGGTCGGCAAGTTTTTCCAAGACTTCATCGACGTTCATTCATTTGTGCTTTGGCTGTGGGTCTAACTCAAGATAAGTAGTTTGCTCATCAGCCTTTCTTCCGAAAGTCCACTCATCGCTAAGGTTGAGAATGACGAGTTCAATCGTTGTAAAAACCTTGCATCCGCTCAGCAAATGCCCGCCGATTGTCCTTCCCGTAGAATCGGACACTGAGAGGTGTACGTGCATGCTCTCGTCTGAAACTGTTCCAGTGACTGAGACAACCTCAAGAGGTCCGTCAATTTTGGTGCCCTCACTAGCTCCAGCAAATCTCAGAGTTGCGTTTTGGAAAGAGCCTACGGCAGACACAATCACACCGGCTTTCAGCTTATGCTGAGAAGCAATTCGCTTTATCGCGCTCTGCAAGTCATCACCTGGCTTAAGTCGCTCGACAATTGTTTTCCGCATGTTGGTCACAGCTTCCATCCTATGCTCAGATATTGCGCGTTTGGTCTCTGAACCACCGGCACTCCGCTCGCCGGCAGGCCTCGGATTGCAGTCTACAGCCAAAGCGCCCAACGCGGTCGAAGCCAGACATGCAAGGAAAAAACTTGTTGCGGAAATCCTCATAAACAGCCCTCAAGTCTCTTGCATCAATTCTCCCCTGTTCGGAATGAGAAA
>Ga0268299_1001745_pt1 | contig 33162 bp, 26 predicted proteins | sample NOBtaG_FD_193484 | JGI IMG/M metagenome (GOLD analysis project Ga0268299, IMG submission 193484) | Activated sludge microbial communities from bioreactor in Nijmegen, Gelderland, Netherland - NOB reactor | ecosystem: Engineered > Bioreactor > Aerobic > Activated sludge | place: Netherlands... | reverse complement strand
GACGCCATGGGGCACTTCCAGGAGACGCTGGTGTTCACCGACTCGCCCTGGGACGCCTACGTGAAGGGCGACGACGACGCCATCGGCGACGCCGCCAAGCGCGGCGCACTGGTGTTCTACGGCGACGGCAAGTGTTCCTCCTGTCACCTCGGCGACCTCTTCAGCGACTTCGCCAACCACAACATCGGCGTGCCGCAGGTCGGCCCCGGCACCGGCCAGCGCGCGCGCGGCGACGAGACCTACCAGGGCCTGACCAACTGGGACTTCGGCCTCGAGGAGATCACCAAGGAGCGCGGCGACCGGTTCAAGTTCCGCACCCCGCCGCTGCGCGGCGTCGCCCTGACCTCTCCCTACATGCACAACGGCGCCTATGCGCGCCTCGAGGACGCCATCCTGCACCACGCCGATCCGGCGGCCGCCTACCGCAACTACGACCTCGGCCAGATCGAGCCCGACATGCGCGCCTTCGGCCTCAACCCGATGGAGCCGGTGTTCGACAGCCGCAACCCGGTGGTGCTCGGCGACGGGCCGGGGCAGACGCGGATCGATCTCAGCGAGCAGGACGTCGACGACCTGGTCGCGTTCCTCGTGTCGCTCACCGATCCGCGCATGCTCGAGCTCGACCACCTCGCGCCCGCGAGCGTGCCGAGCGGGTTGCCGGTCGACGTGCCGGGGCCGCGGCGGTTCCCGCTCTACCAGTAACTCGGGGAGGTCGAAGGACATGCGACGCCGGATCCTCGCCACGCTACTGGTCTGCCTCGCGACGGCGCCGGCCGCGGCGCAGCCGCTAGCGTTCCGCCAGCCGACCGGGTTTCCGGTCGGCTCGAGCCCGTTCGACCTGGTGGTCGATCGCATCGACGGCGACGACCACCTCGACCTGCTGACGGCGAACTTCGCCGACGGCACCGTCAGCGTGCTGCTCGGCACCGGCACCGGCGACTTCGTCAGCCTCGAGGACACCCCCGCGTCGACCGCCCCTCTGAAGGCCGTGCTCGCCCGCCTCGATGCCGACGAGCACGCCGACCTGCTGGTCACCGAGGGCGAGTCGGACTTCATGTACCTGCGGCGCGGCAACGGCGACGGTACCTTCGCCGCGGAGGAGGAGGTGCCGAGCGGGCACGACCCGTACGCCATCGCGATCGCCGACATGAACGAGGACGGCAAGGTCGACGTGGTGCAGACGCTCGCCGCCGAGACCGGCGGGCGGGTGAACGTGCTGCTCGGCGACGGCGAGGGCACCTTCGATTTCGACGAGGAACGCGGCCGGCGCGTCAACGGCCCCAGCTACGGCGTCGCGATCGGTGATTTCGACGAAGACGGCCACCTCGACGCCGCCGCGACCACTCTCGGGCGACCGCAGAACTGCGATCTCGCCAATTGCGGCAGCCTCGCCGTGATGCTGGGGGACGGCCAGGGCAACCTGGCGCGCGCCGTCGAGTACCCGACCGGCGGCGCGCCCTTTCCGCTGCTTGCCGTCGACCTCGACGAGGACGGCCACCTCGACATCCTGACGGCGGACTCCACCGACAATCGCGTCAGCTTCTTCAAGGGGGACGGCGACGGCGGCTTCCAGCGCACCACCCGCTATCCGACCGGGGTGACGCCGGCGTCGCTGGCGCTGGTCGACTTCGAGAGCGACGGCTGGCTCGACCTCGTGGTGGCGAACACGCGCAGCGGCGACATCAGCGTCCTGCCGGGGCTCGCCGGCGGCGCCCTCGGGCCGGCGCGCCACTTCGTCGCCGGGCAGACGCTCTACTCCGCCGCCGCCGCCGATTTCGACGAGGACGGCCGGCTCGACCTCGTCGGCGTCAGCCAGGGCGACCTCGAGCCCGCCGCGGCGCTGCTGCGGGCGCGCGCCGAGGGCGGCGTCGAGGCCGCGCAGACGCTGCTGCCCGAGGACGAGGCGACCGCCATCGCCGCGGGCGACGTGCGCGGCGACGGCCTACCGGTGATCGCCCTCTCCATCAGCGGCCAGAGCCGCGTCGCGCTCTTCGAACCGCGCGGCACGCAGGACTTCGCGCCGCCGGTGTCGCTGACCACCCCCTTCCGGCCCGGGCCGCTGGCGCTGCGCGACCTGAACGGCGACGGCCGCGCCGATCTCGTCGCCGCAGGGGTGATGACGCCGCGCCTGACGGTCGCGTTGGCCAACGGCGAAGGAGGCTTCGGCACCCCGGCGCTGCTCGAGGTCGCCGGCAATCCGGCCGCGCTCGCCGTCGCCGACCTCGACGACGACGGCCATCTCGACCTCGCCTCCTCGAGCATCGCGGCGAGAAGCGTGTCGGTGCTCTTCAACCAGGGCGACGGCACCTTCGGCGCGGCGGTGACGGTTGCGCTGACCGGACTGCCGTTCGGCCTGGCCGTCGGCGACCTGGACGGCGACGGCATCGACGATCTGGCGGTCGGCAACGCGCAGGAGAACGCCGTCGCGCTGATCCTCGGCAACCGCGAGCGCTCCCTCGGCAGTGGCAGCGTCGCGGTCGGCGGAACGCCGAGCGCGGTAGCCTGCGCCGACCTCGACGGCGACGGCATCGACGACCTGGCGGTGTCGTCGGGCACGCAGCCCCTGGTGCGGGTGCTCTTCGGCAACGGCGCCGGGCAGTTCGGCATCGGTCCGCAGCTCGGCAGCGGCCGCCCGCCCGCCGCCATCGCGCTGCGCGACGTCACCGGCGACCTCCATCCCGACGTCATCGCCACGCGCCAGGGCGACGTCGATGCGGTGCTGTTCGTCAATCGCGGCGATCGTTCCTTCGTGCAGGCCGAGGAGTTTCCGCTCGGCCTGCGGCCGGGGGCGATCGCGGTGGCCGACTTCGACCTCGACGGCCGCTACGATACCGGCGTCAGCGGCAGCGGGAGCTGGGTGCTGACCAACGACGGCGAGGAAGGCGCGCTGCGACGCGGCGACGGCAACGGCGACGGCGTCCTCAGCGTCGCCGACGTGCTGGCGCTCCGGCGCGGCGGCCGCATCAAGCGCGTCGAGGATCTGCGCCGCACCGGCGGCGGCACGACCGCCGGCGCCGACGGCAACGGCGACGGCCTGCTCGACCACGGCGACGAGCGCCTCGCCCTCGCCCGCCTCTTCCGCTGAGAGTTCCTACCGCGCGAACCGGAACAGAGATGAACAGAGACGTCTGAAGATTCGGAGGGGTGCCTCCCGCTGAACTCGTTACGGCGCAGCAGTCGGCATCTCGAAGAATCTTCTTGCCGATCTCGGTTGATCTCTGTTCCTTCTCCGGACCTACGCAGCGGCGATGTCGCGCAGGCGGCGGAGCGCGTCCTCGATGTCGTCGGCGGAGACGTCGAGGTGGGTGACGGCGCGGAAGACGCCCTCGGCCACCGGGTTGACCAGCAGGTCGCGCTCGCGCGTGGCGCGCAGGAAGCGGCGGGTGTCATGCACGCGGAAGAGGACGATGTTGCTCTCGGGCTGGGGCTCGACGGGGTAGCCGAGCTCCTCCAGACCCGCCGCCAGCCGGCGGGCGTTGGCGTGGTCGTGCGCCAGCCGCTCGACGTTGTGCTCGAGCGCGTGGAGACCGGCGGCGGCGAGGATGCCCGCCTGTCGCATGCCGCCGCCCAGCATCTTGCGGAAGCGGTGGACGCGCTCGATGGTCGCGGCGCTGGCGCAGACGAGCGACCCCACCGGCGCGCCGAGGCCCTTCGACAGGCAGATCGAGACGGTGTCGAACGGCTCGGCCCAGCGATCGACGGCGATGCCGGTCGCCGCGGCGGCGTTGAAGAGGCGGGCGCCGTCGAGGTGGAGCTTCAGGCCGCGATCGCGCGCCGCGACCGCGACGTGGCGCAATTGCTCGAACGGGAAGATGCGCCCGCCGGAGGAGTTCTGCGTGTTCTCGACCGCCACCGCCGCGGTCGGGGCGTAGTGGTGGTCGCCCGGGCTGACGGCGGCGTGCACGTCGGCGGCGTCGAAGAGGCCGGCCGCGCCGATCTCGCGGATGTGCAGCCCGGAGAGCGCCGCCGCGGCGCCCGACTCGTAGCGCAGGATGTGCGCTCCCTGGCTGGCGAGGACGACGTCGCCCGGCTGCGTCAGCGCGCGCAGCGCCGCCTGGTTCGCCATCGTCCCCGAAGGCATGAAGAGCGCCGCCTCCTTGCCGAGACGAGCAGCGGCGGCCTGCTGCAGGCGGTTGACGGACGGGTCCTCGCCGTAGACGTCGTCGCCGACCTCGGCAGCCGCCATCGCCGCGCGCATGGCGGCCGAGGGGCGGGTGACGGTGTCGCTGCGGAGATCGATCATCGCGCCGCGGGGAGCACCTCTTCCGCGAACGCCTGCACCTCGTCGACGAAGACGGGCTGGAACAGCATGAAGATGAAGTGGGTCACGCCCGCCTTCGAGAAGCGCTCGACGGTGTCGAGGCACTCCTGCTTGCCGCCGATCATGATGCTCTCGCGGACGGCGTCGGGCGTGGTCTGGCGCAGGTTGGCCATCAGCGCCTGCACCATCTGCTCGCGCTCGGGCGCGGCCTTGTAGCAGAGCGGCATCATCACCGTCTTCTCGATCGCGCCGGTGTCGCGGCCGACGCTCTCGCCGTGGCGGTCGATGATCGCGATCAGCTCCTTCATGCGCTCGGCGCTGGCGGAGGCGTTCCACATGTCGGCGTGCTTGGCGACCAGCTTCAGCAGTACCTTCTCGCCCGTGCCGCCGATGAGGATCGGCGGATGGGGTTTCTGCACCGGCTTGGGCAGGCCGAGGGCGTCCTTCACCTGGTAGTGCCGTCCGTCGAGCGAGGTGCGCTCCTGCGTGAACATGCCGCGGATGATGGTGCAGGCCTCGTCGAGCGCGTCGAGCCGGCCGCGCACGCTCTTGAAGTCGATGCCGAAGGCCTGGTGCTCGAGCTCGAACCAGCCGGCGCCGATGCCCAGGTTGAGGCGGCCGCCGCTGATGTGGTCGAGCGAGGCCGCCATCTTCGCGGTGACGCACGGGTTACGGTAGGTGTTGCCGTTCACCAGTGTGCCGATGCGCGCCCGTCGGGTCGCCTGCGCCAGCGCCGACAGCGTCGTCCAGCCCTCCAGGCAGGGGCCCTCGGGGTCGACGAAGATGGGGTAGAAATGATCGAAGTTCCAGAGAGAGTCGTAGCCCCAGGCGTCGGCCTTCTGCCACAGGTCGAGCATCTGCGACCATTCGACGTTCTGCTGCCCCGTCTGGATGCCGAAACGGATCGGATGAGCCATCGCTGCACCTCGCTTTCGGTCGCACTGGCTAGCACGCGCCGCGGGGGTGCGATAGCCCCGCTTCTTTGCATCGCTGCCGGCCTCAGCTAAAGCGGCGCGATGAACATTCCGGTGTGGCTGGCGAATCGGCTGGTGGGCGCGGCGGTGACGGAGGCGGCGGACGGACCGCCGCGCGCGGTCGGCGCCGCGCGCGAGATCGCGCGCGCCGGCAGCGGCATCGCGGTCGCCGCGGACTCGGCCGCGGTCTCCCTGCGCTTCCTCTCGGACGCCATCGTCGAGCTCGCCGTCGGCGGGCCGGACGACGAGAGGCTGCCCTCGTTCGCGCGTCTCGCCGCACCTCTCTGTCTGCCCCCGGGGCCGATCGAGCTCGAGGAGGGCGACGAGGAATGCCGCCTGCGCTCGCGCGCGCTCGAGCTGCGCCTGCGCCGCGCCGGGCTCCAGCTCGAGGTGTGCGACCGCCAGGGCGCGTCGCTGCTGCGCGACGACGAGCGCTTCGGTCTGGCGCACACGCCGCGCGGCTGGCGCGTGCACTGGGCGCTCGAGCCCGAGGATCGCTTCTACGGACTCGGCGCCCGCACCGGCGGGCTCGACCGGCGCGGGCGGCGCGTCGGGGTGTGGTCGCGCGACGCGCTCGTGGGCGAGGCGACCGACCCGCTCTACTCCGCCATCCCGTTCTTCGTGATCGCGCGCCGCGGGCGCTGGCTCGGGGTGCTGCTCGACTCGCCCGGTCACAGCGTCTTCGACTTCGGCCACACCGTCGCCGACCGCCTCAGCTTCGGGCCCTGCCGCGGCGCGCTCTCGGTCCTGCTGTTCACCGGACCGACCTTGTCGCAGGTGCTGGAGCAGTACACCGCCGTCACCGGCCGCGCGCCGCTGCCGCCGCGCTGGAGTCTGGGCCACCACCAGTCGCGCTACTCCTACGACGACGAGAGCGAGGTGCGCGAGATCGCCGCCGAGTTCCGCCAGCGCGGCATCCCGACCGACGCCATCCACCTCGACATCCACTACATGCGCGGCTTCCGCGTCTTCACCTTCGACCGCAGCCGCTTTCCGGCGCCGGCGGCGCTGTCGGCCGATCTGGCGCGCGACGGCTTCCGCCTGGTCGCGATCGTCGACCCGGGCGTGAAGCGCGACAAGCGCTACGACGTCTACCGCGAAGGCATCGAGCACGGCTACTTCGCGCGCGCCGGCGGCGCGCCCTTCTACATGAAGGTCTGGCCCGGCGACGCCGCCTTCCCCGACTTCTACCGCGCCGAGGTACGGCGCTGGTGGGGCGACTGGCACCGCGTCTACCGCGAGGCCGGCATCGCCGGCATCTGGAACGACATGAACGAGCCGGCCGGCTGGAAGCACGCCTGGTACGTCGGCGACGGCGTCATCCCGCTCGGCGAGCAGGACCCAGGCCGCGCCACGCACCAGCTCGAGGACGGTCGCAGCGTGCCGCACGCGGCGGTGCGCAACGCCTACGGGCATCTCGAGAACCAGGCCACCTACGAAGGCCTGCTGCGGCTGCGGCCCGACGAGCGCCCGTTCGTGTTGACCCGCTCCGCCTTCGCCGGCACGCAGCGCTGGGCAGCGCAGTGGACGGGCGACGTCTGCAGCACCTGGAGCGCGCTGCGCCAGAGCCTGCCGATGATGCTCGGCCTCGGCCTCTCGGGCCAGGGCTTCGTCGGCAGCGACATCGGCGGCTTTCTCAGCGACAGCACGCCCGAGCTCTACGCCCGCTGGATCCAGATCGGCGCGCTCGCCCCCTTCTGTCGCTCCCACACCAGCCTGCACAGCCACCGCCAGGAGCCGTGGAGCTTCGGCCCGCGGGTCGAGGCGATCGCGCGCGCGGCGCTGCAGCAGCGCTACCAGTTGCTGCCCTATCTCTACACAGCCTTCCGCGACACGGCGCGCACGGGAATGCCGCTGTGGCGGCCGCTGTTCGCCGAGTTCCCCGACGACGCCGACGTCGTCGCGGTGGAGGACCAGGTGATGGTCGGACCGGCGCTGATGGCGGCGCCGGTGTTCGAGCCCGGCGCCAGCTCGCGCCGCGTCGTCCTGCCGCGCGGCTCCTGGTTCGACTGGTACAGCGGTCAGAGCCTGGAGGGGGGGCAGGCGCTGACGGTCGACGCGCCGCTCGAGCGCATGCCGTTGTTCGTGCGCGCCGACGTCGCCATTCCGACGCAGCCGGAGGTACGCTTCGCCGACGACCGGCCCGAGCAGCCGCTGATCTGGGAGGTGTTCCTGACCGGCGCGGCGCGCGGCGAGATCGGCCTGGTCTACGAGGACGACGGCCGCTCGTTCGCGTACCAGCGCGGCCAGTCGAGCGTGACGCGCGTCTGGTGCGACGGCGAAGCGCTGCGTTTCCGCTCCGGAGAGGGCCTGTACGCCTCGCCCCGCAGCGGCGCGCTGGTGCGCCTGCACGGCGCCGCCGTCGGCGACGACGGCCTGTTGCAGATCCCCCACGGCGTGGCGGAGCACGTCCTGCCGCTGCGCTGGGCGTGAGCGGCGCGCGGCGGCGGATCCGTCCGCTCGACCCGCTCGGGGCGGCGCGGCTTTTCGGCCGCAAGGCGACGGAGTAGGCTCGAGCCATGAAAATCCTGATCACCGGGGCGAGTGGGTTCGTCGGTCGGGCGCTGTGCGCCCACCTGCGCGACAGGCACGAGTTGGTGGTCGTGTCGCGCGATCCCGAGCGCGCGCGACAGGCACTCGCGCTCGAGCGTTCGCTCGCGCTGCCGGCGACGCCGGCGCAGTGGGCGGCGGCGCTCGAGGGCTGCGACGCAGTGGTGAACCTGGCGGGCGAGTCGATCGCGGCGGGACGCTGGACCGAGGCGCGCAAGCGCGCCATCCGCGACAGCCGCATCGAGATCACGCGCGGCATCGTCGGCGGCATCACCGCCGCGGCGCGACCGCCGCGGGTGCTCGTCAGCGCCTCCGCCGTGGGCTACTACGGCCCGCGCGGAGGCGAGCCGATCGACGAGAGCGCTCCCGCGGGCGACGACTTCCTGGCGCAGGTGTGCGTCGACTGGGAGCGCGAGGCGCAGGCGGCGGAGTCGCAGGGCGTACGCGTCGCGCGCCTGCGCATCGGCATCGTCCTGGGCGAGGGCGGGGGCGCCCTCGAGCGCATGGTGACGCCGTTCAAGCTGTTCGCCGGCGGCCCGATCGGCAGCGGCGAGCAGTGGATGTCGTGGATCCATCGAGACGACCTGGTGCGCCTGATCGAGTTGGCGCTCGGCGACGCGCGCGTCGGCGGAGCCGTCAACGGCACCGCGCCCGACCCGCGCACCATGCGCGACTTCGCCCGCACGCTCGGGCAGGTGCTGTCGCGGCCGTCGTGGGCGCCGGTGCCCGCCTTCGTGCTGCGGCTGGCGCTGGGCGAGATGGCCGACATGCTGCTGACCGGCCAGCGCGTCCTGCCCGGCGCTGCGACGCGGTTGGGGTTCTCGTTCGAGTACCCGACGCTCGACCGGGCCCTGCGCCAGGCTCTCGGGCTCGGCTGACCGGAGCGCGCCGGCAAGCGGCGAGATCGGACCGATCTGAAGAAAAGGGGTTGACTCGTCTGCGTCACGAATGTACAGACCGGTACGTACTCGAAAGTACGGAACGGTACGTACCATGACCAGACGCAAGAACACCGACCCCGCAGTCAGCCGCGAGCGCATTCTCCAGGTCGCCCTGGAGACCTTCGCCGAGAAGGGCTACTCGGCCGCCGGCGTCGATGCCCTGGCCGCCCGCTCGGGGATCGCCAAGACGGCGATCTACTACCACTTCGGCAGCAAGGAAGGGCTGCTCGCGGCCGCCATCGAGCGCGCCTCCTCGGCCTGGATCGAGGGCATCCGCAGCGCCGCCCAGGAGGGCGACGGCCCCGACGACCGGCTGCGCCGCGCCCTCGCCGGGATGCGCGCCATGGTCGAGGAGCGGCCCTGGATCCTCAAGCTGATCCAGGTGCTGGCGCTCGAGGTGGGCGACGACAAACCCGAGATCCAGGCCACCATCCGCGGCATCGTGCGCAGGGCGCGCGACACCATCGTCCAGGGCATGCGCGAGGCCCTCGGGCTGGAACTGCAGGAGGCTGAGTTGATCGCCAGCATCTTCCTCGCCCTCTACGACGGCGTCGCCTTCGGCCACCACGTCGACCCCGACCTCGCCCCGCTCGAGGCGGTCTTCGAGGAGATCCGCCGCGTCGTGATGTTCATGGTCGCCGCCCGCCTCAACCCCGACCTCGGCCGCCTCCTCGACGAGGTCACCGCCGGCGCCTACGCCCGCACGCTGCCACATCGCTCCTAGCGCAACGGAGGACTTCGCCATGACCACCGCAGCCGCTCTCTCGCCACTCGAACTGCCCGCCGAGGAACGCTCCGACGTCGCCCGCGAGCAGGCCTACCGCCAGCTCCTCGCCCGCCTGTCGCACCAGAGCGTGGTCAAACACTTCGACGCCTACGCCGACGTCCCTTGGGACGACCCCGCCTGCGCCATCGACCCCGCCGACCCGCGCTTCGAGTTGCCGTCCCACGATCCCCTCGCCCGCACCGCCTGGTACCAGAGCCAGCCGCAGTCGGTGCGCGCCCGCATCGGCCTCCACATGATGGCCAACTTCATGCGCATCGGCCGCGCCTTCGAGGGCATCCTCAAGCGCGGCATCCTCGAGTTCGTCAACCGTCTCCCCGAGGACGCACCCGAGATCCGCTACGCCTACCACGAGGTCATCGAGGAGGCGCAGCACTCGCTCATGTTCCACGAGTTCGTGCGCCGCAGTGGGCTCGAAGTGCCGCTGCCCGCCGTCCTGCGCTTCTCCGATCGCCAGGTGATGCGCTTCGCCCGACGCTTCCCCGAGCTGTTCTTCATGCTCGTGCTCGCCGGCGAGGATCCGATCGACTGGTCGCAGCGCCGCGCGCTGCAGGACAAGGCCGAGCACCATCCGCTGCTCGAGCGCATCATCAAGATCCACATCACCGAGGAGGCGCGTCACATGTCGTTCGCGCGCCACTACCTGCGCCGCACCGTTCCCGCGCTCGGGCGCGTCAAACGCACCCTGCTGCGGCTGCGCACGCCGATCGTGTTCTGGATCGCCGCCGGGCTGATGCTCAAGCCATCGCCCCACATCGCCCGCACCTACGGCATCCCGCGCGAGACGCTGCGCCAGGCCTACGGCCCGGGCTCGTCCTTCCAGGACTTCGCCGTGCAGGCGCTGCGCAAACCGCGCGAACTGTGCTGGGAGCTCGGCGTCCTCGACGACCGCTCCGCCTGGCTGTGGCAGCGGCTCGGCATCTGGGCGCCGCGCGGGCAGTGAGGGCGCGGGCGGGATCGGTCGGAGCGCGGGGCGGCGGTCAGCAGGCGGCTTCGACCGAGGCGGCGCCGCCGGCGAAGCGCTCGAGGAGAGCGAAGACCTCCTTCGCCTGGATCGGCTTCGAGACGTAGTCGTCCATGCCGGCGGCGAGGCAGCGCTCGCGGTCGCCCTTCATCGCGTGCGCCGTCATCGCGACGATCGGCACGTGCTCGCCCGAAGCGCGCTCGCGCGCGCGGATCTCGGCTGTCGCCTCGAACCCGTCCATGCCCGGCATCTGCACGTCCATCAGCACCACGTCGAAGCGTTCCTGGGTATACGCCACCACCGCGTCGCGGCCGTTGTTCGCGACCGTGACGCGGTGGCCGCGCTTCTCCAGCATCCGCACCGCCACGCGTTGGTTGATCGGGTTGTCCTCGGCCAGCAGCACCCGCAGGCTCCGCCCCGACCCCGTCGGCGCTTCCGGCGGGCGCGACTCGCGCGGCACCGGGATCGCCGCCAGCGCCGCCAGCATCGCGTCGAGCAGGGCCGACTGGCGCACCGGCTTGACCAGATACGCCGAGATGCCCATCGCCGCCGCGCGCGCAACGTCGCCCGGCCGGTCGTCGGAGGTCAGCATCAGCAGCGTGCTGCCCGCGAAGGCGACGTCCTGCCGGATGCGCTCGGCCAGCTCGAAGCCGTCCATCTCGGGCATCCGGCAGTCGATCACCACCAGCGCGTAGGGCGAGTCCGCCGCGCGCGCCCGCGCCAGCTCGACCAGCGCCGCCGGCCCGCCGTCGACCGATGCCGGTCGCGTGCGCCACCCCAGCAGCAGCCGCTCCAGCAGCCTGCGGTTGGTGTCGTTGTCGTCGACCACCAGCACGCGCACGCCCCGCAGCCGCGCCAGCGCCTGCGGCGAGGGCCCGGCCAGCGACTGGTCGTCGGCCGGCGCGGCCGCGACGGTGAAGTGGAAGGTACTGCCGCGCCCGACCTCGCTCTCCAGCCAGATCCTGCCGCCCATCAGCTCCACCAACTGCGCCGAGATCGCCAGCCCCAGCCCGGTGCCGCCGAACCGCCGCGTGGTCGACGCGTCGCCCTGCTCGAAGGCGTGGAAGATCCGCTCCTGCTTCTCCGGCGCGACGCCGATGCCGGTGTCGCTGACGCGGAAATGCAGCCGCCCGCCCGATCCCCGCTCGCGCGCCACCCGCACCACCACCTCGCCGGTCTCGGTGAACTTGATGGCGTTGCCGACCAGGTTGACCAGGATCTGCCGCAGGCGGCCGGGATCGCCGACGACGCGGCGAGGCACGTCGGCCGCCGTCTCGTGCACCAGCTCCAACCCCTTGCCATGCGCGCGCACCGCCAGCGCCCGCAGCGTGCCGTCGATCACCCCCTCGAGATCGAAGGCCGCATGCTCCAGCTCCAGCCGCCCCGCCTCGATCTTCGAGAAGTCGAGCACGTCGTTCAGGATCGCCAGCAGCGACTCGGCCGAATCCCGCACCGTCTCCAGGTACTCGCGCTGTTCGCCGTCGAGCTCGGTGTTGAGCGCCAGCTCCGTCATGCCGATGATGCCGTTCATCGGCGTGCGGATCTCGTGGCTCATGTTGGCCAGGAACTCGCTCTTGGCGCGGTTGGCGGCTTCGGCCCGCTCCTTCGCCTCCAGCAGCTCGGCCTCGGCGCGATGGCGCTCGATCGCGATCGCGGCGAGATCCGACAGCGCCTCCGCCAGCACCAGCTCGCGCGGCGAGGGCGTGCGGACCTTGCGGTGGTAGACCGCGAACGTGCCGAGCACCTCGCCGCCGCTCGACAAGATCGGCGTCGACCAGCAGGCGCGCAAGCCGTGCTCGCACGCGATCGCGCGGTAGTCGCGCCAGAGCGGATCGGCCTCGATGTCGGCGACCACCACGCGCTCGCGCCGGTAGGCGGCGGCGCCGCAACTGCCGGTGTTGGGGCCGGCGACCAGGCCGTCGATCGCAGCGCAGTACTCGCGCGGCAGGTTCGGAGCGGCGCCGTGGCGCAGCGTCCTGCTGGCGGCGTCGTAGGTCAGGATCGACGCCAGCGCGCCCGGGTCGCGCGACTGGAGCAGATCCACCAGCACCGCCAGCGTGTCCGCCAGCGACGCGCCCTGCGCGATCGCGCCGAGGGCGCGGTTCTGGGCCGCCACCAGCGCCTCCGCCTCGCGCCGCTCGGTGACGTCGCGCGAGTTCACGATCAGCAGGTCGCCGCCCGCCTGCGCCACCCCGACCGCGTCGAGCATGCGCCAGGTGCCGTCGGCGTGCCGCACGCGGAACTCGACCGCCTGCGCCTCGCCCGGCCGCTCGAGACCGCGGGCCATCGCTTCGCGCACCGGCTCGGCGTCGGCGTGGTGCATCACCGCGAAGAGGTTCCTCCCCTCGACCACCTCCGGCGGGTAGCCGAGGAGCCGTTCGATCGACGGGCTCTCGTAGACGATCTCGCCGTCGGCGGTCAGGATCGTGATCAGGTCGGAGGCGTTCTCGATCATCGCCCGGAAGTGCGCCTCGCGCCGCTGCAACTCCTCCTCGGCGCGATCGCGCTCGGCCTCGCGCCGCTCGATGCCGGCGCGGTAGCGCCCCAGCTCGTGAGCGATCAGGATCGACACGCCGAGCGCGATCCAGGTTAGCCACACCACCGACACCCCGAAGGCGGCGAAGCCGTCGCGCTGCACGAACGCCGCCGCCGCCAGGGTCGCGGCGGCCACCAGCACCACCGGCGCCTGACCGCGCGCCCCCCAGGGCAGCAGCGCCGCCAGGAAGGTGCAGAGGATCACCAGCGACAGCGGCAGGATCGCCGGCGCCTCGCCCGCCAGAACGCAGGTCACGCCGGCCGCGATGCAGATCACCATCGACGACGCCGAGGCCACGGCGAGCGACCGCCGCCGCCCCCAGGCGCTTCCCATCACCGCGAAGGCGACGGCGAAGTACGCCGCCGCCAGCAGGCGTCCGAACAGTACCGCGCCGGCGTTCCGCCCCCCGTCCGCCGCGATCGGTGAGAACAGAGCGTAGGCGACGAAGATGACGAACGTGACCGCCAAGCCGAGGCGGATCCGGCGCACCATCTCGTGCTCCCCCCGATTTGCTTCCATCCCGACGGGGGGACCAAGCAGATGTCGTGCCGCGGTCTGTGCGGTGCCTCGACGGCGACTTGACCGGATCCGAGGCGAGCCGCCGTACGATCTCGTGCCGCCCGACGCCCGGCTGCGCCCCTCCCGGGGCGCGTGTGGCCGTTCGTCGACCCGGATCCCCGGGCTTGCGCCCGGGGCTATGCCCCTGCGCCGCTCCGCGGCGCCACCCCAGGTCGATGCGTCGCGCCGCGGAGCAGCGCAGCGAGCGATGCCTGGAGCCACGGCGCCACGCCGCGGGCACCACGGCGCGACGCGGTGGGCGCCACGCGACGCCGCGGGCACCACGGGCGCCACGGCGCGGCGCGAAATCGTAGCCCCGGGCGCCGCGGAGCGGCGCAGGATCGTAGCCCCGGGCGCCGCGGAGCGGCGCAGGATCGTAGCCCCGGGCGCAAGCCCGGGGGTCGGCCCCGGCAACCTCCCAGCGCGCCCCGGCAGGGGCGCAGCCCGCGCGATGCGGGCCCGCCCTTCTCGGTCCGACTAGTCGGCGGTGTCGAAGACGGCGCCGGCCAGATCCTTGGCGATCGACTCCGCCGCGGTCGACAGGCACTGCGGCGTCGGCATGGGCTCGAAGCGGCAGCCGAGCATGCCGCTGGTCGAGCTGCAGCGGTCGAGGACGGCGTCGAGCTTGGCGGCTTCCTGGGCGATGCCCGCGGCCAGGGTCGCGTCGCAGTCGACCGGTACAGCGGCCGTGACGTTCGCCAGACGGCACTGATCGACGGCCTTCTGGATGCGGCGCACCGCGTTCTGCATCCCCTTGACCACCTTCAGGTTGCAGCGATGCTCCTGGGCGCCGAGGACGTTCGCCGGCAGGTCGGGCGGCGAGCTGCCCATCGAGGCCTCGAGCGCCGACTGCGTCGCCGCCTCCTGGCGACAGATCAGGCAGTCGGCCCACTTCGAGATGGTGGTGACCGCGATCGACTCGCAGGGCGCGCCGCAGCTCAGCGGCAGGTCGAGGCGGTTGGCCGTGACGCCGTTGCCGTTGCACTTGCGGTCGCGCGCGCCGCCGACGAAGTCGCGCAGCTTCTCGGCCGCCTGCGCGATCTTCAGGTCGCGCCGGCCGGTGTCGCACGCCGTCCCCTTCAGCTCGGCGAGGTGACACCGCGCCCATTCCTTCAGGTGCGTCTGCGAGTAGCGCTCGAAGCGGCGGCGGGTCTCGTCGTAGCACGCGGCGCGGTCGGCGGCCGGCGCGAGATTCTTCACGAAGCTCAAGCCGGTGAGCGTGATGTCGACGTCGGCTTCGTCCGGATCGTCGGACGAGATGCGCAGCGTCGCGCCCGCCAGCACCACCGAGGTGGGCGCGAACTGGACCTCGAGCGTGGCGCTGGCGCCGACCGGGATGACGATCGGCGTCGCCGGCCCCGTCACCGAGAGCGACACGTGCGCCCCGGCGAGCAGCCCGAAGCTCGACACGGTGATCGGATCGTCGGTGCCGTTGTTGCGGATCTCCACCGTCGCGGTGTTGATCTCGTTCACCTGGGCGATCACGGTCGCCGTCGTCGGATCGACCAGGATGTCCTTGGGCTCGAGGCACGAGGGCACGCCCGGCGTGATGATCGACTGAAAGAACGGCGGCGGATTGATCACCAGGGTGTAGTTGGCGCACGAGTAGCCCGGCAGCGTGCCTTCGACGGTGAGCTCGTCGACGTTGCTCGTGCCGTCCCCGTCGGTGTCGGCCGCCTCGACGTCGAGGATGGCGTCGGTGATGGTCTTGCCGAGGTAGAGCTGCTGCTCGACCGCCGTGCCGAAGGGATTGCGCGCGCCGGTGCCCTCCCAGCGGCGGTGACAGACGCCGCAGGCGTACAGATCCTCCCCCTCGGTCAGGCCATAGATCGACGTGAACGTCGCGAAGTAGTTCGGCCGCGCCAGCGCCTCGCCGCCGGACAGGAGCATCGCCGCCAGCGCGAGGGAGAACGAGAAGCGGATCGCCACGTGACTCATCGGTACGCCCCCTCGGTGTAGCCCTCGACGACCGCCCCGATCGCGGTCTCGACGCAGCTCTGCACCGCCGCCGCGTTCGCCTCGGCGCCGCAGCCCTCGAGCCCGGTGAAGTCGGCGCAGCGCGAGATCCTGGCGCCCGCCGCACTCTTCGCCGCGGCGATCTTGCCGCCCGGGTCGGTGTTGCAGTCGACCGGTGGGTCGTTGCGGCCGCTGGCGTTGTCGGCCTCGCAGCGCTCGAGCGCGCGCGCCCAGCGATCGGCCAGCCCGCCCGCGGCCTGGTCGAGCGTCTTCTGGCAGGTGAACGACCCCGCCGTCTGCCCCGGCAACGCCGGCGTCACCGAGCCGTAGGCCGCTTCCAGGGTGTCGCGGTTGAGGGCGTCGGCCAGGCACATCGAGCACGTGGCGAGCTCGCCCAGATCGAAGACGGAGAGATGCGCGCAGGGCGCCGGGCAGGTCGAGCCGTGGCCGATCGAGCTGGGCGTGAGGCTCTTGCCGGCGCAGACCTTGTCCTTGGTGCCGCCGATCTTGCTGCGCAGCTTGGCCGCTTCCGCCGCCAGGCGGGTGTCGCGCGCGACGGCGTCGCAGCTCAGGCCCTGCGCCGAGTTCTGGTAGCAGCGCGACCACTCGCGGTAGTGGCTCTTGCGGTAGCGCGCCTGCGCCTTCGCGACCTGCTTGCGGCAGCGGCTGGTGACGCGCGCGTCGCTCTCGACGAAGGCCCGCGCCATCACCACCGGCGTCGACGGGTTCACCTGGTCGTACAGATCGAAGAGGATGGCGCCCGACGCCGTCGTGGTGTTCTCGTCGCGCAGGAACTCGACGTACTCGCGCGAGGCGGTCTGGTAGTAGAGCGTGACCTCCGCCTGCACCGCGCCGGCGGCGGGATAGACGACCTCGTCCCAGTACTGGCCGTCGGCGTAGGTCGCGCCGACCGGCTCGCCATCGAAGGCGTCGTAGGCGGCGTTGGTGAAGCCGCGCGGCGGAATGCGGTTGTCCTTGAGACGGATGTTGTTGAGAGCGAGGTGGAAGCTCTTGCCCGCCGGCAGGCCGACGAGCGCCGCCACCGCCGGGCTGATCCCCATCTCGCTCTCCCACACGTGCAGGTGGGGATCGTAGTCGGGATCCATCGGCTCGGCGCTGTGGCCGAGGAGCGTGCGCGTGGCGGTGACGTAGCGCCCGGACTCGAGCACGACCTGACGGCCGGCATCCATCGCGCGCACGTGCAGCCACATGCGCCGGCCCTCCGGATAGCCGGTCGGCAGCTTGTGGCCGCTCTCGTTGGTCACGCGCACGGTGAGGTTGCCGCCGCCCAGGCTCGCCTCCAGCGTCGCTGCCTTGCGCAGCATCGCGGTCGAGTGGGCGATGCCCTCGTTCAGGATGGTGGCGTCGACCTCGGCGCCGAAGGCCGGGTGCGACGGCAGCACCGCGGGGATGAAAGTATTGGCGCCCGCGAAGGTGTGGTGCGGAACGTCGTTGCGGGTGAGCCCGAGATTGGCGTCCTTCCCGGTCACCGCCGGCATGTGGCAGTCCTGGCACTCCGACACGATGGTGCGATTGCCGCCGAACTGCGGCGCCAGCACGCCGGTCGAGGCATACTCGCTCGCCAGCCACTCGTCGTAGGTCGACTGCTCCGGGAAGCCCTGGGTCACGTCGCTGCTCGGCGTCGCCAGCACGTTCAGCTCGTACTCGCCCGTGCCCGGGTTGCGGGTGAACATCGGGTTGCGGAGGTTGTGACAGGTGCCGCACAGCTCGGAGCTGCGATGGTAGGGAGAGACCAGCGTCGAGCGCGCCGGCGCGTGCGGGTCGGTGCCGAGGTCGGCGACGATATCGAACGGCCCGCGTAGGCGATCGAGCGGATCGACGACCATCATCGCGTTGGAGAAGGCCGGGACGGGATCCGCCAGCCCGGCCAGGATGGCGGCGTCGGGGGCGGGATTACCCGGGTCGGCGATCGGATCGACCAGGCGGTGGCAGAGGCCGCACTGCACGCCGTGGCGATCGGCGGCGGTCATCTCGGTGCCGTCCTCCGGAACCGACCGTCCCTCGAGCCAGCCCTTGGGCAGGTGGCAGCGGAGACAGGTCTCGCCGGCGTGCGGTGCGAGTTGGTTGGCGACCGCGAGCGCCGCCCACATCATCGGGTCGCGGCCCGACTGCGCCATCATCGACCCCTGCCAGGCCCGCATCGGCTCGACCTGCGGCTGGCCGTAGTTCGAATGACACGAGACGCACTGATCGGGCGTGGAGATCGGATCGGTGAGCGACAGAGGCTGCGTCCCCGGCGCCTCGAAATCGTCGCGCGTCGAGCCGAGCGGCGTCGCCCACGCCGCCGCCACCCAGAGTTGGGCGCAGAGGAACACGGCGAGAATGGGAACTCTGAGCGGGAAATGGAGGACCGTGTTCATCTGCGCTCGACTCGTGGGGTTTCGCATCGTTCTCAGGGAACGGAGGGCGCCGGGCAGGTGGCGAAGGGATTTGGCGGCGGCAGCGTGCAGACGGGCAGGTCGAGGAAGGCGACGCTGGTACCGAGGGCGTTGTCCTTCTGGCAGTTGCCCACCGAGGGGCTGAACAGCAGGACGGTGGCGTCGGCTTCGAGACCCGGAACGGGCAACTCCGGATTCGGCACCGTGCCGTTGCCGAGGAAGACGTTGTCGAAGATGTAGTTCTCGGTCGGGTTCTGGTCCATGCTGAACGGTGGGCCGAATTCCGACGCCGCCTGGTCGGTGAAGGCGAAGCCGAAGGTGTTGTGGTCGCGCGAGATGTTGTGGTGGATCGGGGTGGTGTCGTTGGAGATGATCAGCATGCCGGTGCCGTCCGGAATGCCGGCCACCGTGCCCGAGCCGAAGTTCGGGAAGTTGTTGTTCTCGAACACGTTGTGGTGGACGTGGTGGCACTGGCTCAACTGCACCGGCAGCGAGCCGTCCTTGAAGACGAGGATGCCGGCGGTGCTGCGGGTGGCGTAGTTGTTGTGTACGTGGGCGTTGCCGCAGTTCTCGATCTCGATCGCGGCGACGCTGTCGCGCACGTCGTTCCAGCGCACCGTCACCGTGCTCGACTGGCCGACGTAGATCGGCGCGTCGTTGTACGAGCGCGTCGACGGCGGGTAGGGATCGGCCGGCGGCGCCGGCGGCAGCGTGGTGCTGCGCAGCTTGCACAGCTCGACCAGCACGTTGTTGCAGGTCTGCGGGAAGACGGCGTACGCCGAGGCGTCCTTGCCGTCGCCGGTGATGTCGCGGAAGACGACGCCGTTCGAGTTGGTGATGCGGATGCCGTCGTTGTCCTGACCCTCGACGCGGATGCTCTGCACGGTGAAGTTGGTGAGCGAATCGCCGCGGATGCCGCGGCCGGTGACCTCGGTCGCCGGCGGGATGATCAGCGGGCGGTCGTCGGTCGCCGCACCGCAGCCGACGATCGAGAAGTCGTTCTGCGTGACCAGGACCTCTTCGTCGTAGGTACCGGAGCCGACCAACAGCTTGTCGCCGTCGCTCGCCGCCGTCACCGCGGTCTGCAGCGCCCCGGCGCCGGGGGCGACGTAGATGCCGTCCTCCGAGTATTCCTGCTCGAGCACGTTGTGGACCTGGCTCCAGCCACCGCAGAGGATGCACTGCTGCAGGTCGGCAACGGTCTCCGCCCCGGCGCAGCCGAAGAGGGTGTCGACGTTGTTCGAGAACTCGACGAAGCCGCACTTGTCCTGCAGCTTCTCCTCGACCTGGGCGACCAGCTTCGACTGCTTCTCGGCCGTCTTGGTGTCGGTCGGCGCGACGAAGGTGCCACCCGACCAGGAGCCGACGCAGATTGGCGCCAGATCGCCGCCGACGCCGTCCTTCATCTGCTTCTTGATGCAGACGGTGGCGTTCTGCGTCGCCTTCTGCACGAACAGCCGGGCGCGCAACGCCATCTCCTTCATGCACTGGCTGCGCTCCTTGAAGGGAGCGAGCCAGTCCTCGCTGGTCACGCCGATGGCGTTCTCGACCACCCACTCGGCGGCGACGCTGTGCTGCGACAGGACACAGCTCGAGATCACGGCGGGATCGGTGAGGTCGCCGTACGAGCTCACCAGCCCGCCCTGCGCGGCGTCGTCGCCGCAGGCGTCCGCGATCTTGTCCTGCGCCTTGAGGGCGGCCTTCTCGATCTTCTCGACCTCCTTCGAAGTCGGGCAGACGCCGGGACCATTCTTGAGCTTGCAGTTGCTCAGGTGCGTCATCTTCGCCTTGAGGAACTTCCAACCCTCGCGCGCGACGGTCTCCTGACACTTGCGCCCCGCGGCGGTGACCGAGTTGATCGCCGCCGGCGTCATGTCGGGACACGATACGGCTGCGTGAGCCGCCTGCTGCGCAAACAGGACCGCCACGGCGGCCAGAACGATTCGCCTCATGAAATCCCCCTTCGCGGGCGCGATCGCCCGGCACTTGCTCCCGTCCCGGAGCCCAAAGTCAGCGGGCAAGATACGGGCCGGGTCGAAGGAATGTCAATGAATTTTCGGCGGCAGGGCCGACGGCAGCGGCGACGGACGGTCAGGGCTGGGCGAGGAAGCGGCGGATGTCCTCCTCGGGCACGCCCAGGCGGGCGGCGACCAGGACGCTGGCGGCGAGCGCGTCGAGGCTGCTGTCGCCGATGATCTCGCGCCCGAGGGGATAGGCCTGACCGCCGACCCGCAGGACGGTCGCGCCGCCCTCCCGGGCCAGGTCCTCGCGCCCGAAGCGCAGCGCGCCCGCCGGCTTGGCCAGCTCGCTCAGCGCCTCGTCGTCGCCGCAGACGGCCGCCATCCCGCCGCGCCGTCCGAGGTCGTCGAGCAGGTCCTTCATCTCCTGGCGCATGGCGGCCAGGGCGGACTGGTCCTCGGAGTAGCTCGGCCCGAGCTCAGTGATCACCGCCATCTCCGGCTGCACCACGCGCAGCAGCGCCCGCATGTCGCCCGGTTGACGGGCGCCGAGCTCGAGGACGAGGACGTCGTCCGCCGGCAGGAACAGGGCGTTCCACAGCGCCCGCAGCAGGCCACCCGCGACGCGGACGCCGCTGCGGGTGTCGAAGCCGGCCTCGAGGATCGCGATCGGCAGGCCGACGTCGGTGTTGTACGACAGCGGGTTGCTGCGCACCCGCAGGCGAGCCGACAGCATCTCGACCAGGGTGCGCTTGAGCACCGTCTTGCCGCGCCCCCCCGCGATCGCGACCACGCGCGGGCGCGTCCGCCGCAGGTAGAGGCGCGCGAGCGCCTGCAGCAACGCCACCCCCGCCCGCCGCAGGCGGCCGCGCGCCGGCGTCCGCGGCGTCGCCTCGCTCGGCGCGGCCTCGAGCTCGCGCCCGGCCGGCAGGGAGAGGGCGCGCGGCGCGCGGCCGGCGAAGTAGTCGGTCAGCCGGTCGAAGGCGCGGTCGATGTCGGCCAGCTCGCGCGCGTAGCAGAAGCGCAGATGCGCCTCGCCGGTCGGGCCGAAGGCGACGCCGGGCACCAGCGCGACGTGCGCCCGCTGCAGGATGTCCTGCGCCAGCGCGCGCGAGTCGCGCGCCAGGCGCACCGTATCCTTGACGCGCGGAAACGCGAAGTAGGAGGCGTTCGGCTTCTGGTAGTCGAACACCTGCGGCAGGGCGTCGAGCCGCTCGATGATGCGCGCCCGCCGCTGCCGGAACTCCTCGCGGAACTGCTCGACGAACGAGCCGCCGAGCTGGAGCGCGGCGATGGCGGCGTACTGCGACACCACCGGTGCGCAGGTCACCAGCGCGTCGTGCACTTTGAGGATCTCGGCGGCGCGGCTGCGGTCGGTGTGGAGAAAGCCGACGCGCCAGCCGGTCATGCCGTAGGTCTTGGAGAAGGAGCAGATGCGCACGACGCGATCGCGGTGGCGCGCCTGCTTCGCCGGGTTGCCGGGCGTCTCGTTGGTCCAGATGAAGTCCTTGTAGACCTCGTCGGTGACGACCAACAGGCCGTGGCGCTCGGCCAGCGCCAGCATGCGCTCGGTCTCGGCGGTGGAGTAGATCGTGCCGGTGGGGTTGTTGGGGTTGGAGATGAGGATGGCGCGGGTGCGGCGGTTGACGGCCGCTTCGATCGCGTCGGCGTCGAGATCGAAGTTGGCGTCCTCGTTGAGGGCGACGAAGCGCGGCGAGGCGCCGGTGAGCCGCACGGCGGGGATGTACGAAGCGTAGGTCGGCGAAACGACGATCACCTCGTCGCCGGCCTCGACCGAGGCCAGCAGCGTCGCCGTCACCGCCTCGATCGAGCCGCAGGTGACGATCACCTCGCCATCGGGGTCGTAGCGCATGCCCTCGCGCTCGAGCTCGTCGGCGATCAGCTCGCGCAGCTCGGGCAGGCCGGGCGTGAGCGAGTACTTGGCGCAGGCGCCCTCGGCGATCTTCTGGGCGGCGAAGCGCTTGATCGGCTCGGGCGTGTCGAAGCTGGGAATGCCCTGCGCCAGCGAGACGACGTCGGCGATGCGGCTGGCCTGCAGCTCGATCGCCTTGATGGGCGAGAGCTCGAGGCCGTCCGCCGGGCGCGCGCCGCCGAACGAGGGCAGGCCGAGGAACGAGCTCCGTCGCGTCGCCATCTCAGCCCTCCAGGTGGTCGTGGCCGTCGAGCAGCTCGGCCGTCCAACGACCGTCGCGCGCGGCCAGGATGTGGAGCGAGCCGAGCCCGAGGCGCCAGTGGCGCAGCTCGTCGAGCGGCACGGCGAGCGTCTCCATGAGGAGGGTCGAGAGGACGCCGCGGTGCGCCACCAGCAGCACGCGCGCCGGCGCCTGCGGCAGCAGCGCCCGCCAGGCGGCGGCGACGCGAGCGCGGAAGTCGCTCACCCGCTCGCCCTCGGGGTACTGGAAGTCGCCGTCGGAAGAGCGCCAGCGGGCGTAGAGCTCGGGATCGCGCGCTTCGATCTCTTCGCGCGTCAGGCCCTCCCAGCGGCCGAAGTGGATCTCGTCGAAGCCGGCGATCGGCCGCACCTCGTGTCCGGGCGCGACGATCGCGGCGGCGGCGCGGGCGCGTTGCAGGCGGCTGGCGTAGACGGCGTCGAACGACTCGCCCGCCAGGCGGCGCGCGACCTGCCTCATCTGCGCCTCCCCGAGCGCGCTCAGCGGTACGTCGTTGGCGCCGTGGTAGCGGATGCTCGACTCCCCCTCGGTCTCGCCGTGGCGCACCAGCACCAGGCGGCGCAGCGCGGAGCCGGCACCGGGGTCCATCGTCAACCGCGCTTGCTCAGCTCGACGAATGCCGGGCGGTAGTCGGCCTTGCGCGTCATGTAGATCACGCCGCCGCTCAGCGTCAGCACCTCGGCCGCCCAGAAGCCGAGCGCGGCCGACAGGATCGAGGCCGAGGTGCCGATCTTGCCGGCCAGCAGCAGCGCCTGCACGATCTCGCGCACACCCTCGCCGGCGATCGTGAAGGGGCTGATGACGGTGGCGAAGATCTGGATGGTCGAGGCGAAGGTGACCTCCCAGAAGTCGGCGCTGGCGGCACCGACCGCGAGGGCGGTGAAGTAGTACATCGCGGCGGTGAAGAAGTGCACCAGGAAGCTGAGCGCGGCGGCCTGCAGCAGCAGGCCGCCCTGGCCGCGGTAGGCGGTGGCGGCGTTCATGATGCGGTCGAGATAACCGGCGACCTTGGCCCGCCCCGGGATCGGCAGGTTGCGAAGCAACATCTGGAACAGCGCCGGCCGCAGCATGAGAAGGAAGAAACCGCCGACGGCGCCGACGGCGAGCGGCACGGTGACCGCGGCGACCAGCGTGGCGCGGTCGCCGAGCACGTCGTAGCCGAGCGGAAAGGTGAGCAGGAAGCAGAGGAAGATGCCGACGATGCCGAGCACCTTCTCGACCACCGTCGCCGCCGTCGCCTCGACCGTGCGGCCGCTGAAGCGCGCGGCGTCGTACAGCTTGTAGCCGTCGAGTCCGAGCGTCGAGGGCAGGAAGGTGCCGATGAAGCGCCCGATCAGGAACGAGCCGGCCAGGTGCAGGAACGGCAGGTGGATGCCCTGGCCGCGCAGCAGCAGGTACCAGCGCGTCATCGAGGCCAGGATGCCGAGGGCGCGGATCGCGGTGCCGGCGAGGACCCAGGTCCAGAAGGTCTCGGCGTGGATCTGCGGCAGGTAGTCCATGATGGCGCGGAACGCCACGACGTGCTCGCCCTGCTCGTTGCGCACCTCGTGCGTCAGCAGGAGGTAGAAGGCGGCCACCGTGATCACCGCTTTCAGGGCGGTCGAGATCGTCGTCCGCACGCCCGACGGCAACGCGTTCCAGTTCTGCTTCAGGCCCATGATCCGACCGCGAACCCTAGCGGCAAACGGACGAAATAGGAACAGCGGTTGTGGATGGCGGGGGGGTCGGCTAGAAACCTGCGGTCGTGAGGGGTTCGTTCGCCGTCCTGTTGTCCATCGCGGCCCTGGCGCTCGCCGAGGCCGCCGGCGCGGCCCCCTGCCAGAAGCCGCGCCAGCTCAAGTTGCAGTGGGGCGCGGCCAACGGCATCGGGCAGTTGGTGTACGTCGCCTACGGCTGTGCGCTACCGCCGGGCTGCCCGGGCAAGGACGGGGAGCCGGCGACGCGCCTGCCGATGAAGGTGACGGTGCGGAGCGGAGACACGACCCTCTTCGAGGGCGAGATGAAGCCCTGCGAGGGCGAGACCTGCCGCTCGGTCAACAGCGGCGCCTGCGCCGGTACCGACGCCCACAAGGCGGCCGCCGGCATGGTCAAGGTCTCCTACCAGCGCCAGGGTATGGCCTCGGTCATGGCGCGCCTGCGCGCGCCGACGAGGAAGCCGTCGCAGCCGAGCGGGCCGGTGGTCGCCACCCTGACCGACGGCAGCGGGTGGAGCACCGAGGTCGAGTACCAGAAGTGCCGCTTCCACGACCGCCCGAACGGCGCGATCCTGCTCTGCCGCTGACATGGCCACGCCCGACGACCTCTACGATCAGGCGGTCGACCGGATTGCCGAGGGCAAGCCGGACGAGGCCATCCGACTCTACCGCGAGGCGCTGGCGCTCGACCCCGATTACATCGACGCCTGGCACGGCCTCGCCCTGGCGCTGGCCGAGACGCAACGCTTCGAGGAGGCGGTCGAGGTCGGCAAGAAGCTGGTCGAGCTCGAGCCCGACGACCCCCTCTCCTACACCAACCTCTCCCGCTTCTATCAGCAGATGGGCAACATCGCGGAGGCCGAGAGCTGGGCGGCCAAGGCGCGTGTCGCCGACTGGAAGCAGCAACTCAAGCAGAAGGAATGAGGCGCCGCGGCGCCGATTCCCCGAACGAGAACCGACCCGCATGACCCCCCGAGGCCTTCTCGATCTGATCGAACAGGGCGGCACGGTGATGTACCCGCTGCTGCTGTGCTCCGTGCTCGTCGTCGGCGTGATCATCGAGCGCCTGTGGGCGCTGGCGCGGGTGCCGCAGATGACCGGCACGCTGGTGCACAACGTCGGCGAGGCGCTGCGCGAGGGCAAGCTCGCCGAGGCTTCGGCGCTCTGCCGCTCCTCGCAGGCGCCGATCGCGTCGGTGCTGCGCCTGGTACTGGGCCAGGCCGGCCGCCCGCGCGAGTCGGTCGAGCGCGCCGCCCTGCGCAAGCTCGCCGAGGTCGGCCGCGAGCTGCGCCGCCGCATCTGGCTGCTCGGCACGATCGGCAGCCTGGCGCCCTTCATCGGCCTGCTCGGCACCGTCATCGGCATCATCCGAGCCTTCGAGAACATGGCGGCCACCGGCTCGGGCGGCTTCGCCGTCGTCGCCGCCGGCATCTCCGAGGCGCTCATCGCCACCGCCGCCGGCCTGCTCGTCGGCGTGCTGTCGATCTTCGCCTACAACGCCTTCAACGTCCGCCTCAACGCGCTCAACGCCGAGATGCGCGAGACCACCGACGAGATCCTGCAGCAGCTCGCCGAGCAGCCGCTCGAGGGAAGCGTTCCCCGTGTCGTTCAGTCCCGCTGACCACGACGGCGGCGGCGACGACATCGTCGCCGAGATCAACGTCACGCCGCTGACCGACATCTTCCTCGTGCTGCTGATCATCTTCATGGTCACCAGCACCGCGATGCTGCAGCAGGGCACGCCGGTGAACCTGCCGCGCGCCGGCAGCGGCGGCAGCGAGGCCGCCTCCGGCATCGTCGTCACCGCCACCGCCGAGGGCAAGCTCGAGGTCAACGGCGACGCGGTCGAGCGCGATCAACTCCTGCCGGCGCTCGAGAAGGCGCTGCAGAAGAGCGACGACAAGCGCATCGTGCTGCAGGGTGACCGCGAGGTCATCCTCGAGGACGCGGTCCAGATCATGACGATCGCCAAGCAGGCCGGCGCCGAGAAGATCGCGATCGCGACCGAGCCGCAGAAGGCGCGCTGAGGCGCTCTGGAGTGCGGCGTGAAGCGCCGCTCTGGAACCGGCCGCGAGCGAGAGCGGCGCTTCACGCCGCACCCCGGATCACTTCACCGCGACGTCGGCCTCGGGCGAGCCGCCACCGCGCAGGATGTCGCGGAAGCGCATCGCGAACTGCGGCCCCTTCCCCTCGGCTTCGTGCTTGAAGTAGACGAAGCAGTCGCGCCACTGCGGCGCGCCGGCGTCGATGCGCTTGGCCCACTCCTCCAGATCGGCGTCGGTGTAGTCGGGCTTGCGCAGGCGGAAGTAGCCGAAGTCGGCGGTCACCTCGACCGGCGTGTCGCGCTGCTCGCTCTCGGTCACGCACAGGGCGACGTTGAAGCGCTTCATGCACTCGAACACTTCGTCGGCGTACCAGGTGTTGTTGCGGAACTCGAAGGCGGTGCGGAAGCCCTCCGGCACCTGGTGGAGGAAGTCCTCGAGGCGCGCGGCGTCCTTCTTGAGGAAGGGCGGCAACTGGAACAGCAGCACCCCCAGCCTGTCCTTCAGCGCCGCCGCGGTCTCGGTGAAGAAGCCGAGCGGGTCGGCGGCGTCGCGCAGGCGCAGGTCGTGGGTGATCCGCCGCGGCGCCTTCAGGCTGAAGATGAAGTCGCTCGGCGTCTCCTTCGCCCACCCCTGGAGGATGCGGACGGTCGGCATCCGGTAGAACGTGTAGTTGATCTCGACGGTGTCGAAGTGCTGCCCGTAGAAGGCCAGCATGCGGTTCTCCGCCAGGTCCTCGGGGTAGAAGGACCCCAGCCATTCCGTGTAGTTGTAACCGGAAGTGCCGATCCGCGGGAAATTCATCGCGCGTGGTTTAGCACGCCCCCCGAGGCAAAACCAACACGCCCCCGGTTTGCGTTTGACGCCCGCCCGCGGCTAGCGTCCGCGCCCGCGATGACCCGCCCGGCCGCCCTCCTCCCCGTCCTCGCTCTGCTGCTCGCCGCCTGCGCCGCCGCGCCGCGGATGATCGTCCTCGAGTCGGGACCGCGCTCGGTCGAGTCGCTGCTGGCCGAGCACCGACCGGAGGTCGGCCGCAACATCACACCCTTCGTCCTGGCGCAGACCGACCGCACCGTCCAACAACTGGTCTTCGTGCGCGATCGCGAGCAGCCGCACGAGCACGCCGGCCAGGACCTGATCGTCACCGTCCTCAGCGGCCACGGAACCCTATGGCTGGGCGAGCGCGAGGTGCCGATGCACGAAGGCGACGTCGCCGTCGTGCCCGCCGGCGTGCGCCACTGGTTCGTGAACCAGGGCGACGAGCCGGCGGCGGCATTCGTGATCCTCGCGCCGCCCCCACCGGCGCCGCTGCCCAAACCCTAGGCGGCTGGCGTCGCGCGCGTCAGCGCGCGCATTCCGCCACGCCCCTCTCGCGCTGGCGCGGGAGAAGTCGCGCCCGTGGCACCGCCGTTGCTGTCTGCTCGCCGGACAAGGAGCGTCGATGAGCGCCGCGTCGTACGAGAGGTTGTCGGGGCTGGACCAGTCCTTCCTGCACTTCGAGACCGCGAACTGCTACATGCACGTCGCGATCACGGCGATCTTCGAAGGCGGCTCGCTGGTGCAGAAGGGTGGCGCGCTCGATATCCGCCGCGTCCGCCGCCACATCGCCGCGCGCCTCCACCTGCTGCCGCGGTACCGCCAGCGGCTGGCCTACGTGCCGCTGACCTACGACGCGGTGTGGGTCGACGACGACCATTTCGAGCTCGATTACCACGTCCGCCACACCAACCTGCCGCGCCCCGGCACGGAGAAGCAGCTACAGACGATGTCGGCGCGCATCCTCGAGCGCCCGCTCGACCGCAGCCGGCCGCTGTGGGAGGCCTGGTTCGTCGAGGGCCTGCCGCAGCATCGCTTCGCGATGATCGTGAAAGTCCACCACTGCATGGTCGACGGGGTCGCCGGCATCGACCTGCTGGCGGCGCTGCTGGGCGTCGAGCCGCAGCCGCAGCCGGGGCGAGCCGAGCGCTGGAGCCCGCGGCCGGCGCCGAGCGGCCGGCAGATGCTGCGCGACGATCTGCTGCGACGCGCGCGCGCCTCGGCGGATCTGGTCCGCAGGCTGCCCGAGGCGGTCGAGCATCCCGCCGACGCGGGCGCCGATCTGGGCGAGCGGCTGAGCGCGTTCTGGGGGCTGGTGCGCAGCCTGCCGACGACGGCCGCGCCGACGCCCTTCAACCAGCCGATCGGTCCGCATCGGCGCATGGGCTGGCTGCGCTTCGACCTGGGCGAGGTGAAGGCGGTGAAGGCGCGGCTGGGCGGCACGCTCAACGACGTCGTGCTCGCCACCGTCGCCGGCGCGGTGCGCCGCTTCCTCCGCAAGCGGCGCACCGCGGTCGACGGCATCGACTTCCGCGCCGTCGTGCCGGTGAACATGCGCGCCGAGGGCGAGAGTGCCGGCGGCGCCGGCAATCGCGTCTCGATCTGGTTCACGCCGCTACCGGTCGGCGAGAAGGATCCGCTGGCGCGCTACGCGCAGATCCGCGCGACCACCTCGCAGCACAAGCAGTCGCACAGCGCCAAGGGGGCCGAGGTGCTGACCGGGTCGGCGGAGTGGACGACGTCGCACGTGCTCGGCCTCGCGGTGCGGCTGGTCAACCGCACCCGGCCCTACAACCTCATCGTCACCAACGTCCCCGGGCCGCCGGTGCCCTTCTACCTCCTCGACGCGCCGATGGCCGCGGTCTACCCGCACGTGCCGCTGTTCGAGAACCAGGGCCTGGGCATCGCGCTGCTGAGCTACGCCGGTTCGCTCTACTGGGGTCTGGTCGGCGACTGGGATCAGGTCGCCGACCTGGCCTACCTCGTCGACGCCGTCCGCCACTCGTTCGACGAGTTGCGCGACGCCGCCGGCCTCGCCCCCACCCCCGCCCTGCCCGCACCCCGGCGCGTGCGGGTCGCCTGAAGCAGAAGGGAAGGCCGCGAACCGCCACGTCGTTCCGACCGCACGCCCCTCTTCCCGGCCGGCGCGAGCGCGACTATGGTGCGGGCCATGGCGATCCGCATCACTCGCGTCTACACCCGCGCCGGCGACGACGGCCTGACGGCGCTGGTCGGCGGCCGGCGCGTGCCCAAGGACTCGCCGCGAATCGAGAGCTACGGCACGCTCGACGAGCTCAACTCGATCGTCGGCCTGGCGCGCAGCTTCAACGCCCAGGCGGCCGCGACGCCGGCGCGCGCCCGCCTCGAGGACATCCTCCGCGGCCTGCAGAACGAGCTCTTCGACCTCGGCAGCGAGCTCGCCACCCCCGCCGACGCCCACTACCAGGGCATGTTCCGCGTCGGCGCCGCCGAGGTGCAGGCGCTCGAGACGTTGATGGACGACCTGCAGCGCGACCTCGAGCCGCTCGACTCCTTCATCCTCCCCGGCGGCGGTGTGGTCGGCGCCTTCCTGCACCAGTGCCGGACCGTCTGCCGGCGCGCCGAGCGCGACATCCTGCGCCTGTCGCACGCCGAGGACGTCGGCGAGTGGCCGCTCAGGTACGTCAACCGGCTGAGCGACCTCTTCTTCGTGCTGTCGCGCTGGATCGCCAAGCAGACGGACGAGCCCGAGCTGCTCTGGGAGCGCGGGCTGCGGTCGCACCGACGCCGCGACGAGGGCAACAAATGAGCGAGATGTACTTCAAGCAGTTGCAGATCGGGCCGATGCAGAACTTCGTCTACCTGATCGGCGACCCGGTGACGCGCGAAGCGGCGGCGGTCGATCCCGCCTGGGACGTCGACGCCATCCTGCGCGTCCTCGAAGCCGACGGCATGACGCTCACCAAGGCGCTGATCACGCACTACCACCAGGACCACCTCGGCGGCGATCTCTTCGGCAACCACATCCAGGGCGCCGCCGAGCTGCTCGAGCGCAACCAGAAGGTGAAGGTGCACGTGCACAAGGCCGAGGCCGGCTACGTGCACCGCATCGCCGGACTGTCCGACTCCGACCTGGTCCAGGACGAGGGCGGCGACGACGTCGCCGTCGGCCGCCTGAAGATCAAGATCATCCACACCCCGGGCCACACGCCCGGCTCGCAGTGCTTCCTGGTCGACGGCCGCCTGGTGTCGGGCGACACGCTCTTCATCGGCTCGTGCGGTCGCGTCGACCTGCCCGGCAGCGACCCGGCCGCGATGTACGACAGCCTGGTGAACAAACTGAAGCGCCTGCCCGACGAGACCGTGCTCTACCCCGGCCACGACTACGCCGGCCAGCCGACCTCGACCATCGCCCACGAGAAGCGCCGCAACCTCTACCTCCGCTTCGATCGGCTCGAGGACTTTCTCGGCATGATGGGCTACTGACGCGCGTGCCGGCCGCGGCCAAGCACGACGTCTTCGTCTACGGCACGCTGCGCGACCCCGACCTCGTCCGCCGCCTCGCCGGCCGCACCTTCGCGCAACGGTCCGCCGTGCTGCGCGGCTACCGCCGCGTCGAGCCCGCCGGGCGCTACCCCTGGATCGAGCCCTGCGCGGAGGCGCAGGTGGAGGGGATCCTGCTGTGCGACGTCGACGACGCCGCGCTGGCGCGGCTCGACGAGTACGAGGACGAAGGCCGCCTCTACGCGCGCGAGGAGGTCGAGGTCCGCCTCGTCGACGGCTCGAAGCGACGGTGCCAGACCTACGTCGGCCGCACCGTTCGCCGGTACCCTTGAGCACCTCCTGGTCCTAGGCTATTCCGCGCCTGGGGATTTCTAAGCACCGACTAGGACAGAGGGAGGGCCAACCATGTCACTAGAAGGGGCTTTGCTCGGGCTCATCTCGAGCAAAGGACCGATCACGGGGTACGATCTGTCGAAGACGTTTCGCACGTCGATGGCGCACTACTGGCACGCCCGCCACGGACAGATCTATCCGACGCTCGACAAGCTCAAGCGCCGCGGGCTCGTCACCTGCCGCAAGTTGATCCAGCGCGAACGTCCGAACAAGAAGTTGTACTCGATCACCGACAAGGGGCGGGCGGAGCTCGTCCGCTTCCTGCGCGCGCCCAAGCGCCCGCTGCAGATGAAGAACGAAGGGCTGCTGCGCACGCGCTTCTCCGCCCACCTGCCGCTCGACGAGGCGCTGGCGCACATCACGGAGGAGCGCGAGCGCTACGACCTGCTGCTCGAGTCGTATCGCGAGATCGAGCGCATCGAGCACGGCAGCGGGCGCGACTATCGCAATCCCGACGACCTCTACGCCTTCCTCACCCTGCAGCGCGGCATCATGTTCCTGGAGGAGTCGCTGCGTTGGTGCGGCTGGGCGCAGTCGGAGATCGAGCGCTACGGCCGCCAGAATCGCGGCCGGTCCGCGCGCCGCTCGGGCGAAGGCGGGAAGGGTTGAAGCCGGCGGCGCTCCTGTTCCTGCTGCTCGCCCTCGCCGGCTGCACGCGCGCGCGCGAGTCCCCCGAGGACCAGTTGCGCGCCTTCCTGGCGCAGGCGGAGAAGGCGGTCGAGGAGCGCGACGCCGGCGCCCTGAAGGAGCTGATCGCCGACGACTACCGCGACGAGGAAGGGCGCGACAAGCGCGTCCTGGTCGGCTACGCGACCTACCAGATGCTGCGCGAGGGCTCGCTGCACCTCAGCACCCGCCTGCTCGCCGCCGAGTTCCCCGAGCCGCGCCGCGCCAACGCCGTCGTGCTGGCGGCGATGGCGCGCACGCGCATCGAGCTCTTCTCCCTGCCCGACGTCGACGCCGACGTGTACCGCTTCACCCTCGCCTTGCGCCGCGACGACGAGCAGTGGCAGGTCACCCGCGCCGAGTGGCGCCCGGCGACCGTCGAGGACGTCGCCGGCGACTGACCGCCCGCGCGTGGTGCCGGTGGTGAGACGGGAAGACGAAGGGGCCGCGGATGAACGCGGATGAACGCGGATGGGTTCGAGCACAGGCCGCCTTCGAATCCGCGTGCATCCGCGTTGATCCGCGGCTCTTCCTCGTCGTTCTCTACTCGGCCCACTGAGGAGTCGCCACCGGTCACGGCCCCACCCCTGATGCGCCGCGTCTTCGATATGACGCTCGTCATCCGCGGCTGCAGCCCCATTCCGATCCACGTGAATCCGTGTCATCCGTGTCTTCCCCCGAGTGGGAACCGCAAACGCGCCGGAGCGCGAGAATGAGCGGGGGGCCGCGGCTGGCACGCGGCCTGCTGACCGATAGACCGCCGCAAGCCCAGGAGGAACGATGACGACCGAACACGCGCACCTGACCCAGGCCGAGCGCGACGCCCTGCGCCTCAAGTACCGCCAGGAGCGCGACAAGCGCCTCCGCCCCGACGGCAACGACCAGTACATCGAGCCCAAGGGGCGCTTCGCGCATCTCCTCGAGGACCCGTACGTCAAGCGGGTCGAGCGCGCGCCGCGCTTCGACGAGGTCACCGTCGCCTTCATCGGCGGCGGCTTCTCCGGCCTGGTCACCGGCGCGCGCCTGAAGCAGGCGGGCATCGACGACCTCCTCATCCTCGAGGGCGGCGGTGATTTCGGCGGCGTCTGGTACTGGAACCGCTACCCGGGCGCGATGTGCGACACCGCCGCGATGGTCTATCTGCCGCTGCTCGAAGAGACCGGCAACATGCCGTCGATGAAGTACACCTTCGCGACCGAGATCTTCGCGCACGCACAGCGCATCGCGCGCACCTTCGGCCTCTACGAGCGCGCGCTCTTCTCGACCGACGTCACGTCGCTCGAGTGGGACGAGGCCTCGTCGCGCTGGATCATCCACACCAACCGCGGCGACGCGATCCGGGCGCGCTTCGTCGGCATGGGCACCGGCCCGCTGCACCGACCGAAGCTGCCCGGCATCCCCGGCATCGAGTCCTTCGGCGGGCACGCCTTCCACACCAGCCGCTGGGACTACGCCTACACCGGCGGCGACGCCGCCGGCGCGCCGATGAGCAGGCTGGCCGACAAGCGCGTCGGCATCATCGGCACCGGCGCGACGGCGGTGCAGTGCATCCCGCCGCTCGGCCGCGACGCCAAGGAGCTGTACGTCTTCCAGCGCACGCCGTCCTCGATCGACGTGCGCAACAACCACCCCATCGACCCCGAATGGTTCAAGACCCTGAAGCCCGGCTGGCAGAAGGAGTGGCTGACGAACTTCGCCACCCTGCAGACCGGCGGCTTCGCCGACGAGGACCTGGTGAAGGACGGCTGGACCGACATCGCCATCCGCGTGCGCGATCGCGTCGTCGCCGAGATGGGCGCCGGCGCCTCCTTCACCCCGGAGACCATCCAGAAGGCCTTCGAGGACAGCGACGACGAGAAGATGACGGAGATCCGCGCGCGCGTCGACGCGATCGTGAAGGACGCGGCGACGGCCGAGAAGCTCAAGCCCTGGTACCGCCAGCTCTGCAAGCGACCGTGCTTCCACGACGAGTACCTGCAGACGTTCAACCGCCCC